>Ga0182021_10009757_pt1 | contig 11380 bp, 9 predicted proteins | sample 612E3MmetaG_FD_120493 | JGI IMG/M metagenome (GOLD analysis project Ga0182021, IMG submission 120493) | Permafrost microbial communities from Stordalen Mire, Sweden - 612E3M metaG (Illumina Assembly) | ecosystem: Environmental > Terrestrial > Soil > Wetlands > Permafrost | place: Sweden...
GTCCTCGGACCTCCTCCTCACCCTGTTTCACCCCCGGACGCTCCTTCACGACGGGGCGGTCATCATCCGGGAGGACCGGGTCGTGGCCGCGGCCTGCGTCCTGCCCGTCTCGAACGATCCGACCCTCTCTCGGGTCATGGGGACGCGCCACCGGGCGGCCTTGGGGGTCACGGAAATCTCGGACGCGGTCGTTCTCGTCGTGAGCGAAGAAACCGGAACGGTATCGGTTATGCGGGAGGGCCGCGTTGAGCGCGACGTGGCCCTGAAGGAGTTGGGCCCGCGCCTGAGGGATTTCTACCGGTCCATGGGGGAACGGGGGCTTCTGCGGCGGGGCGAGCCCCGGGGAGGGGGCCAATGAAGGTGTCCACGCGCCGCTGGGAGCTGAAAGTCATTGCGTTCCTCTTGTCCCTTCTCCTCTGGCTCATTTACCACTACGGCGCGCCCGCGGAGCAGGCCGCGCCCGCCCGACGGCTGGTCCGGTCGGGGCCCAGGACCCCTCGATGAGCGAGCGACTGTTCGGCACCGACGGCATCCGCGGCCGGGCGGGGACAGGACCCCTCGTCCCGAAGTTCGTCGAGCGGCTGGGATATTTCGCCGGGCGGGAATTCCTCGGGAAAGGCCCCCGGGCCCGGGCGCTCATCATCCGGGATACGCGCGGATCGGGGCCGGCCCTCCAGGCGGCTCTGGCCCGTGGATTGGGCCGGGCGGGGCTCTCCGTCGTCGACGGGGGGGTCCTGCCGACGGCCGCGGCGGCGATCCTCATCCCGCGCGAGGGGTTTTCCGGCGGCGCCGTCATCTCCGCCTCGCACAACCCGGCGGAGTTCAACGGGATCAAGTTCTTCGATTCGCGGGGCCGAAAGCTCAACGAAAGAATCGAGGACCGGATCGAGGCGGGCTCCCGCGGGATCTCGGCGCTCCCGGCCCGTCCGGCGGCCGGCTCCGCTCGGGCGGCGCGGGCCTCGTCTTCCGATCTCCGGGCAAGGGCCCGGCGGGACTATCTGGATTTTCTCCGGAAGACCGCGCCCGGGCTCAACCTCAAGGGAATGACGGTGGCCGTGGACGCCGGGAACGGGGCGGCTTCCTCCGTGGCGCCGGCGCTTTTCCGATCCTTGGGGGCGACGGTCGTCGTCCGCTTCAACTCGCCCGACGGCCGGAACATCAATCGGAATTGCGGCGCTCTCCACCCGGAAGCCGTCGCCCGGACGGTCTTGAAAACGAAGGCCGACTTGGGCATCGCCTTCGACGGGGACGCCGACCGGGCGATGTTCGTGGACGAGAGGGGAGCGGTCCGGGACGGCGAGGCGGCCCTGCTGGCCGCCGCCCGGCGGCTCAAGGCCGAGGGGCGGCTGACGGGCGACGTCGTCGTCTCGACCGTCATGGCCAACCTCGGTTTCCGTCGGGCGCTGGCGGCCCTTGGGATCCGGATGGTGGAGACGCCCGTGGGCGACAGGCACGTGGCCGAAGCCCTTGAGCGCACGGGGGGCGTCCTGGGCGGGGAACCCTCCGGCCACGTCATCTTCCGGAAATTTCTGGGCACGGGGGACGGGCTCCTGACGGCCGTTCAAGTTTTGGACGTCATGAAACGAACGGGGAGGCCCCTCTCCGCCCTGGCGGCCCTGGCGGTCAAGCTGCCTCAAATTCTGGTCAACGTGCCAATTCGGGAGCGGCGGCCGATCGGGGAAATGAAGGGGTTCAGCCGGGAGTTGCGCCGCATTGAGGCGCATCTCAACGGGACGGGCCGCGTCCTCATCCGCTATTCCGGGACGGAACCCTTGCTGCGCATCATGGTGGAAGGGCCGTCGGCGGAGGTCGTGGAGACGGCGGCCCGCTCGTTGGCTCGGGCTGCGGGAAATTAGCATGCCTCTCCTCGGCGTCAACATCGACCACGTGGCCACGGTCCGGCAGGCCCGGAACGCCCGGATCCCCGATTTGGTCGAGGCGGCGCAGGCGGCCGTCCGGGGCGGGGCGGATTCCGTCACGGTGCATTTGCGGGAGGACCGCCGACACGTCCAGGATGCCGACGTGGCCGCCCTCCGGCGGGCGCTCAAAGTCCGGCTGAACCTTGAAATGGCCGCCGTCGAGGAGATGGTCCGCGTGGCGCGCCTCATTCGTCCGGCCAGCGTCTGCCTCGTGCCCGAACGACGACGGGAGCTGACGACCGAGGGGGGTCTGGACGTCGAGGGGCAGATGAAGAAGCTCCGGGGGGCCGCCGAGAAGATCAAGTCGAAAGGGATCGTCGTTTCCTTTTTCGTCGACCCGACGGTGGAAAACATCGAGGGCGCCGAGGCCGCCGGGGCGGACGCCGTGGAGCTCCACACGGGGGCCTACTCCCGGGCGGAAAGCGCCGACGCGCAATACGAGGAGCTCAAAAAGCTCCAAGGGGCCGCCGCTCGGGCGAAGGAGCTGAACCTCATCGTGAACGCCGGGCACGGCCTCGACTTTTCCAACGCGGGCCCCGTGGCGCGCATCGTGGGGATGAACGAGCTCAATATCGGTTTTTCCATCATCGCCCGGGCGTTGTTCGTGGGCCTCGAGCAGGCCGTCCAAGAAATGAAGAAGATCATTGTGGGGGGTTAACTATGTGCGGCATCGTCGGGTACATCGGAAAAGATAACGCGGCCGACGTCCTGTTGGACGGATTGAGGCGCCTGGAATACCGCGGATACGACTCGGCGGGCCTCGTGGTCTATGACGGAAAAGGGCTTTCCTTCCGCCGAAGCGTGGGGAAACTTTCGGCCCTGGAGGACGTCTTGAGAAAAGACCCCGTGCGCGGAACGGTCGGCATCGGGCACACGCGGTGGGCCACGCACGGTCTTCCGACCGAAGAGAACGCCCACCCCCACCGGGACACGTCGGGCCGGGTCGCGGTCGTCCACAACGGAATCATCGAAAACTACGCGGCCCTCAAGTCCGATCTGCGCGGCCGGGGATGCGTCTTCGTTTCGCAGACGGACACCGAGGCCGTGGCGCACTTGGTGGCCGAAGGCCTCAAGGAGAAGAACCCGAAGGACGGCCCGCGGGCTTTTGTCGAAGGGGTTCGGGAGGCGCTCAAGAACGTGCGCGGGGCCTACGCCTTGGGGATCGTGTCGGCCGACTATCCCGACGTCGTGATGGGGGCCAAACAGGAATGCCCGCTCATCGTCGGCGTCGGGGACGGCGAATTGTTCCTCGCGTCCGACGTGCCGGCGGTCTTGAACCGAACGCGGCGGGTCATTTTCTTGGAGGACGGCGAGCTCGTCGTTTTGACGCGGACCGGTTACGAGGTCTTCAAGATCGCCACGGGCGAGCCCGTCGTGAAGAAGGTGACGAACGTCACCTGGGACGCCATCCAAGCCGAGAAAAGCGGTTACCGGCACTTCATGCTCAAAGAGATCCACGAGCAGCCGCTCGCCATCGACGATACGCTGCGGGGCCGCTACAACGTGGACGACTTCACCGTCTACTTGGACAACGTTCACCTGACGACCGAGGAGGTCCGCGGCTTCCGGAAGGCCGTCATCGTGGGCTGCGGAACCAGCTGGCACGCGGGGCTCATCGGCAAGTACCTCATCGAGAAATGGGTTCGGGGCGCCTGCGAGGTGGACATCGCCTCGGAATACCGCTACCGGGACCCGCTCATCGGTCCCGAGGACCTTTTCGTGGCGATTTCGCAGTCCGGCGAGACGGCCGACACGATCGCGGCGCTCCGCTTCGCCAAGGAGAAAGGGGCCAAAACCCTCGCCATTTGCAACGTCGTCGGCTCCACCATCGCGCGCGAAGCCCACGGGCGGCTCATGACCCGGTGCGGGCCCGAGATCGGCGTGGCGTCCACCAAGGCCTTCACGGCCCAGGTCACCATGCTCTACCTCCTCGCCTTGAACGGGGGCGTCATGAGGGACACGCTTTCCCCCGACCAAGCCAAGGAGATCATCAGCGATCTCCTCCACCTTCCCCGCTGGATGGGGGAGGCCCTGAAATTGGAGCGGCAGGTCCAGGACTTGGCGCGGAAATACCACGCGGCGACCCACTTCCTATTCCTCGGGAGGAACCTCAACTATCCCATCGCCCTGGAGGGGGCGCTCAAGCTCAAAGAGGTTTCCTACATCCACGCCGAAGGCTACCCATCGGGCGAGCTTAAACACGGGCCCATCGCCTTGATCGATTCCGACATGCCGGTCGTCGCCATCGCCACGGACTCGTCCGTGTACGAAAAGGTCATGTCGAACGTCGAGGAGGTCAAGGCGCGGGGCGGGCGGATCATCCTCCTGGTCAACGAAGGGGACGACCGCGCCAAGTCCCTGACGGACGACGTGCTTTATCTTCCCCGCATTCCGGAGTTCCTGAGCCCTTGCGTCAACATCATTCCGCTCCAACTCCTCGCCTACCACGTCGCGGTCCTTCGCGGTTGCGACGTGGACCAACCCCGAAACTTGGCCAAATCCGTCACGGTGGAGTGATGCGCGTCGTCGTCATCGGCGCGGGGCCGGGGGGGGAGGCCGCCGCGAAAGAGGCCGCCGGCCGGGGAGCCCGGGTCACCTTGGTTGAAAAACGGGAGTTGGGGGGCGTCTGCCTCAACCGGGGATGCGTCCCGTCCAAGGTTTTATTGGAAGGGGCCCGCCTCCTAGCTTCCGCGCGCGGCGCGGCCGCCTGCGTCGAAGGTTCTCTCTCCATCCGCTGGGACGAACTCCAGAAAAAGAAGAACAACATCGTCGCCGGACTTCGGAACGCCTTGCATCATCATCTTAAGAAGCTCGGGGTCACAGTCCTTAAGGGCTCGGCCGCCTTCAAGGACGCCCACGCGGTGACCGTCAACGGGGACGAAATCCCTTTCGACGCGGCGATCTTGGCCGCCGGGTCCGAGCCCGTCTTTCCGGAGCCGCTCGGGTCCTTTCGCGATGGTGTCTTGGATTCCGAACGGGCGCTTTCGCTCCCCCGCGTTCCGGGGAGCCTTTTGGTCGTGGGCGGCGGCGCGGTCGGCTGCGAGTTCGCCTGCTTGTTCCGGGAATTGGGATCGCGTGTCGTCGTCGTGGAGAAGACGGAGGCCCTCCTCCCCGGCGAGGACCCGGCCGTGACCCGCGCGCTCCGGGCGTCTTTTGAGAAACGCGGAATCGAGATCCTCACGGGGCGGACGGTGGAACGACTCTCGCACGATGCGGCGCGCTGGACGGTCCGGCTGGACGACGCGCGGGACGTGGAGGCGGAGGAGGTCCTGGTCTGCGCCGGCCGCCGGCCCAACGCGGGGGGCCTGGGCCTTGAGGCGGCCGGCGTGGCGTTGGACAAGGGCCGCGTACTGGTGAACGAGTTTATGCAGACGCCCGTTCCCAGCCTCTATGCCGTTGGAGACGTGAACGGGCTCTCGCTCCTGGCTCACGCCGCCGCCGCGCAAGCCGAAACCGCCGTGGCGCACCTGTTCGGTGAAAAGCGTCCCTACGACAACACCCGTGTGCCTCGCTGCCTCTACACCTGGCCCGAGGTCGCGTCCGTCGGCGAGTCGGCCCAAACGGCGCAGGCGAAGGGCCTGGAGGTCAAGGCCCGGCGATTTTTCTTCCAGGGTTCGCCCAAGGCTTTGGCTTCGAATGAGCCCGAAGGGTTCGTCCAAATCTTGGCCGACGGCGCGGGCCGGCTCCTCGGCGCTCAAATCATCGGCCCCCACGCCACGGAGATCATCCACGCGGTCGCCGTGGCCCTGAAGGCGGGGATGACCGTCGAGGACCTCCGTTCCGTCATCTTCGCCCACCCCACTCTGTCCGAAGGGATCAAAGAAGCCCTCGCAAGATAATTGCTGACCCGGAAAGTCCTGTTGAATCTTTTTCCCTATAATATTTTGTATACCTTGTATAAGTGTCTATAACTAAGCATAAGTTTGTATATATATTGTGGCAGGGGAAGTACGTTAAGTAGTTTAGTTGTTGGGTAAATGGAACGGTCTGATAACCTTAAACCCGGAAGGAGCATCAATGACGGACGAAACCCCCATCGCGAACATTTCACCTTTCGAGCGCATCCGGCGGACCAACGAGGCCGGGAACGAGTTTTGGTCCAGCCGGGAATTCGCCCAAGTCCTGGGATACACGGATTACCGGAATTTTGAGACGGTCATCGTGAAGGCCAGGGCCGCCTGCTTCAACAGCGGGCAGCGGGGGGAGGATCATTTCGTTGACGTTACCGAAATGATCGAGATCGGAAAGGGCGGCCAGCGGTCCGTCCAGACCGTCATGATGTCCCGCTACGCCTGTTATCTGGCGATCCAGAACGCCGACCCGGCCAAGGAAATCGTCGCCCTGGGGCAGACCTATTTCGCCGTTCAGACCCGTCGGCAGGAGTTGGGCGATTTGGGCGCGGAAGACCGGAAGCGCCTTATTTTGCGCGGAGAGATGAAGACGCACAACGCCAAACTGGCGGAAGCCGCGCGGGCGGCGGGTGTGGCGGATGGGCGTGACTACGCCATTTTCCAGAATCACGGATACAGGGGCCTTTACGGAGGATTGACCGCCCAGGACATCCACGCCCGCAAGCAACTTAAGAAAAGCCAGGGGATATTGGACCACATGGGAAGCACGGAGCTGGCGGCCAATTTATTCCGCGCCACTCAGACGGAGGACAAGCTCCGGCGGGAAAGGATTTGTGGCCGGGAAAAGGCGAACAAGGTCCACCGCGAGGTGGGAGCGAAGGTCCGCCAAACCATCAAGGAATTGGGCGGGGTCATGCCGGAAAACCTTCCGGCGGCGGAGAGCATCAAGAAAGTGGAATCCCGGCGGAATAAGGCCCTTCGGAAAAAGAATTAATCCGCCGCACCGCTCCTGCTGAGCTTGTCGAAGCATGAGCCATCCTCAAAAGCACCTCGCTTACTCTTGGCATAGGGGAAGCGGGGTGCTTTGCGGCATCGGCAAACCAGAACGCGAAATTTGGGGTCCCTCAGTCCCTCGAATTCCCGCGGGGCCCTGTCGCGGTAAGAGGGGCGCAATTTGTTGTAGAATCTGCGCGGCCCCCATCGTCGAGAAAGAGGAGGAGCTTCGCCCCCATGGAATTCCACTGCCTGAAAGATGAGCTTTTCAAGGGTGTTCAACTGGTCCAAAACGCCATCTCCCCGCGGAGCACCCTTCCCGTGCTGGCCAACATCCTTTTTGAGACCAACGGCGGGAGCCTCCGCCTTTCCTCAACGGATTTGGAAGTGGGCCTCCGTTGCGAGGTGAAAGCCGACGTCAAGACCGCCGGCGCCGTCACGATCCCGGCCCGGACCTTGAGCGAATTCCTGCGCACGCTGGAGGAGGGGCGCGAGCTCTCTTTAAGCGTCGGCGAGGGCCAGAAAATCGAGATCCGCTCCGGCCGCGACCGGTGCGTGCTGATCGGTCTTCCCAAGGACGACTACCCCGTCCTTCCCGAATTTTCCTCCGACAAGGCCGTCGCCGTCCCCGGGGCCGTGTTGAGGGAAATGATCCGGAAGACGATCTTCGCTGTTTCCAACGATGAAACCCGCTACGTCCTGAACGGCGTCAATTTGCTGATCGAGAAGGGGAAGATCACCCTCGTGGCGACGGACGGCCGACGCCTGGCCTTCGTTCAAAGGGACGGGGCGGACAAGAAAGCCCAGGCGATCAACGCCATCGTCCCGACCAAGGCCATGACGGAGCTTCAACGGGTCCTGGCCAACGACTCGGGTTCCGAAGAGCCCGTCCACGTCGCTTTCACGGAGAACCAGGTCACCTTCCGCCACAAGACGACGGTCATCCTGTCGCGGTTGATCGAGGGGCACTTCCCGAACTTCGAGCAGGTCATCCCCAAGTCCCACGACGTGCAGCTGCGTTTCCCGTCCAAGCCGATCCTGGCCGCCACCCAGCGGGCCGCCGTGGGGACCCTCGAAAAGGGCGGCTCCGTCCGCTACAACCTGTCGAAAGGCAAGCTCCAGATTTCGGCCTCCGCCCAAGGGCGCATCGAGGTCGAGGCCGAATTGGAGGCGGATTACGCCGGCGAGCCCCTCACCGTCGCCTTCAACCCGCAGTACCTCATCGACGTCTTCCGCGCCCTGGAGGGCGGGGACGTTTTGTTGGAGCTGACGACCCCGTTGAACCCGGGCGTCATCCGGCCCGCCGGAGACGAGGGCTACAAGTACGTCGTCATGCCCATGCAGCTGACGTGACCTCGCAGGGCCCCGCTACTTAGACGAAAAATAAAAGACCCCTCCGCTAGGAGGGGCCTTCTCGTTCGCTCGTCGAAACGAGCCTTTTCCGTAATTCTCCAGCACCGTCACCGCGATGCTTTTTCAGCACAGCCACTACTTTGCTTCACCAGCCCAATTAGTGTAACCCTCGATCCGGGAACCTTCAAGGGGAAATTGCCGGCCGTTTTCGATGCTTAGCGGATGTTTTGGGGTTAAGGGGACACCTGACTTAATCCGGATTTTTCACTTGAAACAAGTTTTCCGTTTCCCCCGATCGTCCCGCCGAAGAAACCGCCGCCGCCCCGGCCGCGCCGCGGGGCGCCGCCCTCCCCCGCCTACCGTCGGGCTTCGCTGCGCAGGATTCCGATCAGGTATCCCATCGAGCGGTGCGGGTTGTTGGCGTTCTTGGCGCGGATGACCTCTTCCGCGTGCTCCAGGGCGCCGGGGGGAAGTCTCGGCATCAAATCCAAAATCACCCGGATCGCCTCCGCCTCGCTGTCGTCGTACACCAGGGCCGCCAGCGCGCGGGCGCGCGCCAGGGCGTCGGCCCCGTATTTCTCGCCTAGGGCGCGCATCCGCGCCTCCAGCTTGGCGGGGTCGTACAGGGGCATGGGCGTGTAGACGCTCGTTTCACGCGGGCCCGCGCCGCCGGGAGGCTCGGGGCCGTAGAGGACCTGCAGGAGGTCGGCGCGCCGAAGTTCCTGGATCCCGCTTTGCAGAAACCCCGATGTGGTCCCGTGCAGCCGGTCGAGCGTCGCCTCGTTGTGGGCCCATCGGGGGGAGGTGGGAGAGTCGGCGGAGTGGCGCAGGCTCAAAAGGAGGAACGCCTTCGCGGCGAAAGAGAGCCGCTTGTCCCATCCGAAGCCGAAATAGGTCGTCGGCAGGCCGACTGAACCTCCGGAGGGTGCGGACGACAGGGTGACGACGAGGTTCGATCCGGGTGTTTTCTCGAACGTCAGCAGCCCATACCGGCCCCGCAGCCGGGCCAGCGTCCGCTGGACGTTCATGCGGACGTCGTTGGGCGGGAGGGCGTCCCAGCCCATGGTATGCCTCCAGGACGCCTCGTCCACCGTCGTCGGGCGGCCGGGGGCGGCGCCCTTCCATAGGAAGTAAAGATAGGTGTCGAAAGCGTTGACGTCGCCGCCGTGCGACATCGCTCCGAACTTGCCGGGGGAATCCACGAAGGACAGCGGCACCGCGGCGGTGGACATGGACGCCAGGACCCACGGGACTTCGGGGAGGCCCTCGAACGAGTCGAGGAAAGTCCGCGCGACCTCGGTCGATCGGATCAGCACGTCGGCCTCGCGGTTGTGGTTGAAGGCCGCCGAGCTCCAGTTGGTGGACCCGACCAGGGTCGTACTCCCGTCCGCGATCAGGATCTTGGCGTGGAGGGGGGCGTCGCCCGATGAGACGTAAACGTCCACGCCCGCCCCGGCCAGGTAACTCCCCGCGGCGTCGTTTTTGGCGTCGGCGAAGACGGGATCGGGGGAGCTTAAGGACTTGTCCAGCACCACCCGCACGTCCACGCCGCGCTCCTTCGCGCGGATCAGCGCGTCGGCCAGCTTCGCCGGGCCGGGCTCGGGGTTGGACGGTTGGTAGTTGAAGAGGTAAAGGTAAAGGCGGATGGACGTCGTCGCGTCGTCGATCTCGGCCGTCGCCGCGGCGGGATAGCCCCCCGGAGGGATGACGGCCGTCTCGGCGGCCAGGACGGCGGGCGCGGCCAGGGCCGCCGCCGCGATCCAGCGGCGCAGGCTCATCTCATTCTCCCATCAAGCGGCGTGTCTTCGATATTCCAAATGATGTACCATTCTATATCTTGAGCCGACGAAAATGCCTCAAACGCCGTCCTCGCTTTTTCCCTCCCCTTTGAGGTGACCTCTTGCATCTGAAAACGCTTTCCCTACGGTGCTTCCGCAACCATGAAAAGCTGGACCTGTCCCTGTCCCCGGGCGTGAACGTGCTCGCGGGCGCCAACGGCGCGGGCAAGTCCAATATTGTGGAGGGTGTGGCCGTCCTGGCCACGGGCGCCAGCCACCGGGACGCGGAGCCGCGGAGTTTCTTCTCCTGGGACAAGGACGGTTTCGCCCTCCGCGGGGAATTTGACGGCGAGGAAAAACTGCTCATCGAAGCCCGCCAGGAGCGGGGCCGGGCGCGCTCCGTCTCCGTCAACAATGCCTTCCAAAAGCGCCTTCGGGATTGGGTGGGGCGGGTGCCGGTCGTCTCTTTCTCCCCCGAGGACTTGGGGCTCGTCAAAGGCGAGCCGTCGGCCCGGCGGCGGGCCTTGAACGCCGCCATGGCCCAGTCGTGGCCGGGCGCCGCCGATTTGCTGCAAAGGTACAACGGGGTTCTGGAGCAGCGAAACGCCGCGCTCAAAGCCGTCCAGGAGGGGCGCGACTCCTCCGCTTCTCTTGAACCGTGGGACCTCGCTCTCCTCCGGGAGGGCGCCGCCCTGACCCTGGCCCGCCGGGACTTCCTCATCGCTTTCGCGCCGTCCCTGGCGGAGGGTTGCCGAGTCGTCGCCTCCGAGGAGACGGGATTGAGTTTCAAGCCCTCTTTCAACCTTCCCATCGCCGCCGGAGGGACCGACCCGGGGAAGGGCGAGCCGGCCGAAGTCGTCGCGGCCAACCGGAGGCGTCTTCTCGATCTCAGGGACGGCGAGGCCGCTCTCGGGTCCTCGCTCATCGGTCCCCACCGGGACGACTTCGAATTGACCGTCCAAGGCCGCCCCGCGCGGGCTTTCGGCTCCCAGGGCCAGCAGCGGACGATCGCCGTGGCCTTCAAGCTGGCGGTGCGCGCTTTCGTCCGGAAGAACCTCGGCCGGGCGCCCATCTGCTTGATGGACGATATGTTCTCGGAACTGGACGCGGACCGACGGCGAAATCTGCAATTTCTCCTGTCCGACGGCGCCCAATGCCTGGTCACGGTCACGTCGCTCCAAGATTGGGAGCGCCTGGCTCCCCTTCCCGCCGACGCGCGGGTGTTTGAGGTGGGCGGCGGCCGGGCGGAGCCCGCCGGCCTGCCGTGCGTGCCGGCGGCCTCTGGCGCCATTGCCGGCCTGACCGCGTGACCGCGGTCCCGGGACCGGCGAGGGGCCGCCGGGTGAAGCGGCTTTCGCCCGCGGGAACCCTTTTGACGCCTTGGTTGAACAAGCTGGGGATCTCGCCCCAGAGTTTGACGGTCTTTGAAGCCTGGGACCGCCTCGTGGGCGCCGAGGCCGTCCGGGCCCGGGCCGTGGGCCTAAAA
>Ga0182021_10009758_pt1 | contig 11377 bp, 10 predicted proteins | sample 612E3MmetaG_FD_120493 | JGI IMG/M metagenome (GOLD analysis project Ga0182021, IMG submission 120493) | Permafrost microbial communities from Stordalen Mire, Sweden - 612E3M metaG (Illumina Assembly) | ecosystem: Environmental > Terrestrial > Soil > Wetlands > Permafrost | place: Sweden...
GACTCCTACCAACTCCTGACCAATACCGACGGCCTTCGCAGCATCGACCTGACTGCAATCGCTTCGGACACGCACGGGAGCATCTGGTCCGGAGCTTCGACCGGGATCATCCACGTCTACGACCCCTCCACCGGTTCCATTCGCACCATCCTCGACATCGCCACAGCAAGAGACCAGACCAACAAACGTATCAATGCCATCCTCATACAGGGTGATACCGCATTGATCTGTACGGATTTTGGCCTCACGATCTTCAGCGTGAGCAGATTTGAATTTGGCGACACGTACTCCCGTTTCGGCAACATCCCTGCGGGAACCCGGACTGCTGTCACTTCTGCGCTGATCCATGAGGGAACGCTCCGGGCGTGCATTTCAGACGGTCAGACCTACAATTATGTGGCCTCTGCAAATCTGAACAACCCCAATCTTCTCCCCCCTGAGTCCTGGGACCTTCAGATCGTGGGCGCGGCAGGAACAGTTCCCAAAACCCTGACTCTGTTCAACGGAAAACTCTTTGCCGGGACCTCCGCGGGACTGTATGCCGAAGGCCCTGGAGGATGGACGGCGGTCGCGGGTTTCCCCGCGAAATCGCTCGTCGCAACTGCTGCGTCTTCCATATCGCTTCTCGTCGCAGCCAACGACCGTACCGTCTACTCCTTGAACGCACAAGAGATCACCGCACAAATCGGGACAGCACTCCCCTACGCAGTCAACGCAATCACTGCCGATCCGACAGGGAACCCGGTGGTTGGATCCTCGGGTGGCGGTGTGCTGACGATGTCTGCTACATGGGTTTCCCATTCTCCCAACGGGCCAAACGGAAGCTCATTCCAGAGCATTGTGGCCGACCCCGACGGTGTGATCTGGGCAGGATCCGGTGACTCCAACGGAAAAGGCCTGTACAGATTCGACGGTGCCCAATGGACCAACTTCACGACTGCCAACAGCGCACTGCCGGCGAACGAAGCGTACAGAATATCCGTAGCATGCAATGGAACTGTGTGGGCAAGCACGTATGGTCGCGGCATTGTAGAAATCCCCCGGGGATCCACACGCATCGACTCCTCGCGGATCTATGGTCGCAACATAGGCATGGTTGGTGTCGCGAACGACCCGAATTACATCGTTCCAAGCAATGCCGTATGCGACAGCCGCGGAAACACGTGGATGTCCGTCGTCCTCGCTCTGGATAAGAATCTCTTCATCCTTCGTCAGCCGGATGGAACATGGAGGTTCTTTCCCGCAATGGTCGGCGGCGTGAAGATGACCGACCTCATGGATCGGCCGGTCGATCACTGTCTCGCAGTGGATGCGTTTGATAATATCTGGGCAACCGTTCGCGATGCGGCCTATCGGGGCGTTCTTTCTCTCGGAAACGCGGGCTCCATTGACAGCACAGCGGCCTTCCTCCTCACCACCACTGACGGGCTGCCAAGCAACGAAGTGAAAACCATCGTGGTGGACCGCGACAATGACGTCTGGGTGGGAACAGACCTTGGTATCGCCATCATCCTTGATCCATCAAATCCCCGCCGCAACGGAGGGATTGCCATCTACAAGCCCCTGAACGGCCTCGTCATCAACACCATCGCCGTCGATCCCCTTAATCAGAAATGGGTGGGCACGACGGATGGCGTGTTTCTCCTGACACCGGATGGAACACAGACGCTCGCGTCATATACCGTGGATAACACCACTGGAAAACTGATGGATAATGATGTGAAATCCATCGCGGTCGACGGAAAAACCGGCACAGTCTACTTCGGTACAGCATTCGGGCTTGCAAGCCTCACAACCGCGGCTGCCACACCACGGTCTTCTGCTGGCGAACTCACAATTTTCCCGAACCCTTTTCGCATTCCCGGCGCCGATCAGTTGACGGTGAGCGGGTTGGTAGAAAACTCGTCCATGAAGATCGTAACGATAGACGGCACCGTGATTCGCGACGTAAAGACACCGGGCGGACTCGTGGGGTTCTGGGATGGCAAAGACAACAGCGGCAACGATGTATCATCGGGAGTATACCTGATTGTCACTTATTCAGAAGATGGTAGCGCTGTGGCGAACGGCAAAGTCGCCGTCATCAGACACTGATGCCACGGAAGCGGCACAACATCCGGAAAACCGGGCTCTTCATCCACCACCAACTCTCTCTGCGAGGAGGATACACTTGGAGAACGACGGCTACAAAGATGAAATCTTCACCAAACGTGTGAGGGCGGGAAAACGTACGTATTTCTTCGACGTCAAATCGACCAAGTCCGAGAAGGATTTTTATATCACCATCACTGAGAGCAAACGCGTTGGTGATGATGAGTACGAGAAACACAAAATTTTCTTGTACAAAGAGGACTTCGAGAAGTTCCGGGAAGCATTGGCGGAAACAGTGGAGCATGTGCAGACCAACTTGTTGGAGCATCAGACTGTAGCAATCCCCGGAGCCTGACGCCGGTAGTCTCCACACTTGCCTTTGCGGGGAGTCCGCGCAAAAGGAGGGCATAGACTTAGAAAGATTGCCCGAGGGGGATAATGATGACTTCGAGGCGAGTTTGAATTGACTGTGACGAGATTTCTCGGTACATTATGACACTTTTTCTGTTCATGTGAAGAATGGGGCCATGGTGCCCCATTTGATTGTTTGGTGGAGAACAATGAAGATTCAGATTGCCGGGCTCTCGGAAGGTGTTCACGAGTTCAGCTTCCGGGAACCTGTTGCAGAGGTCGACCTCGGGGAAGAGTTCAACGGAGAGGTTGAGGTTGACGTGATGCTGGAGAAATCCGGAAAGCAGCTTTATGTGAAAGCGGACGTGCGCGCGGGGGGGATGTTTTCCTGTGACCGTTGTACGAGCCCGTTTTCTCTTGCTGTACGATCCACCTTCCAAATGTACTACCTATGGGATCACGGAAATGCAGAACTTCCGGATCCTGCCGAAGTTCAGGTCATCCCCGGAGGCCTCCCGATGATTGATCTGGCGGATGACGTCCGGCAGACGGTTGTGCTGGCAGTGCCCCTCAAACTTCTGTGCAAGGAAGAGTGCAAGGGGTTATGCCCTCGTTGCGGTGCTGATCTGAACAAGGATTCGTGCATTTGCCCGCCCGAGGCGTTGGATGCCCGGTGGGAGACGTTGCGCAGATTCCGAGAAGAGAACAATTGAGTTGAACCTACTGTAAGCAAGGAGAGTATACGCATGCCGAATCCGAAACGACGCCATTCGAAGACGCGCGGCCGCAAACGACGTACGCACTACAAGGCCTCGACGCCGACCCTCTCTGAATGCCCGAACTGCCACTCGCATCGGCTGTCCCATAGAGCATGCCCGAATTGCGGCCTCTACAACGGCAGAACGATAGTAGTTCCGAAAGCTTCCTAAACAGCACGAACAGCGACGACCAACCGTCTCGTGAAGTCCCGGGAAGATCAAATCAGCATTGCGGTGGACGCAATGGGGGGTGACTATGCCCCGGTCAACGTTGTTGCCGGTGCGTGCGAAGCCATTGTCGAATCGGCCGGTCGGTTCCATCTCGTTCTCGTCGGTCCGGAGGACACGATTCGTGCCGCCCTCCGCGACTACGGTCGCCACTCCGGAGCATCCGCACCACCCCCTGATTCCTATAGTATCGCGCATGCACCGGAGGTCATTGATATGCATGACCTGCCGACGGCTGCACTGAAAACCAAGCGCAAGTCCTCCATCAGCGTGGGACTGTATCTCCAGAAGGACGGAGATGTTCAGGCGTTCGTCAGCGCCGGTAACACCGGTGCAGTGCTCTCAGCCGCCACGCTTATTCTGGGCCGGATCCATGGTATCGGTCGCCCGACGATCGGGGCTCTCGTCCCTACCGCCAAATCGCCATGCCTTCTGGTTGATGCAGGCGCGAATGTCGATTGCCGCCCGCAACACCTTCTTGAATTCGCCGTTATGGGATCGATTTACGTTTCCGCGCTGCGCGACCTCAAGAGGCCACGGGTTGGCTTGCTGAGTATCGGCGAAGAAGATACCAAAGGGAACGAAGCCACTCTGGCAGCCCTCAAACTACTCCGCAAGAGTAATCTGAATTTCGTGGGAAACGTTGAGGGAGGCGATATCCTCAGCGGTGATATCGATGTGGTCGTCTGTGATGGGTTTGCCGGGAATATTTTGTTGAAGTTCGGAGAGAGCATCCCCCACTTCTTGAAGACCAAGTTCAAAGCATTCGCAGAGGTGAGCATCACGAACAAAGTCGTCGGCCTCATGGTTCGCAATGCGCTCCGGAAAGTAATGAAGGATATGGATTACCAGGAGTATGGTGGTGTGCCGCTGCTCGGTGTCAACGGGGTCGCAATTATTGGACATGGCAAGTCCACTCCCCGCGCGATCAAGAACATGGTCTACCGGGCGGAAGAGATGGTGCTGAAAACCGTGAACAGGAATATCCAGGAGTCACTCGCAAGTGTCAATGAGTAAGCGTAGGGCGGCAATAACAGCAGTCGGACATTATGTGCCGGAGAAAGTTCTGTCCAACCACGATCTCGAGAAGATCGTCGATACCAACGATGAGTGGATTCGCACGAGGACAGGAATTATCGAGCGGCGGATCCTCGAACATGGGGCAACGTCCGATCTGGGGGCGGGGGCGATACAGGCTTTGCTGAAAAACCGGGGCGTATCGGCCAATACAGTCGACCTCATCGTCGTCGCCACGGTCACCCCGGACATGTTTTTCCCTTCCACATCCTGCCTTATCCAGGAAAAGGTGCAGGCGAAGAATGCTTTTGCGTTTGATCTTTCGGCGGCATGCTCGGGATTTCTCTTTGCCCTCGTCACTGCAGCACAATTCATTGAGAACGGCTCGTACAGGCGTGTTGTCGTCGTCGGCGCCGACAAGATGAGCTCAATCACCGATTATACCGACCGCAACACCTGCATTCTGTTCGGGGATGCCGCGGGAGCGGTTATGCTCGAACCCACCGATGACCCCGACGCCGGCATTCTCGATCACATCCTCCGGTGCGATGGGAGCGGAGAACGAACCCTTCATATGCGCGGCGGCGGCTCACTCAACCCCGCAACGCACGAGACAGTCGACAAGAAACTTCATTACATCTACCAGGACGGAAAAGCCGTGTTTAAGTTGGCTGTGGTGGGAATGGCTGACATCTCCGCCGAGATCATGGAGCGGAATCACCTCACCGGCAAGGATGTTGACTGGCTTGTGCCCCATCAGGCAAATCTCCGGATCATCGATGCGACCAGAGAGCGCATGGGTCTGGATAAGTCAAAAGTAATGATCAACATCCAGAAATACGGCAACACCACCGCAGCCACAATTCCACTCTGTCTTTCCGAGTGGTGGCAGACAGGCAAACTGCGAAAAGGCCAAACCATTGTCCTTGCCGCGTTCGGCGCAGGATATACCTGGGGCTCGGTCCTTATTCGCTGGACACTCGAAAACGCCGCATAGCTTCCCTTACAAATGATGGCAAAAATCGCTTTTGTGTTTCCCGGCCAGGGATCACAGTACGTTGGAATGGCACGGGATTTCTATGACAACGCTTCCATCGCGCGGGAGATGTTCACCGCCGCCGACGGCATCCTCGGTGTCCCTTTGAGCAGAATATGCTTTGAAGGACCGGATGATGAGCTCCGGCAGACAAAGAACACACAACCGGCAATATTCCTGCACAGCGTGGTCGCAGCACGGTTCATCACCTCGTTGTCGCCCGATATGGTCGCCGGACATTCTCTGGGCGAGTATTCGGCGCTTGTCGCCGCAGAGGCGATTTCTTTCGAAGACGGACTCCGTTTGGTGCGCCTCCGTGGAGAATTGATGCAACGCGCGGGTGAACAGCAAAAAGGGACGATGGCGGCCATCGTGGGACTCGCATCCGAAGCGGTGGAGTTGCTTTGCCGGGAGGCAGCAGCGACGGGTGTGGTGCAGCCGGCAAACTTCAACTCGCCGGGACAGATTGTTATCTCCGGATCGGTTGAAGGAGTTCACCAGGCCATGGAGATTTCCCGCCGGAGGGGGGCAAAGATGGTCAAGGAACTTGTGGTCAGCGGGGCTTTCCATTCCCCGCTCATGGAATCGGCGCGCGAAGGTCTGAGAGAAGCCCTCGATCGCACGACGATCAGTGATGCGCGCATCCCCCTGTATGCAAATGTCACGGCAGAACCGGTAACCCGGTCATCGGAGATCCGTGAGCTCTTGTTCCGCCAACTGACAAACCCGGTGCGCTGGGAGCAAACGATTCGAAGCATGGTACGCGATGGAGCTGTCCGGTTCGTTGAGATCGGCCCCGGAAAAGTGCTCCAGGGCTTGGCAAAGCGGACGGAAGCGCTCGTGAAAACAGCTGGTGTTGACAAGTATGCGGATATTGCTTCGCTGGAGACTGCAGCATGAACTTGGTTGAAGGGATCACCGTGAAGGGGTATACGTTCGCCTCCGAGCTCTTCACGAGGGGGTTTGTCGCAGGGAGCAGTCCGTGTCTATGCTCATCTGACTGCTGTTTAGACGGAGTGTATGCCGATCTGACAGAACGCGAAAAGATTCTTTCCGTGAAGGAAAAGATCAAACAACAGATGGGCGAGACACAGACCAAGGACGAAAATCTCTGGTTTGAACAAGAAATTGAGAATGATGGCGATTTTGTTTCAGGGCGCTGCGTAGGTACGTCGGTCGTAAACGATAAATGTGTTTTTCTCAATGAAAGAGGCCATTGTTCGATACAGCTTGCCGCAGTTGCCGAAGGTTTGGACCGGTGGGCTTGGAAGCCGCTGTATTGCATACTGTATCCCCTTGTGATTACCGATAAAGTGGTTGAATTCGACCCGATGCTGCAGGACGAAAAGCCCTGCTGCAGCATCGGCGGCAGCTTCGAAGTCCCTCTCTTTCAGGCCTGCAAGGATGAACTGGTTCATCTCCTGGGTACGGATGGCTACCTCCAATTGGAGGAGCATTACCAGGGGCTTGCAAAAGAGAAGAGTTCTATCAATATTTAGTTGTTTGCCCGTTTTGGACACTCTTTAACCCAAGGTACGCATGGATCTCCTCCGAGACCAAGTAGCTATCGTCACAGGCGGGGGGCGCGGCATAGGCCGTGCGATCGCCGGGGATCTTGCCGCTGAAGGCGCACATGTTGCGATTTTCGACAGGGCATTCCCGGATGACTTCCCGAAGTTTGTGGAAACGATAAAGGGAATGGGGCGGAAGCTCGTCCAGAAGGCCCTCGACATCACCGACACGCCCGCTGTAGAAAAGGCTTGTGAAGAAGTCGTTGCCGAGCTGGGCCGCATCGACATCCTCGTCAACAATGCCGGCATCACCCGCGACAAGCTGATGATGCGGATGACTGACGACGATTGGGATATTGTCCTGAGGGTAAATCTGAAAGGGTCGTTCATAATGACCCGGGCGGCCAGCAAAGTGATGATACGGCAGCGGAAGGGAACGATCATCAATGTGAGTTCGGTGGTCGGGCTGATGGGAAATGTCGGGCAAGCCAACTATTCCGCATCGAAAGCAGGGCTCATTGGTTTGACAAAGTCATCCGCAAAAGAGCTGGCATCGCGAAATATTACCGTCAATGCCATTGCGCCGGGCTATGTTGAGACCGAGATGACAGCAGCACTTAGTCCCGAAGCGCGAGCGGCCTTCTTGAATGTTATCCCGCTGAAGAGGGGCTGTACCCCGGACGAGATCGCCGGCGTCGTGACGTTCCTCGCGTCACCCCGGGCCGAGTATATTACCGGCCAAGTCCTCGCCATCGACGGGGGCATGACGATGTAGGAGTTATTCCCAAACGCTGCAAGCAAGTTCTTTTTTCCATCATCATACAGGAGGTTGCGCCATGGCAGACATTGAGGCAAAGGTGAAAGAAATCATCATGAACAAGCTCGGTGTGGACGAGGGACAGGTAACCTCCACGGCGTCTTTCACGAATGACCTGGGTGCTGATTCTCTCGACACAGTGGAGCTCGTGATGGAGTTCGAGAAGGCCTTTAACCTCCAGATCCCGGACGAGGACGCCGAGAAGATCTCCACGGTTGGCGACGCTGTCAAATACATACAGGGCAAATCGGCCTAGTGCCATTCCAACACGTTTTTTGTGTCGGGATCTGGCAAATGTACGTTGGAACGGCACTTGCACCCTGGTGCGGCCGGGAGAGACGAATCGCAGGTATGATCGGATGAGTGTATGAACGGCAAACGCAAGGTTGTGGTCACAGGTATGGGAGTTCTTTCGCCGATCGGACTCAGTGTCGAAGAGTTCTGGGCGGGATTGATGAGCAGCCGCAGTGGAGCGGCGCCCATCACCTACTTCGAAACGGCGGCGTATGGAACCCGATTCGGTTGCGAACTCAAAGGATTCAAAGCGACGGACTACCTTGACCGGAAAGCCTCGCAACGGATGGATCCGTTCGCCCAGTACGCCTTGATCAGTGCAGATATGGCCGTTCGCGATTCGGGTCTTCTGGCAAAGGATATGGATCCCGACCGCATTGGTGTGGTCTATGGGTCGGGCATCGGTGGAATGATCACCTACGACGCCCAGCACACCAACTACATGCAGGGTGGCCCGCGGCGCATCAGTCCGTTCTTCATCCCGATGCTGATTCCGGATATTGCTGCAGGGAACATCTCGATCAAACACGGCTTCAAGGGACCGAACTATGCCACAGTGTCGGCCTGTGCCACCGCGTCGCACGCCATTGGCGACGCATACCGTATTATTCAATATGGCGATGCTGATGCAATGCTCTGTGGCGGATCGGAAGCGCCGATAACTCCGATGGGCCTCGGCGGTTTCGACAACATGAAGGCTCTGTCATCCCGGAACGACGCACCCGACAAGGCAAGCCGTCCGTTCGACGCTGGCCGCGACGGGTTCGTGATCGGCGAGGGCGGCGGCGCGCTCATGCTCGAGGAGCTCGAATGCGCGCGGAAGCGCGGTGCGCCAATCTACGCTGAAATTGTCGGTATTGGATTTACGGCTGACGCGCACCACATCACCGCTCCGGCTGAAGGGGGGGAAGGCGCCGTGCGCTCCATGCGCAGGGCCTTGAACGACGCGGGCATCACTCCTGAGCAGGTGGACTACATCAACGCCCACGGAACATCGACGCAGATGAATGATGCCAGCGAAACACAGGCGATCAAGACCACCTTCGGCGACCATGCCTACCGCCTGAGTATCTCTTCCACCAAATCCATGACGGGCCACCTACTCGGTGCCGCCGGCGCGGTTGAAGCCATCGCCACAATACTGGCGATCCGCAACGGAAAAATCCCGCCAACCATCAATTATGAAACTCCTGATCCGGCGTGTGATTTGCACTATACCCCCAATGTCCCTGTGGAGAGAACCCTCCGCTACGCTCTGAGCAACACGTTCGGGTTTGGCGGCCACAACGCGACATTGCTCTTCAAGAAATACCCCTTGGAATAGCCGGTATCACGTGCCGCTGAAGGCTCTCATACGGAAAATCGTTCCCCGCCTGCGCGTGGCCCGGCTTGACGATGAGGAGATATTCCCGGCAGAGTTGGACAATGCTACTATCCGCCGCCTTCAACGCGTGCTCGGGTGCAAGATCCACGATCGCGATCTGTTTGTCCAAGCACTTCTCCATCGCTCTTTTCCCCAACGGTCAGGCCACGCCAGCTCATCAAATGAGCGCCTTGAGTATCTCGGTGACTCGGTCCTGAATCTCATCGTCGGTGAACATCTCTATGCACGCTACCCCAACGCTCCTGAAGGGGATCTCACCAAAATGCGATCGCGCCTGGTGAACAGCAAAGCCCTCGCGGCGTACGCGAAGGCGCTCCGTCTCTCGGACTTCATACTCATGAGTCCCAGCGCTGCCCAGTCCGTAGGCAGGGGCTACGATACGATCATTGCTGACACCTTTGAAGCAATTGTTGCAGCGATCTACCTCGATCGCGGGTTTGTTACTGCCCGTCGTTTTGTCGAGCGACAGGTATCGCTGGCGCTCGCTCATGGAGCGGTCGTTACAAATGATGAAAATTACAAGAGCAAACTCCTTGAATACGCACAATCGCGTGGACTCGGTGTGCCACGCTATCTTATTGTGAAAGAGGAAGGACCGGACCATGATCGCACGTTCACGGTCGATGTCCTGCTGCGCAACGAACGACGCGGAACCGGTACCGGCAAGAACAAGAAAGACGCCGAACAGGCGGCAGCCAGTCAGGCACTGAACAAGCGCTGAATGACGATACAACGCGTGATCGGTCTTCTCCTCCTCTGGGGAGTGTGCTGCACCGGACACAGTCAGATCCAACCACAACGCCCTCCCTTCTTTCTCGGACCTGTGGACAGCATTGTTATCTCCGGCAACAAACATACCCGCCCCTACGTCATCCTGAATGAAATGTCCATTGCCGCCGGAGAACGTTTCACTCCGGAGATGATCGAGTTTGACCGCAACCGCATCTACAGTCTCGGCCTCTTTACAAGCGTCGATCTCTATCTCGACACCCTTGGCGCGCGCAGTATCCTTCGAGTGATGGTGGGCGAACGCTGGTACATCTTCCCCGTGCCGCTATTCGGATTCAGGGATGGAGACGTCAAGCGGGCCTACTACGGTGCAGGCCTCTGGCACAACAATTTCCAGGGGAAGAACCAGAAGCTTTTCGGATCGGTAGTGTTCGGCGCCGACCCATCCGCACAGCTGTCGTTTGCCGACCCCCTCATCAATCATGACAGCCAGATTTCCTTTGGCGCCCAGCTCTCCTTCAGCCGGACACGCAATCGAAGTGAACAAGAAGCTTTAGTTACGGGAGGATTCGATGAGTTCCACTATGACGGCGATATCTCCACCGGCAAACGCTTCGGCCTGTACCAGTATGTGGGCATCAATGCGGGCTTCCAGATGGTGGAGATCTCCTCATACAGGCCGCATCGGACTGTCTCCGGCGACGGCACTGATCGGTACCTCTACGCCAGTGCTTCGTATTTCTACGACAGCCGTGACCTTGCCGAGTACCCGACGAAGGGGAACTATGTGAACGGCTACGTCACAAGATTTGGATTCGGAACTTCCGATGTGAACTTCAACCGATTCGGTCTCGACCTCAGGAAATATTTCCCGCTTCCATTGTCTTTTACACTTGCAGTTCGGCTCAATGCGACATTCATGGCCGGAGGAGATATCCCCACCTATGCTCATGTGTACCTGGGCTACGGTGACCGCATACGGGGATACTTCACCACCGTGTTCGAAGGCGAACATCTCGCCTGTTCCACTGTCGAACTGCGCTACCCGATATTTCCTGCGCAGGTGTTCCGCCTGTCGAACTCCATGCTCCCCGATGAGTTCTCGGTATGGCGCTTTGGGATCAATCTCGCCCTGTTCGCGGATGCAGGAACAACATGGTA
>Ga0182021_10009759_pt1 | contig 11376 bp, 19 predicted proteins | sample 612E3MmetaG_FD_120493 | JGI IMG/M metagenome (GOLD analysis project Ga0182021, IMG submission 120493) | Permafrost microbial communities from Stordalen Mire, Sweden - 612E3M metaG (Illumina Assembly) | ecosystem: Environmental > Terrestrial > Soil > Wetlands > Permafrost | place: Sweden...
AAACTCCAGCAGGCACTACCCTAAATTCGGGCATGAGTTCATAGCCGGACTCTCCTGCTACCAGCCTCATACGATGAGCGAAAGCTCCAACTGTAGAGCCGTGCGGACAGCGCCTTGACGCACTAATTTCCGAGTCCGCCGGTTGGGGGGTTGCGGAAGAAGGGCGGGCTAGAACCTGATGGTTACGAGATTCGGCGCCGAGATAGTCCGGTTGCAGGCGTAGTTCGTGACCGCGCCAGTCAGGGCCGCGTAGTTCACGTCGAACCTCGACCGGTTGAGGCTAGAGTGGCCGGTCTGGTCCGTCTGCAGGGATTTGGCGAGCGCGATACCGCCATAGAAGCCGGCGACGCCGCCGGCAGCCGCGGTCACAGCCATCACCCGCGGTTTATTAGTCAGGATGCCCAGCCCGCCGCCGAGCAGCGCACCGCCGATGGTCATGCCCGCCACCATGTAGCCGTTCCCGGTTGCGAGCGGCAGGTGCCGCATCTCCTGCTCAGCCAGGTACACCCCGCCGATGTTGCCACCAATGCCCAGGAGCGAGACCCAGACCATGTTGGCGTTAGCACTAGGCGAGAAGTTGGTGAAGGCGAAGTAGAGCGCCATCGGCACGCCCATGCCGAGAATACCGGCGGTCCGGTCCACGACCACCTGCCCTTCGGTGCAGACCCACTCGCGTGCCCGCGTCTTGCCCCAGTACGTGCCCGCTACTTCGCCGGCGAGCCCGCCGGCGTAGACGATCCGTCCCTCGCTCTCGCCACCGGAGAGGACACGGATGACGGCACCAACCCCGAGCCCGTCGACAATCCCGAAATCATTGTAGGTCGATACAAGCGTCGCCTGGCCGAGTGTGAGGTCCCGCGCCAGCGCATAACCCGAGAACTGCCCTCCGATGCTTGTCAGTAGACCTACACCCGCCCAGCCGCAGGCGTCATTCAGGCCGAGAATCTGGGAAATGGCCAGGCCGGACAGCGCACCCCGGTACCCGTAAGCGACGCTCAGGTGCGCCTGAGCGTGGGTCATCTCAACATTGCGCAAGGCGTACATCGGGACGAAGAAGCAGGCTGACGAGGTCGTCAGATAGAGCGCGGCGCCCACCCTGAAGTCTTGGGGTTGGGTTATCACCAGGACCGCTGGGCCATACACGCCGAGGGCCAGGGGAATCTGCTGCAGGAGGAAGCTGCCCCGGCCTTCCTGGTTCAGTTTCACCGGCTGGGGCCGCGCCAGGTACGCATCCACCTGCTGCTTGACCTGGGCAAGCTTGTCCTCAGTGATACTTATTCGCGTCCTGCTGTTATCAGCGTGGTAGACTTCCAGCACAGGTCCATCGGGCGTTTGCCAAAGCTCGAGATGGTCGAACCCTGCAAGATCGGGGAAGGCGGCTGCACCCGTATTGGCATCGGCGGTGAGCCGGTACATCTTGGCTCTGGAATCGAAGCTCAGTGGCTGCTCGATGGCCTGCCCGAGCACGATCCCGAAGCATAAGCCTAGGCCGACCTCGCTGCCTTCATTTCAAGCATGATTCTCCGCGACCAACTTGGTTTGTCAAGTCGGACACATTGATATGCTTGACAGGAGCAGGGTTCGGTTTAGGCTTGAGGTACCGTGATGAAGAGACTGACGGCCATTGGATTCGGTCTGTTGCTGATCTTGGCCTGCGACCGGCATGCGCCAGCAGACTACTTTCCGTTGAAGGCTGGTCAGCGGCGGGCGATGAAGGTGTTCACTCGCCTGATAGCGGGCACGGACACGACCGAGACGACCCAGGTGAAGGTCGTCGAGATTGTCCTCGGGCTGAAGGACGTGCCCGGACTGGGCAAGTGTTGGGTCGTGGAGTCACCCCGCGACACGGGCGGCCCGCTCTATTCGTTTTTCCGGAAGAACGATGACGGCGTCATCCAGCTCATGCAGACGAGCCCGGACAAGCCGCCGGTCGAGATGCTCTACCTCGCACTGCCGTTGGCCACGGGGTTGAAGTGGTATGATACAAAAGGGCAGAGCGAGATGATGGAGGTTACGGCGCAGGAGACGGCAAGAGTCCAGGCCGGCGTTTACCCTGACTGCTACGTCGTGAAGGTAAAGAGCACCCGTGCGGACTGGAACATGACGCAATGGCTGGCCCCGAATGTGGGTGCGGTGAAGTGGGAGAACCGAGCTGTCTGGACGGACAAGAGCGGTGTCAGGCACGAGATGCTGCAGCAAGCCGAACTCGTGGCGTTCGAGGTTCCGCAAGGCTCCGGCAAGTAGGCCGGCCCAGGCTGTAGTGTCTGTGGCCGATACAGCACGGCGGGCTCGGCTCGGCCTGAGACGACCCGTCTTCGCAATTGTCCTGTGCGCGCTGGTCGCGGCGCTAGTCTATGTTCCCACGCTGAAGTACCAACTGGTCTGGGATGACGTAGACATCATCGTCCAGAATCAGTCGTCGCCGCTCCAGGTATTTGCTCACTCGTTCTGGCACGGCGGCGGGGCCGGCGTCCTGGGAAAGGACCCATACTATCGGCCGCTCGTCAACTTCAGCCTTGGTATTGACGAGCTGGTGGCCGGCCACAGGGCATGGTACTTCCATTTGGTTAACCTGATGCTGCACGCTGCCGCGGTCGCGCTCGCGGGGGTCGTTGTCTGGCAAGTCTTCGATTCCTTCTGGTTCGTGCTCGTGGCCGGGATGCTGTGCGCCGTGCATCCGTTCGCGGCAGACAGCGTGGCGTACGTGAGCGGACGGACCGACCTGCTGGCGAGTGTCGGGCTTCTGGTCGCGCTGCTCGGGTTGCTCCGGCTGCGGAAGGGACCCGACTGGCCCGCGTTTGTTCTGACATGGGTTGGGTTCACGGTCGGAGTGCTGTCCAAAGAAACGGCGGTGATGTTCGCGGTCGTGGCCGGGGTCTGGTTAGCAGCGCCGGGATCCAGTCGAGTGCACCGCAGAGACTGGCTGGGTCTGGCTGGAGTGCTGGTGCTGCTCGGTGCGTATCTTGCCGCCCGCTACGCGGTGCTCGGAAGCGTGGTTGGCTTGGCGGTCAGAGGCAACATAGGGGCGGTCGTGTTGCTCTCACTGAATAGCTTCGGACGGCTGCTGCTGGCCGCGGCCCTGCCGTGGGGACAGAAGCTGTTCCTGTGGACTCAGGCCGGGCCGGGCCGAATCACTTTGTTCGCGGTGGTGGGAGCGCTGTACCTCGTGCTGCCGCTTGTGCTGCTGCCGATGCGCCGGTCAAGCAGGGCCTGTCTTGCCTGGTTGTGGGGGGCGGCCTTGCTGCTGCCGTTTGCCGGCCTCGCCGGGTTCGGGCCGGCCGGCAGGCTCTTGTACGTGCCGGGCATAGGGTTCGTGCTGCTTGCGCTCTTCGCGGGCCGGAGATTGACACGGAGCATCGGTTACGGGAAGGTGATTGGGGTCGTCGTGGCGCTCGGATACTGCGCTGTGCTCGCGCTTCTTGTCCTGCCCCAGCGGATGGGAGTATGGAAGGACGGCGACACGCTGTTCCGGCACATGACCAAGGAGTCGCCGCAGTACCCGGCCGCTCACTTCAATTACGCCTTTGAACTGCGCAGGCGCGGAGACATCGATGAGGCAATCGCTGAGTACCGGACGGCGATTGCACTGGACTCGGGAATGGCGCTCGCATATTCCAACCTCGGCGCGCTGCTGCAGTCAAAGGGTGACCTAGCAGAGGCCGAGTCGCTGTACCTGAAAACGATAGAACTGCAGCCAAACTACGCGCTTGCGTGGAATAACCTCGCCATTGTTCGCTACAGGCGGGGAGACGGCCCGGGTTCCGTACGCGCCTTCCGCAGAGCAATGGGACTGAAGCCGGATGATGCCGGCGTGATATACAACCTGGGCCGAGTCTATCAGCGAGCCGGGATGGCAGATTCGGCCGCAGTGATGTTTGAGCGCGCATATGGGCTGGAACCAGACAACCCGCAGATCAGGGCTTCCTTTGAGCAGACTCACGGTTACCGGCCTTGAGCGTGGGAGCGTTTAGAGCATCGCGACGGCTTGTGGATAGGTGCCGTCGGCCAAGTCGAAACGGCGGTACAGAACCGCAATTCAAGTGTTGACAAGTAACGCTATTTGGCTATATTGTCCAGCTTTCGCTAGGATGGCGACTGGGCCCAGCTAGAGGCCCCTCTTACAACCGGCTGAAGCGGAAAGGTAGACGAGCCAGACTCGACGGTATTGTTTCGCGACGTGAGATAATATGAGTTTGATAAGAAGTGCAAAGAAGATACGCATCAAGCTGAAGGCGTACGACCACCGAATCCTTGACCAGAGCGCCAAGGATATCGTGGACGTCGCGAAGCGGACCGGAGCCCAGGTTTCCGGGCCGGTTCCGTTGCCGACGAAGCGCACGCTCTTCACGGTGCTCCGTTCGCCTCACGTTGACAAGAAGTCCCGCGAGCAGTTCGAGTTGCGGGTGCACAAACGCCTGATAGAGATATCCAACGCCACGGCGGAAATGGTCGACGCCTTGATGAAGCTTGAGGTACCGGCCGGGGTCGAAGTGGAGATCAAGTCCGCATGATCGCGCTCATCGGTCAGAAAGGCAACATGGCCCAGCTTTATGATGAGCGCGGCGTGGTTGTCCCGGCGACCGAGGTGAAGGTTGGCGAATGCGTCGTTGTCGGCAAGCGCACGCGTGAACAGAACGGGTACGAGGCGCTGCAGATTGGTTTCGGCGCGGCATCGAAGCGGAAGTCGCGGAAGCCGCTGGTGGGTTTCTACAAGAAGGCCGGAATCCCGCCGGCCCGGTCTCTGCAGGAGATCGAAGTCGACAAGATTGCCGACTACAAGGTCGGTCAGAAGTTGGGCGTGGGCGTATTTGCGCTGGGCGACACGGTGCACGTGACCGGCATCACCACGGGCCGCGGGTTCACCGGTGGAATGAAGCGCTGGGGCTGGCACGGCGGCCCGGCCTCGCACGGGTCAATGTTTAGCCGCAGAATCGGCTCGCTCGGTTCGGGCACCACGCCGGGGCATCCGCTGAAGGGGCGGACGCAGGCCGGCCATTACGGCGTCGAGCAGGTTACTATCCGAAACCTGTCAATCGTCAAGCTCGAGCCGGAGAAGGGCGTGCTCTACGTGAACGGCGCGATACCAGGTCATCGAGGCGGTCTGGTCCTGATTCGGAAGAAGGCGTAGGCGGTGGATTTGCTGACCATCGGTGGTACGGTGAAGGGGCAGGTCGAGTTGCCGGCCGCGCTGTTTGACCAGAAAGGCAAGAAGGGCCTGGTCTGGGAATCGGTGAAGTGCTATCTGGCAAACCAGCGCCAGGGCAACGCAAGCACCAAGACCCGGGCCGAGGTCTCCGGCACTGGCAAGAAACCGCACCGCCAGAAGCATACCGGCCATGCGCGCCAGGGCTCGAGGCGCTCACCGCAGTTCGTGGGCGGCGGAATCGCCTGGGGAGCGCGGCCGCGCGACTATTCATACGAATTGCCGAAGAAGCTTCGGCGCCAGGCGCTGGCGTTGGCCCTGACCGCTCGCAAGGGTGAAGAGGCGGTGACGGTAGTCGAGGACTTCGAACTGCCGGAGCCGAAGACCAGGGAAATGGTCAAGATGCTCAAGGATCTGAACCTTGATGGTAAGATTCTGCTGCTGGTGGGCAGCGCTTCCGACAGTCTGAAGCGCGCGAGCCGGAATCTGCCGAACCTGACCGTGATGCCCGCGCAGCAGGTGAACACGTACCAGGTCATTGCCCATGAGCGGATCGTGTTTACGGAGTCGGGTCTGAAGCGGCTTGCGGCCGTGGCGGGGGCAGTGTGAGCGAGCCGACCAGAGTGATACTGAGCCTGGTGGTAACGGAGAAGGCCGAGCGGCTCAAGGCTGAGCAGTCCCGGTACACGTTCAAGGTGGCGCCGACGGCGAACAAGATCGAAGTGCGTGATGCGGTCGAGCGGTTGTTCAAGGTCCATGTACGCGAAGTGCGAGTAATGAATTTCCTGGGCAAGATGCGGCGCATGGGCCGGTTCTCGGGCCGCCAGTCGGACTGGAAAAAGGCAATCGTGACGCTGAAAAAGGGCGAGCGGATTGAGAGCCTGGAGCGCTAGATGGGCATAAAGACTTTCCGTCCGATCACCCCGGCGCGGCGCTACTACTCGGTTGCCACGTTCGAAGAGATTACCCGCGACAAGCCGCACGAGTCGCTGCTTCGGCCCCTGCCCAAGAGCGGTGGCAGGAACAACACGGGTCGGAAAACGGACAAGTGGATCGGTGGCGGCGAGAAGCAGCAGTACCGCGTGATTGATTTCCTGCGTGACAAGACCGGGGTTCCGGGCAAGGTCGTTTCGGTCGAGTATGACCCGAATCGAACGCCCCGGATTGCGCTGGTCTGCTACGTGGACGGCGAGTACCGCTACATTCTGTGTCCGCAGGGCCTCAAGGTTGGCGACACGGTTAGCTCGGGCAGCGGTCTGCCGATCCGGGACGGCAACGCGATGCCGCTTTCGGACGTACCGGTCGGCGTCGAGATTCACAACCTCCAGCTCTATCCGCAGAGCCGGTCGTTTCTCGTGCGTGCAGCCGGAACCGGAGCCCAACTGATGAACAAGGAAGAGGACATGGCGGTGATCAAGCTGCCGTCCGGCGAAATCCGGAGGTTCCATCTCGCTTGCATGGCGACCGTGGGGCGACTGTCCGTTCCCGAGCACAAAGACATTTCCGTCGGCAAGGCCGGACGTTCCCGGCACCTCGGCATCAGGCCGGTTTCGCGGGCCGTTGCCATGAATCCGATTGACCACCCGATGGGCGGAGGCGAAGGCAAGAGCTCGGGCGGCCGACATCCCTGTTCCGAACGCGGCATCCCGGCCAAGGGCTACAAGACCCGTAACCGGAAGAAGAAGTCGAGCCGTTTGATCGTCCAGAGGAGAAGGAAGTAATGGGGCGTTCAATAAAGAAAGGCCCTTACATCGACCAGAAGCTCTTCCGCCGCATTCACCAGCAGGTCGAAACGGGCGAGAAGCGCACGGTCAAGACCTACGCCCGGCGCAGCGTGATACCGCCGGAGTTCGTCGGCCACACGATCGCGGTGCACAACGGCCGCCAGTTCCTGCCGGTCTACGTGACCGAGCGGATGGTCGGGCACCGGCTGGGCGAGTTCTCGCCGACGCGGACGTTCCGGCAGCATTCGGGCGTGCGCAAGGAAAAGGTCGAAGAGAAGAAGAAGAGCTAGAGAACAGCAGTGATTGAAGCCTTTGCCGTCAGTCGTTTCCAGCCCGGCTCAGCCAAGAAGCTGACACTGGTCGCGGACCTGATTCGCGGCAAGGACGTGCCGACTGCGCTGCGCACCCTTGCGTTCCTGGTCAAGCCGTCGAAGGCGCCGGTGATGAAGACGCTCCGCTCGGCGGTCGCCAACGCGATCACCAAGGCGGGCAAGGCGAAGTTGAAGGAAGAGGACCTGGTGGTCACCGAGGTGCGAGTGGACCAGGGCCCGATCCTGAAACCCAAGCGCTGGCAGCCCGGGCCGCGCGGCATGGCCACGCCGATTCGGAAACCGACGGTTCACGTCAGTGTCCGGGTCGCAACCAAAAAGGGAGTGAAAGTCTAGATGGGACAGAAGACCCACCCGATCGGTTTCCGGCTCGGGATCAGCAAGGACTGGAAGTCGTCCTGGTTCTCGAAAAAGGACTACGCCGGCTACCTGCATGAGGACCTGAAGGTCCGGCGCTACATCGAGACGAAGCTCACCGATGCGATGATTTCCGACGTCCTGATCAAGCGAGTGGCGAACCGGACAACGGTGACGATCTTCACCGCCCGGCCGGGGATGGTATTCGGTACCCGGCGTCAGGCACTCGACGCCCTGCGCGAGGAACTGAAGGCGTTGATCGGGAGGGACGTGCAGATCATGGTCGAGGTCGTGCGAGTGCCGGAGCTCGAATCGAAATTGGTCGCCCAGAACGTAGCCCGGCAACTCGAGCAGCGTGTCGCCCATCGCCGGGCGATGAAGCGGGCCGTGACCCAGGCAATGCGCCTTGGCGCACCCGGCATCAAGGTGATGGTGGCCGGCCGGCTCGGTGGCCATGAAATCGCCCGCACCGAATGGTATCGGGAGGGCCGAGTGCCGCTGCACACATTGAAGGCGAACATCGACTACGCCACCGACATCGCCAAGACCGTCGCCGGCACCGTCGGCGTGAAGGTCTGGATCTACAAGGGCGACGCGACCTTTGGGGAGAGGGCCTAAGCGATGTTGATGCCGAAGCGGGTGAAGTACCGCCGGGCGATGCGGGGCCGGATGAGCGGCAAGGCCACGCGCGCGAACCGGGTCGATTTCGGCGACCAGGGCCTGATGGCGCTCGAGCCGTCTTGGATCACGGCGCGCCAGATTGAGGCGGCCAGGATTTGTCTGTCCAAGTCGCTCAAGCGGGCGGGCAAGATGTGGATAAGGATTTTCCCGGACAAGCCGGTGTCCAAGAAGGCGGCGGAGTCCCGCATGGGCAAAGGCAAGGGGACGCCGGAATTCTGGGTCGCGGTTGTGAAACCGGGCACGGTGATGTTCGAACTCGGCGGGCTGACTCCGGCCGAATCGAACGACGCCCTGCGCCAGGCCGGTAGCAAGATGCCGTGCCGCACCAGGGTCGTGGTTCGCGGAGAGATGAGCTATGAGGGCTTCTGATCTACGCGAGATGACGCGGGACGAGATACTGCGCAAGTTGACCGAGTTGCGGGACGAGCAATTCAAGCTGAGACTGCGACGGTCGGCGGAAGAACTGCCTAATCCGCTTCGACTGCGACTGCTGCGCCACGACGTTGCCCGGTGCTTGACCGTGCTGCGCGCCAAGGAGATCGCGACCGAGGCCGAGGCTAGACCTGTGGAGAAGAACGATGAGTGAGAATCGCCGGACCGTCGTCGGCAAGGTTTCGTCTGCCAAGATGCAGAAGACCGTTGTGGTCACGATTCAGCGGCTGGAACTGCACCCGAAGTACAAGAAGTATATCCGTAAGCGGACCAAGCTCTACGCGCATGACGAGCGGGCAGAGTGCCGCGAGGGCGACCGCGTGCAGCTCATCGAGACGCGACCGATGTCGCGGCTGAAGCGCTGGCGGGTGGTGAAGAAGCTGTGATACAGGATTTCAGCCGGCTGGTAGTGACCGACAATTCCGGGGCGCGGCTGGCTATGGTTATCCGGGTCTACGGTGGGTCGCGGCGGAGATTCGGCTGGCTCGGCGATACGGTGATGGTGACGATCAAGGACGCGCTGCCGAACGGCACGGTCAAGAAGGGCGAGAAGTCCAAGGCAATCTTGGTGCGTTGTCGCAAGGAGCACCGGCGGCCTGACGGGACCTACGTCCGTTTTGACGACAACGCCTGCGTGCTCGTGGATGACAAAGGCGAGCCTAAGGGAACCCGCGTTTTCGGGCCGGTTGCGCGCGAGTTGCGCGAGCGGAAGTACACGAAGATAGTGTCGCTTGCCGCGGAGGTAGTCTGATATGTATCTCCGCAAAGGTGATCTGGTAGAAGTGATTACCGGTGAAGAGCGCGGCCGGCGCGGCAAGATACTGCGGGTCAAGCTCGACAAGGACAGCGGCTGTTACCACGTTTTTGTTGAGGGACTGAACCTCGCCAAGAAGCACCAACGGGCGCAGGGCGCCACCAAACCGGGCGGTATTGTTGACCTGCCCAATTCGCTGGATGCGTCGAACGTGGCACTCCTCTGCCCGAAGTGCGGCAAGCGAAGCCGGGTCCGGCGAGAGCCCCACGAGGGACGGCGGGTACGCATCTGCCGGAAGTGCGACGAGATCATCGACGTATGACGCCCAGACTAAAGCAAGACTATCTGAAGCGCGTCGTGCCCGCCTTGGTCACGCGCTTCGGCTACACGAATCGGCACCAGGTGCCGCGGCTGCTTAAGGTTGTGGTCAACACGACGACCAAGGACGCGGTCGCCGACGTAAAGGTGCTTGACCTCATCAGCGAGGACGTCGCTACCGTTACCGGCCAGCGGCCCTGCCGCACGGTGGCGAAGCGCGCCCTCTCGACATACAAGATTCGTGAAGGACTGCCCCTCGGAGTGAAAGTGACACTTCGTGGAGACCGGATGTTCGAGTTCATCGACCGGCTGTTCAACTTCGCCTCGCCCCGGATTCGTGACTTCCAGGGATTCAAACCCGATTCATTCGATGGGCGGGGCGGCTACAGCATGGGACTGCAGGAACAGGCGATATTCCCGGAGCTGGAAGTCTCAAAGGTGAAGAAGATATTTGGCATGAACATTACTTTCCATACGTCCGCCAAGCACGACGACGAGGCAAGGGCCCTGCTCGCTGAACTGGGGCTGCCGTTCGCCAAGGGCAAATAGCGATGGCGCGCCGGTGCTGGATCGTCAAGTCACAGCAGGAGCCCAAGTTCAAGGTGCGCAAGCACAATCGCTGCCAGCGCTGTTTCCGCTCGCGCGCCGTGTACCGCGAGTTCATGCTCTGCCGGCTCTGCTTCCGCGAGCTGGCATTGCGCGGCGAGATCCCGGGCGTGCGCAAGGCGACCTGGTGAGGAGGAGTCTTGGATCCTTTTGCTGATTTCCTGACCCGCATCCGGAACGGCCTCCGCATCCGGCAGAAGGAAGTCTCAGCGCCGTACGCGCGCATGAAGTACGAACTGGCGCGGGTACTGCTCGAAGAAGGCTTCATCAGTAACTTCCAGGTTGAAGGCGAGGGCCTCGGCAAGCGCGTCATCATCAGTCTGAAGTACGACGAGGACGGCGCCTCGGTGATTCGCGGTATCGAGATGCTCTCACGCCAGAGCCGCCGGGTGCATGTCGGGACCGACGAGATACCGAAGGTTATCGGCGGTTTGGGAGTGGCGATTCTGACAACATCGCGGGGAGTGATGACTGACCGCGACGCGCGGCGCAAGCGCGTCGGCGGTGAGCTTCTCTGCAAGGTCTGGTAGCGATGGCCAAATCATACCGTCCGATGTCAGTACCGGCGGGCGTAGACGTGAAGGTCCAGCCGGGTGAGGTAACCGTCAAAGGCAAGCTCGGAGCCCTGTCGGTGCCGGTAATGTCCGGCCTGACTGTGAAAGTGACGGCCGGACAGGTGGCAGTGGATTCCGAACCCGGTATCCAGCGCGCTCACGTCGGCTCGTTGCGGGCACACCTCGGCAATGCTTTCGTGGGCGTGACGGATGGATACCAGATGGTATTGGAACTGCGCGGGATGGGGTACAAGGCGCAAAAGACCAAGGAAGGCGTCCAGGTCACCTGTGGATTCTCGCATCCGGTCGACTTCCTGGCTCCCGCCGGCGTCACTATGGACGTCAGCCAGGCGCCCGACCCCGACGACACCAAGCTGCAGATGTTCGAGATTCATGTGCGCGGGTCTGACCGCCACGCGGTCGGCCAGCTCGCCGCCGTCATCCACGGGACAAAGCCACCGGACGTGTATCGGGGCAA
>Ga0182021_10009760_pt1 | contig 11376 bp, 1 predicted proteins | sample 612E3MmetaG_FD_120493 | JGI IMG/M metagenome (GOLD analysis project Ga0182021, IMG submission 120493) | Permafrost microbial communities from Stordalen Mire, Sweden - 612E3M metaG (Illumina Assembly) | ecosystem: Environmental > Terrestrial > Soil > Wetlands > Permafrost | place: Sweden...
CAGTTTCTCCGTGCCAGGTGGAATCGATTTTTGCGCCGGGCCTGCGGAGGGCAGCGTCGGTTTTCTCTTCCCTGGCCAGGGCAGCCAGTCTTTGTACATGGGCGCGGATGTGGCCATGGCCAGTGCGACCGCGCTGGGCGTGTGGGATCGCGCAGCCGAGATCGAATTCGCTCCGGGTGTCCGTCTACACGATGTCGTGTTTCCGCGGCCTGTGTTCGACGAGGCCGCACGAAGTGAGCAACGCGCGCGCCTGACCGCGACCGAGTGGGCCCAGCCCGCGCTGGGTGCCGCCAGTCTGGCGTTGCTGGCGATCTTGCGCGAGGCGGGCGTGCGCCCGGCGGCGGTGGCTGGGCACAGCTTCGGCGAGTTGACTGCACTTCACGCTGCGGGCGTCTTGACCTCCGAGGATCTGCTTCGGCTCGCGCGCCGGCGTGGCGAATTGATGGCCGCGGCAGCGGAGGCACCGGGAGCCATGACCTCAGTGGCGGCGCGGCGCGAGGACGTGCAGCCCTTGCTCGACAAGTGGAAACTCGACGTCGTCGTGGCCAACCACAACAGCCCGAAGCAGCTCGTGCTGTCGGGCGCGACCGAGGCCATTGCGGAGGCAGAACGGCGTCTGGGCGAAAAGGGCATCACAGCGACGCGGCTTGAAGTGGCGACAGCCTTCCATTCGTCGCTGGTCAGCCAGGCGGCCTTGCCGCTGCGCGAGTTCCTCGCTGGCGTGTCCATGGCAGCGCCAACCATTCCGGTGTTTGCCAACACCAGCGCGGCTCCCTATCCCAGCGAGCCCGAGGCCATGCGCGATCTGCTGGCCCATCAGCTTGCCAAGCCGGTTCGTTTCGTCGAGCAGATCGAGGCCATGTACGAGTCTGGCGTGCGCACCTTCGTCGAGGTGGGGCCGGCTCGCGTGTTGACCGGGCTGGTCGGCCACATTCTCAAGGCGCGGCCGCATCGAGCGATCGCCCTTGACCGCAAGGGACGGCCGGGCTGGGCCAGCCTGCAACAGGGGCTTGCCCTGCTGTCGGTCGCGGGCGTGGCCGTGAACTATGCGCAGCTTTGGGACGCGTTCGCGCCGGTGGCCGACCCGCGCACGCGCCGCAGGCCCGCCATGGCCCTGCCGATGAATGGATCGAGTTACGGGAAGATCTATCCGCCCGTGCAAGGAGCAGTCGCATTGCCCAAGCCCAACCCCCCTTCACCCCCAGCCGAGCCTGCGTCGAGCCACGCAGCCCCGGCGCCTGTCGCCGCGTCAGCGCCGAGTGGCGATCCGGCTGTGCAGCTCGCCTGGGTGAATGCCTTTCAAGAAAGCCAGCGCCAGACAGCCGAGGCCCACGCGGTCTTTCAGCGCGCCATGGCCGAGTCGCACGCGGCGTTTTTGCGCGCGTCGGAAGCTTCCCTGGCCAATCTGGCCAGCATGCTGGGGGGAGTGTCGGCGTTATCGTTGCCCGCGCAGCCCGAGATGCCGGCTTGGGCGCCCGCCGTCAGTATCGCCCCGCCCATCTCGGCGGTGATGGCACCGGCGCCGGTGGCCACCGCGATTGCTATGCCGGCCGCGCCGTTTGCGCCGGCGGCGCCCGTGGCCGCGCCGGTGGCAGGGTTGGCCCAGCCCGCAACTCCGCCGCGCGGAGCCCCGGCGGCCGTCTCGGCCGCGCCGACCGCCATTTCTCTTGCTGATTTGCAGGCCCTGATGTTGGGCGTGGTGGCGGCCAAGACTGGGTACCCGGCCGAGATGGTGGGATTGGACATGGACCTCGAAACCGATCTCGGCGTCGATTCCATCAAGCGCGTCGAGATTTTGTCCGCCGTGACGGAGAAAGCGCCGGGGTTGCCCGAGGTGAGCGCGGCACGCATGGCCGGCATGCGCACCTTGCGCGAGATGGTTGCGTATCTGGGCGAGCAGGCGGGCTCTGTCGCTGCCGCGAGCGAGGGCGTCGGAGGCAACGGCAAGGCTCAGGCTGTCGGCAGCCCCGCGCTCAGCGAGCCGCCGGCGCCCAGTCCAGAGCCGATGGTCCAGGCAGCGATCGGGCGCTTCGCGCTGCGAGCGATTCCCACGGCCGCACTGGGGCTGGCCACGCCGGGCCTGGTGGCAGCCCGCGGCCTGGTGGTGACCGACGACGGAGTCGGGGTCGGGGCCGCCTTGATCGAGAAGCTCGGCGCCCGCGGCGCCGTCGCTCGCCTGGTTCACGAAATTCCGGCTGACGCGGATGCCGTCATTTTTCTAGGTGGCCTGCGCGCCGCCCGGTGCATCGAGGACGAGGTGGCGGTGAACCGCGAAGCCCTGCGCGCGGCCCGGGCGGTGGCAGCCCGCTTTGCCAAAGAAGGCGGGACCTTCGTGACCGTGCAGGATACCGGCGGCGATTTCGGCCTGTCCGGCTCTGAGCGCGCGTGGCTGGCCGGGCCAGCGGCGCTGGCGCGAACTGCCGCCATCGAGTGGCCATCGGCGCATGTGCGCGCCATCGACGTGGGCCGCGTGGGCCGTTCGCCCGACGAGGTGGCCGAGGCTTTGTGCGAGGAGTTGCTTTCTGGCGGTGTGGAGCGGGAAGTGGGGCTTCCTGTCGAGGGAACGCGGGTGGTGCTGCAGACGGTTCCGGCTCCGCTGCCGGCAGGCTCTGCCCTGCCCATGGATTCGCGGTCGGTGGTCGTGGTCTCAGGCGGGGCGCGCGGTGTGACCGCTGCCTGTGTGATCGAATTGGCGCGCGCCGCCCGCTGCCGCTTCCTCCTACTCGGCCGCACGCCGATCGAGGACGAGCCCGCCTGCTGTCGCAGTGTCGAGGGTGATGCCGATCTCAAGCGCGTGTTGCTGGCCGAGGCCAAGGGCCGGGGCGAGACCGCCAGCCCGGCCAAACTGGGCAGCCGCGTGGCCGCCATCCTGGCCGTGCGCGAGATCCGCCGCACCCTGCAGGCCATCGGCAGCGCCGGCGGCGAGGCCCGCTACGTTGCCGTGGACGTGAGCGACGTGAGTGCGGTGACCGAGGCGGTGGCGCAGGCCCGCGCGAGTTGGGGTTCCATCACCGGCGTCATCCACGGCGCAGGCACGCTGGCCGACAAGCTTATCGTTGACAAGACTGACGCCCAGTTCGCCAAGGTGTTCCGCACCAAGGTGGTGGGACTGCACGCATTGCTCGACGCTACCGTCGACGACGAGCTGGCCTTTCTGTTTCTCTTTTCGTCGGTGGCCGGTCATTCAGGCAACCAGGGCCAGGCGGATTATGCGATGGCCAACGAGGTGCTCAACAAGGTCGCCGCACTCGAGCAGCGCCGGCGTGGGCCGCGCTGCCTGGTGCGGGCGCTGGGCTGGGGGCCCTGGGACGGTGGCATGGTGGACGCCTCTGTGCGTGCGCGCTTCGCCGGTATGGGCGTGCCGCTCATTCCTCTTGATGTCGGTGCCCGTCTGATGCGTGACGAGTTGTGCGTGGCGGGCGACGCCGAGGTGGTGATCGGCGGCGCGGTGTCCGGACACGGTCTGGCCGAGCCGGCCGCGGCGCAGAAGATCGAAGCCGAGATTGTGGTGGACCGCACGCGCTGGGCTTTCCTCGACGGGCATCGCGTGCGCGGGACTGTGGTCGTGCCCGTGGCGCTGGTGCTGGAATGGTTCGCCCGCGCGGCACGGGCCTGCCGCCCGGATCTGACCATGGCTGCCTGCCGGGACGTGCAGGTGCTGCGCGGGATCCGCCTTCAGCATTTCGACGACGGCGCGGCCGAGCGATTCCTCTTGCGCGCACGCCAGCTTTCCAACGGCCACGAGGCCACCATCGCGGTCGAGCTTCTGGCCGCGGACGGCAGCCGCCACTACGCGGCCATCTGCGAGATGAAAGAGCGATCTCCGCTTCCCGATCGCACCCTGGCCGCGCCCGCCGACCTTCTGCCCTGGTCCGGCGCAATCTACGACGGCGAAGTTCTGTTCCACGGGCCCGCCTTTCAGGTGATTCGGTCAATCGACGGCATCGCCGACGGCGGGCTGACCGCTACCCTGGAGGGTGTCGGGGCGCGGGGATGGGCCGGTCCTTGGCAACTGGATCCGGCGTTGCTCGACGGTGGTTTGCAAGCCGCCGTGCTGTGGGCGCAGCGCAAGCTGGGCGCGGCCTCTTTGCCCACCGCCATTGCAAGCCTGCACATCTATCACCTGGGCCCGGCGGCAGGGATCGTCCGCTGTGTGCTGGCGGGCCGCGAGGCCTCGCAGAAGCGGGCCGTGTCTGATGCCGTGTTCTTGGCCAGCAACGGCAGCGTGGTGGCCGAGTTGCGCGGCATCGAGGTGCACGCACTCCCGCATGACGAGCGTCCCGCCGATCCACCCGAGGCGCCGGCTCCGCGACGGCGCGCCGGGAACGGCTCGCCCGCCCGGTCATGAGTTTTGCGCCCATTGCCATCGTGGGGCAGGGCTGCGTCCTGCCGGGCGCCCTGTCGCCCGACGAGCTGTGGCGCCTGGCCGTCGAAGCGAGGGTCGTGATCGGGCCTGCCCCGGCCGGCCGCTGGGGCATCGACCCGGCTTTGGTTCTGGCCACGAATCCCAAGGACACCCGCGATCGGACGCTGCACGATCGCGGGGGGTACGTACAGGGCTTTGACAAGGTTTTCGATCCGCATGGCTTCGCGGTTTCCGCGGACCAGATCGCCCCCCTCGATCCGCTCTTCCACTGGCTGCTCCATGCCGGGCGCGAAGCTTTGCGTGACGTGCACTTTCACGGTGAGCACGCTGGTGTGGTCATCGGCAACCTTTCCTATCCCTCGTCCTCGCTATCGCGCTACGCGGAGCGGTTTTGGATGCACGGGTTCGTGGGTGACGGAATCTGCGACCGCTTGGGGTTGCCCGAGGTGGACCCGCGCAACCGTTTCATGTCGGGCCTGCCCGCGCACTTTCTCGCCCAGTCTTTGGGATTGGGCGGCGTCGCATTCGCGCTCGATGCCGCATGCGCTTCCTCGATCTACGCCATCAAATTGGCCTGCGACCTGCTTGCCGACGGCCGCGCCGACCTGATGCTGGCCGGGGCGGTGAATCGTGCTGATGATCTCTTCATCCATCAAGGATTCACGGCCCTGGGCGCACTCAGCCCGACCGGACAGAGTCGGCCTTTCCATGCCGAGGCTGACGGCCTGATCCCAGCCGAGGGCGCAGCCCTGCTGGCGCTGCGACGGTTGGAAGACGCCCGCCGCGACGGCGATCGCATCCTCGGCGTGATTCGAGGCATCGGCCTGGGCAACGACGGCCGCGGCCGCGGCTTGTTGGTTCCGTCGCAAGAAGGCCAGGTGCGAGCCTTGCGCGCGGCCTACGCAGCGGCGGATCTCTCGCCGTCGGACATCTCGCTCTGCGAGTGCCACGCCACGGGAACCGGCGTCGGAGATGCGGTGGAGATCCGTGCCTTGGCCGAGCTGTGCGCCGGCCGGCGAGAGCCCTTGCCCATCGGATCGCTCAAGGCCAACCTGGGACATCTGATTACCGGGGCTGGCGCAGCCGGACTGCTCAAGGTTCTGGGCGCGTTTCGCGCCGGCGTTCGGCCGCCCACGCCCTCGCTCGACCGCCTCACGCCCGTGCTCGACGGTACGCCGCTGCGTCTGTTGCGGGTGCCAGAGCCGTGGAACGATCCGGTCCCGCGGCGCGCGGCCATCAGCGCCTTTGGCTTCGGCGGCAACAACGCACATCTGATCGTCGAGGAGCCCACCGGCAAGACCGCCCGCCTGCGCAGCAAGGTGGTCGCCGCGCTTCCGGAAGTGGGCATCATCGCCATCGGCGCCCGGATCGCCAACGGGAAGAGCGTGGCGGACTTCGCCGAGGCTCTCTTCTTGGGGCGTGCGCAGCTTGACGGCGATCGCGCAGCGACGGAGCAGGTGTCGCTCGCGCTCAAGGGCCTGCGTTTCCCCCCGAAAGATCTGGACGAGACGCTGCCCCAGCAGCTTCTCGTTCTGGCCGCGGCCCGCGAGGCGGTGGAGCAGGTGGCATCGACCCTGCCGCGCGAACGGACCTCAGTCGTGGTGGGCATGCAGTGCGATGCGGAGATCGCGCGCCACGGGGCGCGCTGGCGCGTGGCGGGCTGGGCCGAGGCGCTGGCTGAGTCGAAGGATTGGGCCGAGGCGGCGCGCGACGGGTTCGTGCCTCTGCTGGGTGCGGCGGGCGTCATCGGGGCCATGCCCAACATCGTGAGCAATCGCCTGAACAGTCAGTTCGACTTCTGCGGCCCCAGCCTCAGCGTCTGCAGCGAGGAACTTTCCGGCATTCGCGCCCTGCAGATTGCGCGCCGGGCTTTGCAGCAGGGTGAGATCGACGCCGCGCTGGTGGCCGCAGTGGACCTGTCGGCCGAGCCCGTGCACATTTCGGCCGCCGCCGCCTGTCTTCCCGCGGATCGGCAGCAAGCCGGGGACGCGGCCGTGGTACTGGTGTGTAAGCGGCTGGACGACATTCGCCGCGACGGGGACCAGGTGCTGGCGGTTATCGGCGACGAGCGCGGCAGGAAGCCGGGTCTGAGGCTGGGAGACGGCGGGGCTCTCAGCCTGCGCGCACTCTTCGGTCATGCCCACGCGGCCTCGGGGCTTCTGCATGTGGCGGCGGCGGCACTCTGTTGTGGCCACCGCGTGCTGCCAGGGGCGGGCTCGATCACGTCCTTCAAAGGAAAGGCGCCGTTCAGCGCTTTGATCGTGACCCAAGCCTTGGGAGGCCAAGAGGCCCGTACCTTCATCGAGGAGCCTCCCGCAGATCTGCGCCGTCCCCTCGCTGGCGTGTCGCCCGACGACGGACCAGGGTTTCTGGCGTGCTTGCGCGAAAGCGCGCGTTTGCCCGAGGCCCCGCTGCTTGTGCGTCCAGCGCACCGACCAGATCCGGCACTGCCGGCGTTGGGCCCGAAGGCGTCGGAAGTCACCACGAAGAGCGGGAGCGCCGAGCTGTCCGTGCAGATCATGCCGCCCGCACCCTGGTTGCCTCCGGTCTTGCCAGACGGGGTTGGTGCGCAGGTCGCCGTCGATCCGTCGCCTGCCCCGGCTGCGCCCGACCTGCAGGGGCCGATAGCCGAGGTCCTCGGCCGTGTTCTGGCCCATCGGCGGCAGATCGCGCAGGCCCACCAGGACCATTTGACCCAGCAGACGGCCGCACACCGGCAATTTCTTGAGGGCCGCCAGCGGGCCCTCGGGATCTTGCTGGGCGCGCGGCCCTTGTCCGTGCATCCCACGTCTTGTTCCGCAGTCGAGAAGGTAGACGAACCGACCGCAGCGACCACGATCGCGCGGCCAAGCGCGAGAGGCCAGGACGGCCCATCGACGAACCCAGGGCAGCCCCATGGCATTGGGTTCTCGCGCCGCGATCTGGAAACCCACGCCGCGGGCCACATTTCGGATCTGTTCGGTCCTCAATTCAAACCGCAAGACGAACACGCGGTCCAGGTGCGCATGCCCGAGCCGCCCTTGCTGCTGGCCGATCGGGTTGTGGGCGTGGAGGCCGTGGCTGGGTCGATGGGCCTGGGCACGGTGTGGACCGAAACCGACGTGCACGAAAATTCATGGTTCCTGCATCGCGGATTCATGCCCGCCGGGATCATGATCGAGGCAGGCCAGGCCGACCTGTTTCTCATCTCGTACCTGGGCGTCGATGCTCTCAATCAGGGACGGCGCCGGTATCGCCTGCTGGGTTGTGAACTGACCTACCACGGCAGCCTGCCCCGGCCGGGCGACACGCTTCGCTACGACATCCATGTGGACAGCCACGCGCGCCAAGGTGAAGTCCGCCTGTTCTTCTTTCACTATGATTGCGCCATCAACGGCCGACCCGCACTGACCGTGCGCCAGGGCCAGGCCGGCTTTTTCACCAGAGAGGAACTCGACGAATCGGCCGGTGTGCTGTGGACGCCCGAGGGCCAGGCGATTCGGCCCGAGGCGCGCCTGGATCCGCCCTCCGTGGCCTGCACACGCCGGCAACTGTCAGCCGCACAGGTGCGTGCGCTGTCTGAAGGCGACGTGCACGCCTGTTTCGGCCCCGGTTTCGAAGCCGGCCAGGCTCATGTGCGCACGCCCGCCATCCAGAACGGCAAGATGCTACTGGTCGAACGTGTGCTGGATTTCGACCCGTCGGGCGGGCCTTGGCGCCGGGGCTATCTGCGGGCGGTCACCAGCATTCGGCCCGACGACTGGTTCTTCGCTGGTCATTTCAAGAACGATCCGTGCATGCCCGGCACCCTGATGTTCGAGGGCTGTCTGCAGATGATGGCCCTCTACCTGGCGGGCATGGGCTACACCCTGGCCCGGGACGGCTGGCGCTTCGAGCCCGTGCCCGAGGAGATGTACCGCCTGCAGTGTCGCGGCCAGGTGGTCCCCACGTCGAAGGAACTGGTGTGCGAGATGTTTGTCGAAGAGGTGCACGACGGCCCGCTGCCCACTGTGTACGCGGACCTGCTGGGCACGGTCGACGGGTTGAAGGCCTTTCACGCGCGCCGGGTCGGCCTGCGCCTGGTGCCGGATTGGCCGCTGTCGAGCCGCCCGGAGCTTGTGCGGAAGGACACGGAATCCAAAACCGCGGCCGAGGTGAACGGCTTTCGTTTTGACCAGCGCTCGTTGCTCGCCTGCGCCTGGGGCAGACCGTCCGACGCTTTTGGGCCGATGTATGCGTGCTTCGACGGGCCCCGCCGGGTGGCGCGACTGCCTGGCCCGCCCTACCATTTCATGAGCCGCGTGAAGCGCATCGAGGGCGAAATGGGCGTGTGTCAGGCCGGCGCGAGCATCGAAGTCGAATACGACGTGCCGGCCGAGGTTTGGTATTTCGCGGAGAACGGCCATCCCGTGATGCCCTTCTGCGTGTTGCTGGAGGCGGCCCTGCAACCCTGCGGCTGGTTGGCCAGTTTCGCGGGCAGTGCGCTTGACACTGACCAGGATCTCGCATTCCGCAACCTCGACGGCACGGGCCAGATGCTCGCCGAGGTGCTGCCCGCGGCCGGTTCGCTGCGCACCATCGCGACGCTGGACAGCGTCTCACGTTCGGGCGGGATGATTCTGGAATCGTTCCGCGTGCGCTGTCTCTTGGGCGAGACGCCGGTCTACGAGATGCGGACCGGCTTTGGTTTCTTTCCCGCGGCGACCTTCGAGAATCAGGCTGGTCTTTCCACTACACCTGGGCAGAGCGCGGAACTGGACGCCGCGTCCGACTTCTTGGTCGATCTCACGGCCCGGCCGGCACGCTATTGCCAAGGCTCGTTGCGCTTGGCCGAGCCCCGCTTGCTCATGCTCGACCGCGTGAACGCTTGCGATCCGCGCGGCGGCCGCGTCGGGCTGGGTGCTTTGCGCGCAGAAAAGTACGTGAACCCGGCCGAGTGGTTCTTCAAGGCGCATTTCTTCCAGGATCCAGTGCAGCCCGGATCGTTGGGACTAGAGGCCATGCTGCAGCTCCTGCAGTTCCACATGCTTCACGCCGGGCTTGCCGAAGGCATGTCCCATCCGCGTTTCGCGCCCATCGAAATTGGCCGGTCCATCACCTGGAAGTACCGCGGTCAGGTGGTGCCGCACAATCGCTTGATCACCATCACCGTGGATATCACGGAGCAGGGTCGCGACGCGGCCGGGCCCTTTTCCGTGGCAGAGGCGTCGCTTTGGGTGGACGGCAAGCGCATCTACCAGGTCACGGGACTTGGAATGCATATCGTGGATGCCAAGGCCGAGGGCGGGCGCGATGTATGGGCGAGCGGCGGGGCTGGCCGGTCGAAGACGGCCGCGGAACTGCTGCCAGCCACGCGCGACTATTGGCGCAGCCTGCTGGCTGGCACGGCTCCACCGGTCGAGGATATTTGTCGCGGCATGGTCCTGCGCTTCTTGCGACAACTTCACATCACGGACCCCCGGGCGCTTGAGGCGGCTCGCCTCGGTGGAGTCATTTTTCTGGCCAACCACCAGGTGACGGTTGAATCCACCATCTTTGCAATCGTGGCCTCGGCGTTGATGGGCGCGCCCTTGCTCACCCTCGCGCGCGTCGAGAATCGGACCTCCTGGCTCGACCAGTTCATGCGGCACGCGTTTTCATTTCCGGGGCTGCGCAGTCCGCGCATGTCGCAGTATTTCGATCGCAGCGACAGCGCCTCGCTGCCCGGAATCATCCGCGAGATGTCAGCCGATATGCTGGCCAGCGGCCGCAGCGTGATGGTCCACGTCGAGGGAGCCATGGCCCACAGTTGTCGCACGCCGGTGCGGAAGCTTTCGGGCGCGTTCGTCGATATGGCCGTTGAATTGGGGCGGCCGGTTGTTCCTGTGCGCTTTGTGGGCGGCCTGCCTGTGGCGCCAGTTCCTCACGAGATCGACTTTCCCGTGGGCATGGGCCAGCAGGACATCCACATCGGCCGTGCTCTTGCGCCAGAGGAACTGGGGCCGCTCAATTATCGCGACCGCCGCCAGCGTGTCATCGACGCCATCAACAACCTCGGTCCACCCAACGACGTGGAAGAGCCGTGGTCCCCTGAGCCCGCCTTTGCGGGTGCCGTGCGCGCATGGTCCGAGAGCACGGGCGCCGACCTGGGCCATGCCGCTATGTTCTGCATCTTGGAGCAGCTTCCCGACCCTTGCCCCGAGATAGCCGGCCTGGTCTCAGGCGCGCGCGCAGGCGAGCTGCAGGTGTCGAGCACGCCCGAGGGTAGTTGGTTGGCCGAGCTTGCCCGTCGCCTCTTCGGGCCTCGCGGACCGAAAGTGGTCGAGGGCTGAGGCACTCCGGATCAGTTCGCTTCCCCCAGCTGGAGCCGTCCTTCCTGGCGTTGGCCGGAAAGCAGCCCGCGACTGTGGGTAGGTTCATTCGGTGTGGTGATCTGATAGCCCAACTTCCGCAGTTCGCGGGTCGCGATTGAGGGATTTCGCATAGTTAGGTCTTCTGGTTGGCACTACATCTTGGCGTTCATGAAGGCCGTGCGTAGACGTTGTGGAAGCCTCAGGCCGAGGCGGGCCAGCAGGTGTGCCGCTCCCGTCTGCCGCTCCCGTCCGTGCCGCTCCCGTCCGAGGGTAGCGGTCAGGATTCTGCCCCTCCTGTCCGTGCCCCTCCGGTCTGCCCCTCCGGTCCGCCCCTCCGGTCCGCCCCTCCGGTCCGAGGGTAGTTGTGCCCCTCCCGTCTACCGCTCACGGCCGAGGGTAGTTGCACATGCTGGCCGGCCCCTTCCGTGCCGCCCCCGTCCGTGGGGAAAGCCCGTCGGGAAAGCCCCGGAAAGCCCGTCCGAGGGTAGTAGTCAGGATTTTGTTCGAGAGTAGTCCGCGACGGGCGAGGATGAGGTGCGATCCAGCGGATGGAGATCGCGCAGTGGAACGAGCTGACGCGCCGAAACCGGACATCGTTTGCGGCTATTCAGTGGTCTTCTTCAGCACAAGGCCCAGGGGTCTGTCCACCAGCCGACCGTCGACTGCCTGACAAACCCGTGCCGCGGCGACATCATCACC
>Ga0182021_10009761_pt1 | contig 11375 bp, 16 predicted proteins | sample 612E3MmetaG_FD_120493 | JGI IMG/M metagenome (GOLD analysis project Ga0182021, IMG submission 120493) | Permafrost microbial communities from Stordalen Mire, Sweden - 612E3M metaG (Illumina Assembly) | ecosystem: Environmental > Terrestrial > Soil > Wetlands > Permafrost | place: Sweden...
CCAATAATATATTTTTAAAGGAGAAATTTATGAAAATCGCGTTACCATCACGTCAGAATCAGATTGACGAACACTTCGGACACTGTGAACACTTTACGGTATTCACAATTGACAATCAGAAAAAAATTCTGTTGGAAGAAAAAATTGTATCACCTGCCGGATGCGGCTGCAAATCTAATATAGCCCAGACACTCGCCGAAAAAGGAGTAAAGCTCATGCTGGCCGGCAACATGGGACAAGGAGCCGTTAATGTATTGAACAGCCATGGCATTGATGTTCTGCGCGGATGTTCGGGCGATGTGAAAGCAGTTGCTGAAAACTGGCTTTTAGGCAACATGGAAGATTCGGGAATCGCCTGTACTCAGCACGAGCACGGATGTCATAACGATTAAAACTATAAAGGATATACTTACTGAGGTATCAACCGTATCAGTTGAAAAACACCTAACATGAAAATTATAACTTACAGACCCATCGGTATCATTCACAGCAAACACACAGTAGCGGAAAAAACGCCCATCCAGCCTGTATACGCCCGTCAATGCAAGGGGCAAGTCGAAGTGTTTACGGAATTCGCTGAAGGGTTAAGAGACCTGGACGGATTTTCTCATATCTATCTTATTTATCATTTCCATCAGTCACCTCCAGCTAAGCTGACTGTTAAACCATTTCTGCAAGATGTGGAACACGGCGTATTTGCGACACGCTCTCCATGTCGGCCTAATGCTATCGGCCTGAGCGTTGTGGAATTAGAAAAAATTGAAGGACGGATTCTTCACATTAATGGTGTGGATATTCTCGACGGTACGCCAGTTCTGGACATCAAGCCCTACACGGCAAAGTTCGATCTGTACGATGTCAAAAAAAACGGATGGCAGAATGAAGTTGATGAACAAAACGCAGAAAAAAGAGGGAAACGAGGGTATCGTTCATAAAGTCTTTTTAAAAAAACAGGAGGAACCATAAATTATGCCCACTTATGAATATGAATGCAGTAGCTGCGGCCTGAACTTCGAAAGACAACAAAACATGACCGATGTGCCCATCAAGGAATGTCCGGCATGCGGGGAAGAAGTCCGAAAGCTGATAAGCGGGGGAAGTGGTTTTATTATGAAAACATCCGCTGTCAGCCGATGCGACCAGATGAAGAGTTGTTCTCTCGAAGACACTGGAAAAACCTGTTGCGGGGCAGACAGAAAGTGTGGGGAATCGCATTGCGGAGATTGATATGAAAACGATATTGAACGCTGTGGGCAAAGTCGAGATTCTGACCTTGCAGGACAACTATATAGAAATGACCGCCATGGATTGGAGCGCAGTCAGCTCCCGAGCCCTGCCCCTGAAAGACGGCGAAATTCGTGTCTCCCTTTTTGCGGAACATGGTTTTTCTGCGCTTGTCAAAACTACAGCATTAAGTGAGAATCATATGCTGCTGTTTGACTTTGGATTCTCTGAAAACGGAGCGGCTCAAAACGCAGCAGCTCTGGGCGTCGATATGACGGCAGTGGAAGCTGTGGCACTCTCACACGGGCACAGTGATCATACGGGCGGAATGAAAAGGCTCACGGCCATGATTGGCAAACACGACATTCCTTTTATAGTTCACCCATCCGTATTCAAATCCCCTCGTTACCTGAAATATGCGGAGGAAATAAAAGTTTATTTCCCAAAATTAACTCGGGAAATGGTCAAACAGGCGGGGCTCGCTGTGGTGGAAACCGAAAAACCCTATCTTCTCTTGAATGACACAATCCTTTTTCTGGGCGAGATTCCACGTTCCACTGATTTTGAAAAAGGTTTGCCCATCGCTCATTGCCAGAAAGACGGTAAGGAAGTCTGGGATGCCATTGAAGATGACACATCCATCGTCATGAATCTCAAAGACAAAGGTCTGGTGATTATTTCCGGCTGTGCTCACGCGGGTATTGTCAACACTGTTCGCCACGCAATTGCTGTAACCGGCGTCAATAAGGTTCATACCGTGATGGGTGGTTTTCATCTCGCCGGCCCATCTTTTGAACCGATTATTGACCGCACGACACAGGAGCTTCAAAACATTCATCCGGATTATGTGATTCCAACTCACTGCACAGGCAGAAAAGCAATCATGGCTATGGAAAAGCAAATGCCGGATCAATTTATTATGAATATGTCGGGAACAAAACTGACATTTGTTTAAACGTCGTTCGTGACGCATATTTCGCAAATGAAATGAATATGCCCAATTATGAAGGTCCCAATAAAGTTAATAAAAAGGATTATGATTGATGAAAAATTTCAATAAAGAAGGCCGCAAGAAACTCTGGCAAAAATATTCCAAAGACATTCCGGATAATGATTATTTTCTTACCTTCAGTTGCATCTTGAGCAGTTTTTATCCTGCTTCAGAAGTTATGGTGACAAAGGTTTATGATCTGCTCGATGTGAATTGGAAAATGACCAACGATTCCAATTCGGGATGGTCATGTTGCACCGGCATCGGTTATCACGGCGACATAATGCCCCTTGAGTCAACATTGTTAACTGTCGCAAGGTTGTGGTCGCTTGCGCAAAATGCTTCGGCTGGTGTTATTACGCCGACTTGTGTAACATCGTTTGGCATCCATTGTGAATGTAAGGAGTTCCTGGAACATGATCCGGAATTGCGCAAAAGAATCGCCCTGCTGCTGGAACAAACATGCGGAAGAAAATTATACATACCGGAACATATAGTCCATACTAGCGATGTCTACTATCGCCATAGGGAACAAATCAAAAAACATTTTAAACATAGTTTAACTGAAATAAAAACCGGTCGCCCTCTGAAAGTAGTTGATCATATCGGTTGTCACTACAGCAAATTGTTTCCGAATCGTCACGCTCACGGCGGCTCTGAATATTGCGAAGTTCTCGCGGGAATGGTGCGATCATGGGGAGCTGAAAACATTGATTATCCCGAACGCCGTCATTGCTGTGGCATGGGTTTTCGCCAGTGCATGATTCCTCCTAACCGCGGGGCCACGCTTTCCAATGTTTATAAAAAGATAAAAAGTATGGCTCCTTTTGAGCCAGACCTTATCGTAACAAATTGTCCCGGCTGTCAGGTCTTTCTGGATAAGGAACAATGGGCAATTTATGAATCGACCGGGGAGGAATATTTTATTCCTGTTTTGACTTACCAGGAACTGGCCGGTCTGCTTTTAGGTTGGGATCCTTACGATGTTGTAGGCATTGATTCTCATACCGTTCCCGTTGAACCTTTGCTGGACAAAATAGGCATTGCCTACGAAAAAGAGAAATCCATGCACCAGGATAATATAAAACAAATAGCCGGAGCTGACATTTAATTAACATAAGGAGATATTATGGAGAAAAAAGCATTTCAGGATTACTATCCCGATGATTTGAGCTACTGTTACGGCTGCGGACGGCTAAACAAAGACGGACTGCAAATAAAAAGTTATTGGGATGGAGAAGAATCTGTCTGTATTCACCAGCCCAAGTCCTGTTACATGGCTATCCCCGGGATGGCTTACGGCGGACTCATCGCGTCACTGATTGATTGTCACTCCACAGGCACAGCCGCTGCGGCTAAATACCGCTCTGAAAACCGCGAGATGGATTCTCTTCCGCCCATCCGTTTTCTTACCGCATCTTTGCATGTTGATTATCTATTACCTACCCCACTCGATGGCCCAATTGAAGTACGCGGACGAGTTAAGTTAATAAAAGGGCGCAAGGTAGTCGTAGAGTCAAAGCTGATTGCCGGCGGTCAGGTATGCGCGACAGGTGAAGTTGTTGCTGTCCAGTTGCCCGAGAATATAATATCGGCTATCACAAAAAAATAATTTTCAGGAGGAACCTATGACAAAAAGAAAAAGAATTATAGTAATAGGCGGTTCAGCCGCCGGTCCCAAGGCGGCGGCGAAAGCCAGAAGAATAGATAACAATGCCGAAGTCGTTATACTGCAAAAAGACGCTGATCTTTCCATGGCGTCATGCGGTTATCCTTATTACATCGGCGGATATTTCAATGACCGCAACATGCTTTTGTGCACGCCAACAGGCGTTGTGAGAACTCCGACGTTCTATCTCAACGCCAAAGACATAGACGCGAAAGTAAACACGGAAGTCATAGCAATCGACCGAAAAAACCATTCCGTTTCGTTCAAGAATATTGCGTCAGGTGAAACCGGCTCGCTGACTTACGACAAACTCGTTATCGCCACCGGTTCTGTTTCTCAGATGCCGCCTGTTCCAGGTCTGGAACTCGAAGGAATTACAACATTAAAATCCATGAAAGACACCGATTTTCTGCGCAAAGTCCGTGACGAAGGAAAAATCAAGAAAGCTGTAGTTATCGGCGGCGGCTTGATCGGCATCGAAACCTGTGAAGCGCTTCAGCTTGCAGGCATCGAAATAACAGTGATTGAACTTCTTCCTCAACTGCTCACTTTTCTGGACTGGGAACTTGCCAAGCTCGTGGAAAACCATGTCAAAAGCAAAGGAGCCAATGTCATTACAGACAATGGCGTCGCAGCCTTTCTGGGTGAAAAAGGCAAACTGACGGCGGTGAAACTGCAAAATGGCACGGAACTGGCCTGTGAATTGGCGGTGGTGGCCATTGGTGTTACTCCCAACGTTAAACTGGCCAAAGAGGCGGGTTTGAAGATCGGCAAATTGGGTGGCATAAATGTAAACAAATACATGCAGACTTCCGACAAGGATATCTATGCCGTGGGCGACTGTGTGGAAACGGTGAATAGAATTACCGGCAAAAAAGTTCTGGCGCCCTTAGGCGATTTGGCCAATCTTCAGGGACGCGTGGCGGGGGAAAACGCGGCTTCGGAAAATTGCGTAACATTTCTTGGAACGATTCAGACCGGTATTTGTAAGGTTTTCGATTATGCGGCAGGCTCCACTGGACTTTCAGAAACAGCCGCAAAGAAATGGGGGCATTCGGACATCATCACGGTAATCAACGCCAGTCCTGACAAACCCGGATACATGGAAGGTAAGCTTCTAGTAACCAAGCTAATCGTCGATAAAAAAACAGGCAAGGTATTGGGTGCCCAGTGTATCGGACCCGGCAACGTAAGTAAACAGATCGCTCAATGGGCGATGGCCATTCACGGCAAGCTAACTGTCGAAGATCTCATAAACGCTGATCTGCCCTACGCGCCACCTTTTTCGCTGGCCATTGATCACTTCATCGCCACGGCGCACCTGATGCAAAATAAAAGGAAGGCTCAAGGGCATCAGTTGCAGGGAAGTTCGGGAAAAAGTTCTCGCCAATGAAAAACCTTTTCTTCTCGACGTGCGGGGACCTGATGAATTTGAACAGATGCGCCTCGGCATCGGCGAGACGCTGATTCCCCTTGGTGCGTTGCGTAAGCGATTGAAGGAGATTCCCGAAGATAAGAACAAAGAAATCATTTGTTATTGCAAGATTTCACTGCGCGGCTATGAGGCGGCACTGGCTTTGGAAGGCAATGGATGGAAAAACGTCAAGGTCATGGAGGGCGGCATCATGGCCTGGCCATATCCGAGGGAAAAATAGGCAACGGGCACCTACATAAAGGATAGGGCAATCCTTATAAAAAAAGAAGGTTTTATGAATAAAAGAATGATCATTCTTTCAGTTTCTTTGATTTTATTTATCTGTATTGCGCTTGTCCTGTATTTTGGACAATACCGGACAGATCATTTTTCAAAACAGAAAAATATTCACGCGCCGGATTTTTCACTGAAGGATATTCAGGGAAAAACATTTAAACTGAGCAGTCAAAAGGGGAATCCGGTGGTAATATTTTTCGGTACCACCTGGTGCCCCAACTGCGGCAGCGAAATACCGCTCTATAAAACTCTTTATGACAAATACGCCCAACGCGGACTGAAATTTATTTATATTGATATGGGCGAATCAACCGAAAAAGTGGCACGTTTTGCCAGCCAAAATTCATTCCCTAGCCTTGTTCTGCTGGACTTAGACGGCAGTGTCGCCTCTGATTACGATATTGTCGGGGTGCCGACATTATTTCTAGTGGATAAGGAAGGGAAAATCATCGGCGAAAGCCACCAGATATCGGATTTGCCGCTGGATGAGCTTTTTCATGCAAAAAAAATAATAGATGTAACCACGGTAAACAATAAAAAATCATTTGGAGGGAAATGAGATGTGGAAAAAACTGAAGGAAAAGATAACTAAAGTAACCGCTTTTGCCAGCATTGTCCTGTTTTTCATAGTGGCTTTTGAAATCATGATTATGATAAGTCCGTTTGCTTTTTTCTTCTATTCTGTCTTCAATCCGATATTTGATTGGCTTGGGCAGTTCCCCGCAACAAGATGGCTGACTTCCTTCTTTTTGCCTCACATGATTTTGCCTCCGACACTCTTTCTCAAGATCATCCGTATTGCTGGCTCGGCATTTTTTATCATTGGAGTTTTTGCATTTATAGTAAGTGCTTTACAGGTTTATTTGGGAAAACTGTTCAAGTGGGGCGTAGCAGATAAAGGGCTCTATAGATATATACGACATCCTCAATATTTTTCACTTGGCATATGGGGCATTGGCATGGCAATACTTTGGCCTCGGTTTATCGTTCTCGCAAGCCTTTCTGTAATGTTTGTTCTTTATTATTTTCTAGCAAAAGATGAAGAAAAAAGGATGTTGAACCTTTATGGTGAATCTTATGAAAAGTATATGAACGACAAAGGTATGTTTCTCCCTAAATCAGTTGAAAGATGTTTTCCCTTTATAAATAACTTTATCCCTAAAACTTCGCTCACGTATGCCGTTGTTTCCTTGATAATTATTCTAATAGTTATTGGGTCGGGTTTAATCTTAAGGACAATAACTTTGCGTTCTCTTTCCTTTGAATCAAATACAAATATCACGATGGTATCGCTTTTGCCTGAAGATATTTACAGGAACACAAATGCAGTTCAAACCATTCTTAATGGAGAAAGAGAGGGCAAGATAATATTATCCGCTGATAAAGACTATCTGGCGTATTTAATGCCAGCTGACTATATCATGCAGGGTATGATTGCAAACACCCAAGAGGAATTTCATCTTTACAAGCAACATAATACCGTTGCCATGATAGTTGATTGGGTCTTACATCCCTTCGAGCATTTAAGGGCTTCACCTTCTTTACATATGGCCAAAATGTATAATATTGACCCATCTATTGCAAGAAGACATCATTGCCCCCTTAAAATAAATAATCCCGCTATGGATTGCAATACATGCCCATACAGGCGAGTCATTATCGACGAAGTTAAGAACGACAAAGGGAATCATCTGTCAGGCAGTGCATTGTTTTCATTCGGGACAATAAGGACTCCACGTTATGCCATAGATTTAAATACGGAGACTGGTGAAGTCATCAACATCACTCCCGTTGAGAAGGCAACCGCTTGGGCAAATGTGCCAACGCCAAGCCTGTAAATAAGGATTCTTAATTTTAGATAATCATCAGGTTAGATATTTAACAGAAAGCCCTCCACCGCTACCTCGTGCCCGCGATTGGCACTCGAAGGATGAGGGCTGACGTTACTCTATTTTAAATAGTAATCCTCAATTCTGACAACTGCCCTCTTGAAGCTTACTAACAACTTGACATTGTATATATTTATGTATATACTTTATTCATGAAACTCCAATTCCGAAAGCAAATAACCTAAAGGTCACTATAGGCGTATCGGAATTGGTAAGTTGTAATGAGACTAAAACTTCAAAAGCAGAGCGCATTGAAGTTTTTTAGTCGAATTATCCAATAGCCAAAGGCTATTGGGAACAATCCCGCAAAGCGGAGGGTATTATACCCGTGATTCAGGAGGTAAAGAGTATGCTTAGTTCAAAGGTCTTTACAAGTGGAAACAGTCAAGCAATCCGGCTCCCGAAAGAGTATCAGGTGGACGACAAGGAACTATTTATCCAAAAGATCGGAAATACCATTATTCTTTTCCCCAAAAAGAATCCATGGGAAGCTTTTGAAAAAAGCTTAAGTGAATTTTCCGATGATTTTATGGCAAGTGGGCGAAAACAGCCTAAAACGCAAAAAAGGAATGGTTTATAATGTATTTGTTGGATACGAATATCTGCATTTACATCATCAATAACAATCCTAAAAAAGTAGTTGATCGCGTCAAAAAACTAAAAGTACAACAGGTAAAATTGTCATCAATTTCACTGGCTGAATTGGAATACGGAGTATCAAAAAGTCCCTCAAGGGAAAAGAACCGAAAAGCGCTTATCCATTTTGTTTCCGCTTTTGATATTGTGTATTTCAATGATAATGATGCGGAAGTATATGGATTAATACGGGCGGAATTGGAAAAAAAGGGACAGGTAATTGGTCCGTACGATATGCAAATAGCTGCTCAGGCAATCACTAGAGATTTAATATTAGTAACAAACAATACGGAAGAATTTGCAAGAATACCAAATTTAAAATTAGAAAATTGGGTATAGATAATCGTCCAACAACTACTTCAACCTGACATGTAAAAATTCTCCAAAACAAAAACCCATTGCAAAGTTGTCAACTTTTGTTATTTATGGCATATGTTGTAAAAATCCACCATTAAACAGGAGGTTTATTTGCCGGCTAAAAAAAATGTAACCAAAGAACGTCTTATTTTATGTATCAACGCCACTTTACAGAAAAAAGCGAAAGAAATAGTTGTTTTAAATTTAAAAGAAGTTTCCGCCTTTACGGACTATATGATTATCTGCAGCGGAACATCGGAAAGAGAAGTTCAGGCAATCGCCCAGGCGATTCATCAGTTTTTAAAGAAAGCGGAAATCAGGCCTCTGGGTGTCGAGGGTGAAGCAAACGGCCAGTGGATTCTGCTTGATTACGATGATGTGGTGATTTCTGTTTTTTACGAACCTGTCCGTACTTTTTACAACTTAGAAAACCTGTGGGATGCCCCCCGTATGAATGTTGATGAAAACAAGAAGGAAATAAAAAGATTAAACAAGGAAATGGCATGACCTTAAGCGTAGCATTCAGTGATTTAAGCGAAGTTATTTTCCCGCCTCAGTGTTTGGGCTGCGCTGAAATTCTGCATCCGTTTGCCGGTCAAATGTTTTGCTCGATTTGTAACGACAGAGTTAAATTCATCAAAGGCAGTATGTGCTCTATTTGCGGCACAACTTTTCCCGACAGCCCGGCGGAAAGTCATTTATGCGGAGATTGTCTGGAAAAAAGACCTTATTTCTCTTTAGCTCGCGCCGTATTCAGTTACGAAGACATTATTCTCAACGCTATTCATAAATTTAAATACAAACGCAATATGTCCATCGGGGAAATGCTGGCTTCTTTTATGGCGGGCTTTTACTTTCCAGATATTGTTTATACCGATTATTATTTAATTATTCCGGTACCTTTGCACGTAAAAAGGCTCCGAGAACGGGGCTTTAATCAATCACTTATTCTGGCGCGCGTCATAGGAGAGAAGCAGAAAATTCCCGTTAATTTTTCCCTGTTAAAAAGACACAAATTTACGTCAACCCAAACCGGTTCAAACAAAAAAGAAAGAAAACAAAATATCAAAGGAGCTTTTGAAGTCACTGATAAGAAAGAAATCAACGGCAAAAATATCATCCTAATTGACGATGTCTACACGACGGGAGCCACTGCCAACGAATGCGCGAAAACCTTAATCAAGGCCGGAGCCCAAAAGGTTTCTGTTTTAACTATGGCCAGAGTTCTCCCGAATTATTTTCAATATAAGGAGCGGGAATGAATAAAATTTTAGAAAGAGAAGCTCTCCGGAATAAACTGGAAGCCCTGCGCAAGAAAGGAAAGAGAATCGCTTTCACCAATGGCTGTTTTGATATCTTGCATGTGGGTCACGTCCGTTATCTGCGCGAAGCTAAAAAAACTGCCGATGTTCTGGTGCTTGCTATCAACAGCGATGCTTCCGTCCGGTCAATCAAGGGAGAAAAAAGACCCCTGATGACTGAAAATGAAAGAGCCGAAGTTCTTGCGGCGCTCGAATTCATTGATTTTGTGACAATATTTCCCGAACTTACACCTTTGGAACTGATCAATTACCTGAAACCGGACGTTCTTATTAAGGGAGGAGACTGGCCGGAAGAAAAGGTTGTCGGGCGGGAAGAAATAAAAAAATGGGGAGGCAAGGTGGCGATAATTCCCGAAGTTGAAGGAAAATCCACAACCAACGTCGTGGAAAAGATAAGAAAGCTATATGGCGCCGATAAATGAACTTATTGATTTAACTAGTGTTATCATAATTACCAATAATATTAATAAAAATTTTTATTGACAAATATTTCTCTTTACAAATAAATTCTCATTGTGTAATAAGGGCAACCAAGTTTTTCGTGCAAGGAGTGACTATTTTGGAAAAACAGACAACATTAAAACAAAAACAAGAAAAGATGAAGACGTATAAAACAATGCTCACTCAAAAAATAAATGAGTTACTGAACGAAGCCGGCAAAACTGTTTCCGAAATGACCAACGGCAAAGAAAATTATCCTGACCCTAATGACAGAGCTTCGTTGGAATCCGACAGAAATTTTGAATTACGTATCCGAGACAGAGAACGCAAGCTTATAATGAAAATGCAGGAAGCTATCAAAAGAATTGATGATGGCGTTTTTGGCATCTGCGAGGTTTGCGGTGGCCCTATTTCCGAAAAAAGACTTATGGCCAGACCTGTTACCACTCTTTGTATTGACTGCAAAACAAAACAGGAAAAACTCGAGAAACTCAAAGGTGAATAACCTTTAAAAAATAAACTTGTTAAAAAGCCCCGACATCGGGGCTTTTTTTATTACGATAATCAGAACAGGTTATCAATTCCCTTTTTCAATCAAAAATGATAATAAAATTTCATGTTCGTAAATGTCGCTCTAAACATCCCGTCCAATAAAACCTTCACTTATGAAGTTCCCGCTGATTTTCACAATGAAATTGAAATAGGCAAACGCGTTTTTGTCCCTTTTGGCAACAAAAAACGCACAGGTTTTATTGTTGAAATAAATCAATCCTGCGATTTAAAAAATATAAAGCGCGTTACCGAGATACTTGATGATGAACCTTTTTTCAGTGTAAGCGATCTTGATTTTTACCAATGGATTGCCAATTATTTTATGTATCCATTGGGAAAGACGCTGGCTGAACTGATTCCCTCCGGCTCAGAAAAAAAGGATTTTTTCTGGATAATTCCTCTGCCGTTGAAAACAGAAATTAATCTCCCCTCCGCGCAGGAAAAACTTCTGATTTTTTTACGTAAGTACCCTCAGGGCATAGCACTCAACAGCATAAGTAAAATCAGCGGTCTGAAAAATGTTTCTTCAGCAGTGCGGAAATTACAATCGGCGGGACTCGTCCAAATTGAGAAAAAACAAAGC
>Ga0182021_10009762_pt1 | contig 11375 bp, 4 predicted proteins | sample 612E3MmetaG_FD_120493 | JGI IMG/M metagenome (GOLD analysis project Ga0182021, IMG submission 120493) | Permafrost microbial communities from Stordalen Mire, Sweden - 612E3M metaG (Illumina Assembly) | ecosystem: Environmental > Terrestrial > Soil > Wetlands > Permafrost | place: Sweden...
CCATTTCCTACTTGCTCCTATGGTTGGGACCTTTTTTCCAGAAGGGTGGCCCCATCGAATGGGTCATGCTCGCCTTTCATCTGCTGGTTCCCATTGCATTATTGATCTTCCTGTGGCGCGGTAAAATGACGGGGCGCTTTACCGTGGACGATCTGCCCGTATTTATCGTTCCAACAGTATTGCATCTATCCGATATTATTTTCACCCTTATCGGTGGATATACTGAAATCCTCTGGATCGTCCTCTTGGCCAGTTTTGCCCAAACCGCCCTTCTCCTCTTCGCATACTTGAATGGCCGTCAGCTGATACCGACCTCAGGACCCACCCACCCTACCCGAAGATCTGAGCCCAAGTTAAGCAAATAAACCTTATTTGAAATATCGAATTCTTTTGTAACTCATTCCCTTGAGTTCTTATGTTGGTGATAAAAAGGTGGGGTGTCCACTCAGGATACCATGCGCACCATACCTGGCAATCCACACGCTGGATTATGATTCCCCGCCTAAGTGAAAACCACATTAGGATCACACCAAAACACCGTAGCAAGAACTACTCTTTTTGCGAAGGGAGCTATCATATGAAAGAACTTCTGAGGCTTTTTTCGTCCAAATTGATTCCACAAAACGAGCTACCTATCACAGCAGCTTGATCTTCCGAAAACCCTTATTTTGCGGGATCATCGCATTCCAATTTTGTTAGGAAAAGTTTATGACTGGGGATAGTATATGTTCTCTTAACGAGGCACAGTATCCTCGATAAAAGTGTCTATAATAAAAACATAAAGAAGGGTGTGCTCATTAATGTCTGTATTTGATGATTTTCTTAACCTATTACCACCCGATGTTCAGGTCGGCATTCGTACAATCTGGGAATCTCTGGGGATCGATCAGCAAAACCATTTCCTCTCCCTGATTTCCGCCTTTCCCACCGATACCAAGTTGATGCGCATGCTTGTCAAAATTTCGACCAAGCAAGTTCGCCAGGCGTTCGGTCGAAAGCATCGCGTGGTCATCTTCGGGCCTGCGAACGTTGGCAAATCCACCCTGTATAACCAATGGGTGTTCAGCAAACCGGACCATGCCGATGTGGGTCCGCTTCCGGGCACCACCCGTGCCAATCAGCAAGCCGATGCCGGTCTGTTCACGGTGATCGATACCCCCGGTGCCGATGCGGTCGGTGAGGTGGGTGAGCGCGAAAAACACCTGGCTTTTTCCGCCGCTCAGGAGGCTGATTTTTTAGTGCTTGTTTTCGACGCTGTCCAGGGGATCAAGAAGACAGAGCTGGAACTGTTCCATGAACTTTCAGCCCTCAAGAAGCCCTTTGTCGTCGTCTTGAATAAGATCGATCTGGTCCCTCACAAGAATGTTACCGAGGTGGTTGCCCACGCAGCAGCTACCCTGGGTCTCAAGACCGACCAGGTGATTCCTGTCGTCGCCAAGGACGGTAAAAATCTTTCCAAGATCCTTCTGGCCGTGGCGGCTACCGAACCCGAAATGGTCGCCGCTCTCGGTCAAGCGTTACCCCAATATCGCTGGCAGCTTGCCTGGGGCTCCATCGTCAGTGCAGCCTCCGCCTCGGCCGTCATTGCCCTGGTCCCCCTGCCCGTCATTGATTTCATTCCCCTGGTGATCACGCAATCCATCATGGTGCTGGGTATTGCCCGAATTTATAATTATCATATCAGTGCCCAGCGCGCCAAGGAACTGATCGCTACCTTCGGGCTGGGATTCCTCGGTCGCACCCTTTTTCAGGAGTTAAGCAAATTGGGTGGCGTGCCTGGCTGGCTCTTGTCAGCCGCGATCGCGTCATCCACCACCATCGTGATGGGCTACGCTGCTGCGCGCTGGTTTGAAAAAGGCGAGAAGCTTTCTTCCGAATCGCTGAAAAAACTTACCCAGGATATGACCTCTTATTTGTTGACCGCGCTTAAGGGTTTGGGTAAACGAAAGCCCGGTACGAAGAGCCTCCAGCAGCATATTGAAGAAACGCTGGAAGAATCACCGCTGGCCGAGAGTCCCGCTAGTCTCGATGATGATATCAAACACTAAAACCAGTTATCGGCAGCAAATAATAATCCGATCCGGAATTTCGAAAGATCATGGGATCCGCGAGGGAAGGATTTTCCTTTTCTGAACAGTTCAAGAAATGAGGTAATATGGCAGATAAATGGATCCAGAAAGCAACGAACAAGAACAAGGGAGCGTTTAAGAAAAAGGCCGAAGAAGCTGGAATGAGCACCGATGCCTATGCCAATCAAGTAACAAAAAAAGGAAGCACCGCCTCCACAAAAACCAAAAAAGAGGCTAACCTTTCCAAGACATTGGCAAAGATGCGCAAGAAAAAGAAATAGAAAGTTGCCGGGTCGTGTGAATTTGTAATCATGTTGGGCTCTAGCATCCTACAAAGCATACCCAGAACTTGATATTGTGAAATCATCCTGCTTTGTCCTGGGAGCCGGGAGGGTCAGATCATTCTTGCAGAGGATGTATTCTTGCTAAACGCGAACCTTTTTCGATCTCAATCTCGTTCTACTACTGCGTGTGAATATAAGTTGAATAAAACCCGGTATAGAATTCACTGATATGCCATCTACCCCGTTATCCGTGGAAAGCAAACAGTTTCCAGGGAACCGCTTGGAGCTTTTCATTCTTTCGGTCACCCTGGCGCTTGTCCTCATCATGGCTGCCCGCATTCCCCTAGATACAGATATGTTCTGGCATTTGAGTGCGGGTAAACAGATCTTTACCTCCGGTGTTCTTCGCACCACCGATATTTTCTCGTTTACTCGCCCTGGCGTATTCTGGCTTGATCATAGCTGGCTGCCCGACGTGGGCATGTACCTGTTGTTCGCTTCAGGGGGATTTGCCGCGCTGGGGGCGTTTGTCGCTGTCGCGGCGGTCTTAAGCCTTGCAATCCTCTGGTTCCAATTGGAAGGGTCAGCCTGGATCAAAGCCTTCCTGATTATATTGGCGGGGATGGTTGCCAGCGGGAACTGGTCAGCTCGTCCGCAGATCCTTACCCTGGTAATGATGGCGGCTACTGGTCTAGTTCTGTATCGTTACAAAAGGAAGGGAAAAAAGGAAGCCTGGCTGCTCCCTATCCTGGCCCTGGTTTGGGCTAATCTGCATGCTGGGTTCCTGGTCCTTTTCATGCTGGTGGGATTAATGATCGCAGGAGAGGCGCTTAATCATCTCCTTGGGATGAAGGGGGGTCAGACCCTCTCTTGGAAATCGATCCGCAATCTGGCATTCTGGGGATTGGCATCCGCTTTGGTTGTCAATATAAATCCCAATGGTTTTCTCATCTGGTTGGCTCCCTTGCGCGAGAATGTTGGCATAAGTCTGGCCCTTACCCTCATCAGTGAATGGGCGTCCCCGAATTTTCACGACCCCTTTTTCGTCCCCTTCCTAATCATGGTCTTCGGAACGCTCACAGCGATAGCCCTTTCCGTTCGCCGCATGGACCTGACCGACCTGCTAACCTTCCTTTGGTTTTCAGGTATGGCCCTGGTGTCTCAGCGAAACATGGGTATTTTTGCCCTGGCTTCGGCACCAATTCTCAGCCGGGAACTTTTCGCGGCCTGGATGAGCAATAGAAAATATCTGCCTGTGGATCGGATCCATTCCTGGTTTGAAAAACATGTCCCCGCAAAAGAATCCGGGCATTCCGTTTTCCGTGGTCAGCATGTTCTTAATTTACTGATTTTTGGAATCCTCGCTTTCGTTGGAATCCTTAAACTTGCCTACGTCTCAACCCCCGCCCTTGTAAATACGTACACGGCACAGTCTTACCCGGTTGGTGCGGTTGCGTGGATCAAGGCAAACAAGCCCCAAGGTAATTTATTCAACTCCTACAATTGGGGTGGTTTCCTGACCTGGTACCTGCCTTCCTACCCGGTTTTTATCGACGGCAGGGTTGACCCTTACGGGAATGAGATCATCGGGGAGTGGGTCAGCGTGGTTGACGCAGATCCGGATTGGCAGAGTATTCTTGACCAATGGGGAGTTCACCTCATCCTGCTCGAACCTGATCGTCCGCTGGTGAAAGAACTGCCCGGCGCAGGTTGGCATCTGCTTTTCCAGGACCCGGTGAGTGTTCTATACGGAAAATAGGGGTTTGCAAAGATCTATTTCTGAAGAATATCAACCCCGTTCCTCAAATGTGCTTCGGGAATGCTTTCCTCAGAAAAGAAGCGATTGAAAAAATACCAACCATCCCGGTGAACGCGGGTGGAAGAAATAATAGATAAAACAAGTTCCGTAAATGAAAAGGGTTGTCATTTCAATGAAAGTCTCTGTTTTTATTTGCCTCGAGGACGGTCAGGCGAATACCCACCTTGGGAGATCATTATCTTCTCCAACATATTTGTAAATTGCTTATAATCCCATCCAGCAAAGAAGAGTAAACTCTACTTACTTGTTTGCTGATGGATGGTGAGTACTCGAAGGTTCATTTCAGCTAGCGGGGTGAGAATAAACCTTGGTTTGGATTTGATTTACCTGCCCATGTTGTTTATTCCTTTCTGAGAGATAATTGCCCGCCAGTTGCAACAATCAAATCTTTCCGTTATTGCCTGTTCAAACAAGTTCTGTGATCCGATGCTTGTTTAGTTGGAGTACTGAGAAAGAAGGAACGCATGCTTGATCCAATTCTTTCCCCTTTGGATGGTTCTTTAATCGCAGAGTGTGTCCTGCCGCATGTTAGTGCCATGGCCCGGGCGTTCGATACCCGGATCCTGCTTTTACGTGTGCTCGATAAAAACCAATCCACCGAGAGCAACCGTTTATTCGACCTGATGAGCTGGCAGATCAATAAAACGGGTGCCAAGATGTATCTCGACAAGGTAAGCGATCGGTTAACCCAAACCGGTTTAAAAGTTGAGGCTTCTATCCTGGAGGGACCGGTTGTGGATACTGTATCTGAAGTAACCCGGAACCAGGGGGTGAAACTGATCATCCTCAGCAGTCACGGTCGGAGCGGTTGGAGCGAATGGGGAATCAGCAGCATGACCCAAAAAATCATCTTCAGCGCGACTGCCTCCGTGCTGGTCATCCGAGCGTATGATCCTCCCGACTGTGGAATTGGAGGGTTGCGCTACGAGCAGATCCTGGTTCCCCTGGATGGCTCCCGCCGGTCGGAGATCGTACTGCCCATGGCAATTCAACTTGCGCGTTACCACAACTCCCGGATCCATATCGTGCATGTGGTGAAACCACCGGAAATGCCCCGTCAAATGCCGTTGTCTCACGAGGAATCGGAATTATCTGATCACATCATTAAGCGCAACCAGGAAGAAGCCATCCGTTATCTTGACCAGGTTGTGCAACAAGCTCCTTTGGAAGGCGTGAATGTTCAAACCCATCTGCTCACAAATGAGAATATAGCCACTGCCCTGCATGATCTTATCCAGCAGGAACATATAGATCTCATGGTGATGAGCGCCCATGGGCAGTCGGGAAGTATTCATTGGCCATATGGCAGTCTGGTGAATAACTTCATGTTGTTCAGCAGGACGCCTTTATTGATCATTCAAGATCTGCCCGCCAGGAAAGAATCCCCTTCCGGAGAAATGACACCTCGGGAACATTCCGGACATTGAACCATGTCGTTTGAACCCCCCCAAGAGATAAAAAACGAAACGCGAGGATCTACTGAAGAATCGGATCATCCCGGTCGTTTATTCGCACAACAACATCCTGGAATAGTCATCCAACCCGAAAAAATCATACGGTTGTTCAAGCAGCTCGATCGCTGGAAATCGACCCTCCAGGAGTCTTATCAAGCCTTCAAGATCTTCTCTGAAACCGATTTGACTTTTTCGCGTTCAGCAGAATGGATGCTGGATAACTACTATCTGGTGGAAGAAGCATTCTACGAGATCGAGGAAGACCTTCCCAAAAGATACCTTAACCAACTCCCAAAAATCAAAGACACCAATCTGGAAAGTTATCCGCGCATTCTTGTCCTGGCTCGTGAATTGGTGAGAAGCAATCTGGGTCGGCTCGATCTTGCGAATGTGACCACTTTCGTGCAGGATTATCAACAGGTCTCTCCGCTCACCATTGGGGAATTATGGGCTTTACCCGCCATGTTCCGGGTCAGCACCTTGGAACTTCTGGCAGACACCGTTGTACAAATCACTGGGGTCAGCGCAACCAGCAAATTGAGAACCAATATTCCCCTGTCCAGATCCACTCCACCCCCAGGTAGTGAAACGATTGTTGCCAATTGCTTTCTGAATCTGCGGTGGCTTTCAACCACAGACTGGAAACAATTCTTTGAGCAGACAAGCCGCGTCGAACAAATCCTGCGTGGCGATCCTTCCAGTGTTTATCCAAAGATGGATTTCGATACCCGAAACAATTATCGCAACGTCGTGGAAGACCTGGCTCGTTTTTCAAATAAAAGTGAAGAAGAAGTCGCTGATACCGCTATCGAATTAGCCGAGAATTTCGCAAAAGTTCACGGAAAACAAGACGGGAGCGTGGAGCGAAATGCTCATGTCGGTTACTACCTGGTGGATGCAGGTCTTTCAGATCTTAAGAAGAAGGTAGGATATCAGCCAAGGTTTTCAACCCGGATAAGACAATCTGTTCTGGCTCACCCCACCCTCTCTTACCTGGGTAGTATTTTATTGCTTGGTTTAATGATTACAGCGGGGTTGCTGGCATATGCCACTCTTTCAGGAGGAGCCTGGTGGCAATTACTCATCACCGGTTTACTGGGTTTCGGGTTGGCGCTTGAAGTCGCCATCAACCTGGTGCAATGGATCATCACCCACAACATCCCTCCCCAGTCCCTACCGCGGCTCGATCTTTCGAAAGGTATCCCGGGAAATTGTCGCACGATGGTGGTAATCCCCACCCTGCTGTCGGATCGTAAAGATCTTAAATCTCAGTTACAGGAACTCGAACTTCACTATTTGAGAAATCCTGATCCGAACCTGACTTTTGCCATGCTTTTCGATTTCATGGATGCTCCAGCACAGCACATGCTTGGAGATGCTGAGTTACTGACTCAAGCAAAACAGGAGATCGAAAACTTAAATAAAAAGTACAAACAGGTTCATCCTTTCTATCTGTTTCACCGGGAGAGGATCTGGAACCCATCCGAAAGGGTTTGGATGGGATGGGAGCGCAAACGCGGAAAATTAGTCGAGTTTAACCGTCTCATCCTAGGAACCCAGCCCACATCGTACACTACCCAGATTGGGGATCTCAGTATTCTGCATGACATCCGATATGTGATCACTTTGGATGGGGACACTTCGCTACCCCAGAACAGCGCAGCCCGGTTGATCGCAACCCTGGCCCATCCGCTCAATCAGGCAGAATTTTCTCCCGACGGTCATATGCTCCGTGCTGGTTACTCCATCCTGCAACCCCGCGTGGAGATCAAACCTGCCAGCACCAACCGTTCGTTCTTTTCAAGGATCTTCTCAGGTAACACGGGTTTCGATCTATATACCCTGGCTGTTTCCGATGTTTATCAGGACTTTTTCAAAGAAGGAAGCTATGTTGGCAAGGGAATTTACGATGTAACTGCCTTTGAGAAAAGCCTGAAAGGGAAAGTAGGCGAAAACATCCTCCTCAGCCATGATCTCCTCGAAGGTCTCCAGGGACGCGCTGCCCTGGTCACGGATGTCATCCTGTACGAGGAATATCCACCGCGTTACCTGGATTCTGCTCTCCGTATGCACCGCTGGATCCGTGGCGATTGGCAGTTGCTTCCCTGGTTATTTCCTTTTCTTCGAATCGATCGCAAGAGGACCCCGAATCGTCTTTCGCTTATGGACCGCTGGAAGATTTTCGATAACCTGCGGCGGAGTCTGTTGCCTCCAACCATACTTGCCTTTTTAATCTCTGCCTGGTTGATCCTACCGGGTTCTCCCCTGCTTTGGACGGTTCTGGTCTTGCTGGCTCCCGCTTTCCCCCTCGCTGTTCAAACGCTTCAGGGAGCCAATGCGAATTCCCAGCAATTCTCTTTGAAAAGCTTTTTTAGATTCATCCGGCTTCCCCTTTTGCGCTGGTTCTTGAAAGTCATGTTCCTGCCTTTCGAATCATGGACTAACTTAAGCGCCATAGGCATCACTCTTTTCCGATTGTTTATTACCCGCAGGCATCTATTGCAATGGACCGCCTCAGCTCAAATATCCAGGTTCGTTCATAACACTCGATTGCAGACGTGGTTGGAGATGATAGCAGCACCAGTTTTGGCTGTAATCCTGGGATCCACTATCGCCATCCTTATTCCTGCTGAATTACCAGCATTGATTCCTTTGTTGATTGTTTGGTTGATTTCTCCGGAAATAGCTCATGCCATCAGTCAAATCCACCTGCCTGTCCAGACTTCCAAAACGGAATCCCAGCAAATACAGGTTGATCGACTGGCACGTCGAACGTGGGCTTACTTCGAACGCTTTGTTGGACCGGATGACCATTGGCTGCCTCCTGACCATTTCCAGGAAAAGCCTTTTGGGATAACGGCTCACTATACAACTCCAACGAATATTGGTTTCTACCTGTTGTCTGTTATGGCCGCTTATGATCTGGGGTACATTGGCTTGTTTGAAATGGCTCTGCGGTTGCGGAATACCTTCGAAAACCTCGAAAAGTTGGAACATTACCGCGGTCATTTACTCAACTGGTACGATACTCGGACTTTAACTCCCCTGGCTCCGCGATATGTCTCGACCGTAGATAGTGGCAACCTGGCTGCCTGCTTGATCTCGTTCAAACAAGGCTGCCTGGCCATGCCTGGCGCTCAGCTGATCAGTCAACGGGAATGGAAGGGAGTCCTTGTCATCCTGGAAAACCTTGACTTCATCCTGAGAAATCTTGAAAGAAAAAGTCCCGATTCAGTTTTTGAACCATTTCGGAAAGAACTGCTGAAGCTGCATGGACGCATTGCAGACATTCAAAAGAACCAGGCTGAATGGATGGCTATGCTCACCTGGCTTCTTGGCGATGCCTGGAACCAGATATCCCAGCGCTTTATCGGAATTCTACAAAATGATCCTCACAATTTGGACCAGGAGTCCCTGGGTGAACTAGAAATGAACCTGGATACCCTCCATCTGCAATGGATTGGAATGCAGCGTAATTTGAGTTTATTGGCTCCTTGGCTAGTTCGCATGAATCATCTCCCCCGTATATTCTCTCAGGGAGAGAAGCAATCCTGGAAAGATTTTCTGGAAAGCCTACCTCCCGAGCTCCCATCTCTCGGAATGGCAGGAACCACCTTTGAGAAGATCCGGGGATCCCTTTCCGTGATGATGCAAAACCTGGATAGCCTCCCTCGCTCGGCAGATGGAATTGCGGAAGCCGGGGAATGGTGCCAGGAATTGGACAGGGAACTCCTATCAGCTCGCGCACAGGCTGAGTCACTGAGCTTCGATTTTTCCGAACTGGCAAGAAAAGCCGATTTGATCTTTCATGAGATGGATTTCAGGTTCCTGTTCGATGAGAATCGTAAGGTGTTCCATATCGGATATAACATCACCCGGGAGGAAATGGATCGGAACTATTATGATCTTCTGGCGTCTGAGGCACGTGCCGCCAGCCTGGTTGCCATTGCCAAGGGAGATGTGCCTTACAGCCATTGGGAACACCTGGGGAGACCCGTAACAAAAATCGAAGACAGTCAAGTGCTCCTTTCGTGGGGTGGGACCATGTTCGAATACTTGATGCCGACATTGCTGATGAAAAATTATGAGGGTACATTCCTTTCTGAAAGTTGCCGTATTGCCATCAATGTCCACATCGATTATGCAACTCAAAAACACACCCCATGGGGGATCTCAGAGTCGGGTTTCTATGCTTTCGATGCCAACTCCAATTACCAGTATCGTGCGTTTGGCGTTCCAGAATTGGGCTATAAGCGTGGTCAGGGTAAGGAAAACGTTATCGCACCCTATGCTTCTCTCCTCGGGTTATCGATGCGACCGCAGTCTGTTTTGGCGAACCTGCTCCATTTCGAGAACTTGAAGATGCTAGGTCGATATGGGTTGTTCGAAGCTGTGGATTACACCGTTAACCGTTTGCCTCCTCATCAAGAATATGCGATTGTTCAATCGTATATGGCTCATCACCAGGGAATGATCCTGTTGTCCGCTTCCAATTACCTGACCGAGGATGCTGCGATCAAACGGTTCCATGCCGATGAGCAAATTCGGAGCGTTGAGCTTCTGCTCCAGGAGAAAGTCCCCCAAAACCCACCCATTGAGTTTCCCCATCCCGAAGAACCGGAAGGAATTTCGATCTCTCATCGGGCTGTCCCCAGCGAACCCTGGCGGGTCCCGACCGACACCCCCATTCCACAACTTCATGCGCTATCCAGAGGAAGCTATCGGGTTCTGATCACCAACTCCGGGGGAGGGTTCAGTCAATGGGATGATCTTGCTCTGACCCGGTGGGAATCAGACTCGACCCGCGATAATTGGGGAACATGGATCTATCTTCAGGATCTGGAAAATAATCTGCTGTGGTCCGTAACCAGAAATCCGGTGGGTAGTTCCTTGAAAAATCAGGAAGTATTGTTCCATCCCCACAAGGTGGAGTTTCATGGTTCTGCGCAGGGAATTTCAATCCGTACCGAAGTAACGGTTGCAGAAAACGAAGTCGAGATTCGCAGGATCACCCTTCTGAATGACACGGATAAAGCTCGTTATTTGAGGCTTACAAGCTATGGCGAAGTTGTGCTCGCCCCACAAGGAGCAGATCGGCGTCATCCTGCTTTCAATAAACTTTTCATCGAAAATGAATATCTTCATGATCGGAATATCCTTCTTTTCCATCGTCGTCCACGTTCGAGTGATGAAAAGCAAGTATATCTGGCGCATGCCCTGCTGGTTGAACCAGGGCAAAAGGCAACGAGAGTATCCGAAACCGATCGCAATCGTTTCCTTGGACGTGGAGGCACTCAACGGGCACCAGCTCTCCTGATCTCAAAAGAAGGTCAACCTGCTGCAAGTTCATCTGGTTCCTTCGACCCGATTTTTTGCCTGTCACAGGACATTTCCCTGCGTCCTCATACCAAAACCCAGATCGTTTATCTCACGACAGCGAGCCGGACGAGATCCGAGGCGCTGGAACAGGTCAATCATTTTCACTCGATAGGAATGATCGAACAGGCATTCGAAAGCGCTCGTTCCCAGTCGGAAGAGGAGATGGCCAAATTTGAACTCACCTCTTCCACCTTGGAGAACATCCAGCAGTTGTTATCCGCCTTGTTCTATCCAAACGACGCCTTACGAAGCAGTGTAGCAGAGCTCGTCAAGAATACAAAAGGTCAGTCAGGATTATGGGCTTACGGTATCTCCGGAGATTACCCCATACTGCTGGTCCATGTGCTCGATGGGGATAATCCCTTGCTCA
>Ga0182021_10009763_pt1 | contig 11374 bp, 7 predicted proteins | sample 612E3MmetaG_FD_120493 | JGI IMG/M metagenome (GOLD analysis project Ga0182021, IMG submission 120493) | Permafrost microbial communities from Stordalen Mire, Sweden - 612E3M metaG (Illumina Assembly) | ecosystem: Environmental > Terrestrial > Soil > Wetlands > Permafrost | place: Sweden...
ACCAGCGGATGCTGCCGGATGGCCGCGAGCGCCCCCGGGCGGTAGTGCCCGTACTGGCCGAATCCCTTGGGAACCACCGCGCCGCGAATCACCATGAAGAGACCCAGGCCGGCCAGCAGCACGATTGCCGGCTGTATCAGATGTCCCGAATCCCGGATGAGCTTCTGCACTCAGACCCCCGCTGCGCGAAATGCGTACGTTGGGGCACAGCACGAAGGCAACCAAACGGCCCTACGGGCTGAAGTTGATCCATTTTGACCAGTTTTATGGAAATATTCAACGATCCTGGGCATCGGACGAGCTGAATGCTGGGTGAAATCGCGCAACGTGGGGTGCCTCGGGTGGGGCATGCTTCAGCTTGCCAGTCGGCCCGAAGGCCGGCCGTGCTGCCCGTTGTCGGTTGCGGCGCTCCGCCAGCGGGATGTAACCTGAAACGCATGAGGTGTCTTCCCGGGTTCCTGATGTGCTTGTCCCTTTGTGCCCAGGCGCCAGAGTCGCGGCCGAAGGTTCTCGGCCTGGCCCACTACTCCATTTTCGTCGGCGACCTGGCGAAGGCGCGCGCATTTTACGAGGACTTCCTCGGCTACGAGGAGGCTTTCACGCTGCCTAAGGCCGATGGCACGGTGCAGATGGCCTTCTTGAAAATCAACGACCATCAGTACGTGGAGCTGTTGAACCAACCCAACAGGGGTGAAGGCCAGTTGAACCATTTGGGGCTCTATACCGATGACGTGGATCGCATGCGCCAGTACCTGGCCTCGCGCGGTGTCAAAGTGCCGGACCAGGTGACCACGAACCGCATCGGGAATCGGAAAATCTCGGTCGTCGATCCGGACGGCCACACGGTGGAGATCGTCCAGTACATGCCCGATAGCTGGACCGGCAAAGACACCGGCAAGCACATGCCGTTGACGCGCATTTCAGACCGCATGATGCACGCCGGAATCCTGGTGGGCAACCTGGGCGCGGCCACCGGGTTCTACGGCGGGATTCTGGGCTGCCGCGAGACGTGGCGCGGCAACGGTTTGACCAGCACGAGTTTGAACTGGGTCAACATGCGCGTGCCCGATGGCGACAACCATGTGGAGTTCATGCTGTATAAGGAACTTCCGCCGCCGGACCGGCGCGGCAGCCCACACCACATCTGCCTGGTCGTGCCGGATATTAAGAAGGCGGTGGCCACGCTGGAAGCGCGGCCGGCGCGAAAGGACTACGCGCGCGAACTGAAAATCAACGTGGGTGTGGACAACAAGCGGCAAGTCGGCCTGTTCGACCCGGACGGGACGCGCGTGGAGATGATGGAGGCCGAACCGATCGACGGCAAGCCGGCGCCTTCTTCCACCCTTCCACCGCCCAGGTAGTAAGCGGAGTCTTATGCGCATCACTCAATCCGGCGCGGTCTTCGCGCTGACCCTATCGGCAAGCTGCGCTCCCGCCGCCGTAATTGGCGAAAGCGTGGCCCCACAGCCCATCACGGCGGATCGAATCGCCGCATTGCCGCGCGCCCAACAGGCTGCCTGGCGGGACTATCTTGCCCGCTCGGTACGGCAGATGGGGGCGGACCGCGCCTTCCTTCAAGCCGAATTGAAGTCCGCGGGCCTGGCCTCGGAACTGATACCGCCAAACGGCTCCGCGGCCAGGAGCATCCCTTTGAATAAGCCGGCGGAATGGTACGGCAGCGTGGAGGCGCGGCGCATCGCGGACATTATTGTCTCGTTCCAGACTCCGGCCGGGGGCTGGAGCAAGAACCTCGACCTCTCCCTTCACCCACGCCGGCCGGGCGAGAGCTTTGCTCCCAACAATCTTTCCACGCACCTGGGGCCGGGCGATCTCGACATGCCTCACGATCCCAAATGGAACTACGTGGGGACGCTGGACAACGATGCCACTACCACCGAGTTGCGGTTCCTGGCCAGCGTCGCGGCCGCGATGGCGCACGATGGGGAGGCGTACCGCGGTTCGGTTCTGCGCGCGCTGGAGTATCTGTTTGCGGCCCAGTTTCCCAATGGCGGCTGGCCGCAGGTCTGGCCGCTGCAGGGCGGCTATCACGATGCCATCACGTTTAACGATGGCGCCGTTACCGGGACGCTGGAGTTGCTGCAGGAGGTGGCCGACGGCCAGGACGCGTTCGCGTTTGTGCCGGAAAGCGTGCGCGCGCGAGCCAGAGCCAGCGTGGCCAAAGGCATCGAGTGCATCCTGGCCACGCAGATCGGTCCTCAAGGCCACCGCACGGTTTGGGCGCAGCAGCACGATGCGCTGAGCCTGAAGCCCGTGGCGGGCCGCAATTACGAGCCGGCTGCGCAGTGTGGCAGCGAAAGCGCCGCCCTGGTCCGGTTTCTGATGCGGCTGCCGCAGCCGAGTCCGTCGGTAGTCGACGCGGTTCATGCGGCCGCGGCATGGTTCCGCAAGACGGCAGTCCACGGCGTGGCATTCCAGCGCGGCGCCGGCGGACGGCGGCTGGTGCCGGTCCAGGACGCGGGGCCGCTTTGGGCTCGATTCTACGAGATCGGCACGGACCGGCCCGTTTTCGGGGACCGGGACAAGAGCATTCACGACGATGTCAATGAGATCTCGGAAGAGCGGCGCGATGGCTACAGTTGGTACAACGCGGGTCCCCAGGAAGCGCTGGATCGCTATGCCGCGTGGAGCGTATCGCATCCGCCCCCGCTCAGGTGATCCGTGGAGCGGCCTTTCAGGCTGCAACGCCGGCGTCCTTGCCGGCGTGCTCCGAAGAATGCCGGCATGAATGCCGGCATGGCAGGCGGGACGCCCGCTCCACGGAGTCCTGGGAAAGGCCGCCACTACACTGGTGCCCCGCCCCGCGTCATAGTCAGCCATGCGCACAAGAGCGCGAGCGCCCCCCTTTAGCCCCCGCCAGACACAAATCGGCGTATCCGATCCGATTCTGTTGAAACCAGCGTGGCCCCTGCCGCGTCGGACGGACAAACGCTGAAGTTGGGTCTTACGGCCTCCCTGCTTCGGAGGCCGGGATTGGGTGAGGTGTCATGAAGATACTATACGTGTACCTGCTGGCCGCGGCCGGCACGGCCTTCGCACAGGATTCCCGAAACACAGGTTGGGTCGTCATCCCGGTGAACGAATACGGCGCGCTACGGGCCAGGGCATACCCCGTAGAGCGCGCGCCGGACACTCCACCGGTGGAAGCCACGCTGACACGCGTGGATTACGAGCTGCGCGTCGCTGGCGAAATCGCCTCGGGCCGCGCCACGCTCACCGTGGACGTATTGAAGGATGGATGGGTGCGCGTGCCGGTGCCCGCCGGCCTGGCGGTGCGGGAGGCGCGCATCGAGGGCAAACTGGTCTCGCTGGTGCGCGGCGATGGCGCGCTCTCCGAGGCGCGCATCGAAGGCAAGCCGGGCTCGCTGGTACGCGGCGATGGCGTGCTCGCGGCGCTGCTGCCGAAACGGGGCCGGTCGGTATTGCAGCTCGATATCGCGCTGCCCGTGACATCGAACGGGGGCGAGGGGCGGCTGATCTTGCCGGCCAGCCCGTCGGGCGTGACGCGGGCGTCGCTCACCATGGCGCGTCCGGACGTGGAAGTGAAGGTGGCCGGAGGGCTGCTGGCGGAACGCGTGAGCACGGAAAGCGAAACGCGCGTGGTCGCGTTCGCGCGCGGCAATGAGGCGCTGGCCTTCACCTTGCGGCTCAAGATGGAGGAGCAGAAGCGTGCGCCGCAAACGCTGCGCATGCGCGGATCGCTGGCGCAACTAGTGACGCTCGGCGAGGACGCAACCTCGGTTTCGGCCGAGGCGAACATTGAGGTTACACAGGGCGCGGCGCGCACCGTGCGAATCGCCGTGCCGGCGTCCGTCACGGTGAACACGGTCGACGGCGCCAACGTAGCCGATTGGGAAGCCAGGGACGGCACGCTCACGGTGGCGTTCCTCGACCCCGTCGAGCGGAAGGCGAGCTTCCTCATTTCCGGCGACACCCGCCTGCCGCGCGACGGCGCCATGGATCTGCCGCTGCTGCGCCTGCTGGATAGCGAGCGCGAATCGGGCGGCGTGGCGGTGGAGGTGCTCGGCGCGGGAGAAATCAAGAACCTGCGCTCGCAGGGATTAGAGCGCACCGAAGCCGGCGATCTCGGCGCCACCGTCGCGGCACGGCAATCGCCATCCCTGGTTGCGTTCCGCTACCGCACCGGCGGCGCTGAGCGGTCGCTGCACGTCGAGGTGGCGCGCTACACGCAACAAGCGGTGCTCACCGCCAACATCGAAGAGGCGCGGTATCGCGTGCTGATAACGCCGGACGGCAAGACGCTGGTGGAAGCGCACTACGCGGTGCGCAACAACCAGCGCAACTTCGTGCGCATTACACTGCCCACCGGCGCCGCATTGTGGAGTGCGTCGCTGGCCGGCCGCCCGGCGCGCCCGGGCCGCGGGCCGGATGGCAGCCTGCTGTTTCCGCTAGAGAAATCGCGCGCCGGCGAGGATGCCCCGCTCTTCGCGGTGGAGGTGCTCTATCTGAGCGCCGGCACGGCGTGGAGCGACAAGGGACACGCGACCCTGGTGTTGCCGGGGTTGGATCTGCCCGTTTCGCGCACCGGGTTGCTGCTGTACCACCCGCCGCGCAGTCGCGTAACGGTGGACGCGGGCGCGTTCCGCGTGCAGCCATTCGCCGAGCCCACCTCGGCGCCCCTTACGGGCGACGGCATCCCCAATGCCCCGCCGCCCGCAGCGGCGAATCCGCCGTTGAATGCAGCGAATTCGTCGTTGAATGCAGCGAATTCGCCGGCCACGCAGGCGTTGGTGGATCGCTATCGCGCCCGGCGTGACGCGCGGCGCCCGGCGGACGCGGTTCCGCTGCGGGTCGAGTTCCCGGCCGTGGGACCGTCCATCTACCTGGCCAGCGAGCTGACGGCGGAGAACCAGGCGGCGACTGTCGAACTGAACTACCAGAAGGAGAGGAATGGAGGCTACCGGTGAAGACTCTTGTGTGCATGGCGCTGTGGATCAATGTGGCGGCGGCCCAGATAGCAACGCCGCTGCCGGCGGCGGGCAACGTGGCGCTGCCGCTCGATGAGTACAACCGCTTGATGGAATTGTCGGCCAAGCCGGCGAAGAAGAGCGACGCGCCGCCCGTGCCCTTCGCCATCCAGCGTGCGGACATCAACCTGACCGTGGCGGGTGGCACCGCCTCGGGAACCGTGCAGTTGGAAGGCGAGGTGTTCGCCACCGGTGCGGTGCAGGTGCCGTTGATCGCCGGCATGACGGTGTTCGACGCGCGCCAGCAAGCGGGCGCACCACCGTTGATGTGGGATGGCGCATCGCACGCGGCAGTGCTCAACGGCCCCGCCAGTTTCAGCGTGACCCTGGAGGTGGGAATGCCCGTCAACGTCGGGGCGGGAAGCGCGTCGGTGATGGTTCCGGCGCCGGCCGCGGGCGCCGTGCGGTTGACGATGCTCATCCCGGGTGACAACACCAACGTGACGGTGCGAAACGGACTGGTGCTCTCGCGCGTGCCGGTCGATGGCAAGACGACCATCACTGCCACGCTGACCGGCGGGCAGCCGGCGACTGTGTCGTGGGCGACGCGCGAGGTGGTGGCCCCGGTCGCGCCCAAGGAGAACCGCTACCTGGCGGATGTGAAATCGCTGGTCACCGTGGGAGAGGCCGGCATCGTCATGGCGGCGCTGGCCGAGGTCACCGTGGTGCAGGGCGAGCCGAAGCAGTTCTCGGTCGCCATCCCGGCGGGCTGGGAGGTGACGGGCGCCACCGGCGCCACCCTGGAATCGAGCGAGATGGAGGGCGGCGCGCTGCTGCTGAAGGTGAACGGCGCGGCGCGGGCCCACGCGTTCCTGATCGCCATGGAGCGGCCGGTGAGCGATGCCAAGGCGGAAATCGTCGCGGTCGGCTTCGCGGGCGCGCAACGCGAGACCGGCGAGATCGTGGTGGAAGGCGAGGGCACCATGGAACTGACGGCGAAGGAATCGGACGGCGTCAAGCGCATGGACGTGAAGGAGGCGAGCGCGTACCTGCGGGGCATGGCGCATCAATCGATTCAGGCGGCGTTCCGCTATCACCGGCAACCCGGCGAATCGCCCGGGCTGGCGCTGGAGTGGACGCGCTTCCCGGAAACCGCGCTCTTGGCCGCCGTCGCGCAGTCGGCCACCGTAACCACCCTGGTGACCAGCCAGGGGCGGTCGCTGACGGAGGTGAAGCTCTCGTTGCGCAACCGCCAGCAGCCGTTCCTCAAGGTGGCATTGCCGGCGGGCGCCAGCATCGTGTCGGCGGAAGTTGGCGGCGAGGCGGTGAAGCCCGCGCTGGGCGCCGACGGCAGCCGCGTGCCGCTGCTGCGCGCGGGATTCCGTCCCGCCGATGCCTACACCGTGAGCTTCGTCATCATGCATTCGGGCGCGCCGTTCGCACAGAAGGGCGGCGGCGAACTGGCGCTGCCCAAGATGGACGTGCCCGTCGGACTGGTGGAGTGGGAGGTGTTCCTGCCGGCGCGGTACAAGGTGAAAGACTTCGGCGGAGACGCCGTGCCGGCGGCGCTGCTGCCGTGGGCCGGGGAATCCGAGGGAATCCGGCAGTTCTCCAGGCTGCAACGATCACCCGCGATGGATCGGTCGATTGATTTGCCGCCGGGGGCGCTTGGCGGATACATCGTGGATCCGCAAGGCGGCGTGGTTCCTGGCGCGCGGGTAACCGTAATGAACGAACAAACCGGGGCAACGGTACATGCCAGAACGGATGCGAATGGCCGTTGGGTAGTGGTGGACATCCCTCCGGGACGCGTGCAAATCGAGGCGGAATCGCCGGGGTTCAGAAAGGCCGTCAGGCGAGGCATCGAACACAACCTCGGCGACGCAGTCCACGTCGATCTCACACTTGATATTGGCGGAGTGACGGAGACGGTGACGGTCATGGCGAGCAGCGATTCCGCCGCCACCGAATCCCGCCAGAACGCCAAGCAGATCGCCCTGCAGCCCACTCAGGCGTCGGCCAACGTATCCAACTTGCAGAAGCGGGTCGCCGGCGTGCTGCCCATTCCCATCGACGTCCCCAAGGCGGGGAATTCGTACCGCTTCGTCCGGCCGCTGGTGGTGGATGAGGAGACGAAGGTGACATTCGCCTACCGGGCCGGGCGCTGAACGCGCCCCGCTACGGTGTGCCGCCTGGAGATGGGATCGAAGCCAGAAATCGGAGCATTTTCGGCCACCATTGCGACTGAACTCTCGCGCTGGCTTGCGGTGTGCCGCCAATCTCTTCCCCCAGGCGGCCCCGCAAGCCCGTAGCCGGCTCGTAGGCGGAGGGTAGCCAATGGCCGGCGCCCTCGTACAGCACGTGCTCGTCGGCGTAAGCGTGGTGGTTCCGCCGCAGTCTGTCCATGGCGCGCGCGGACATCGATGCGGAGGGCCACTTTTTGTCATCGCTGCCCGAAGCCAGCAGTACCGGACCGTGGATTCGTTCCACCGCGATCTCCACGGCATCGCTGTGCGCCAGGCTCAGGCTATCGACAAACATCGGGTTCAACGAGAGCGGACGTCGGAAAACGCTGCTCCAGAGGTAGCGCGCCGCGAAACCAGCCCCAATGTGGAACCGGACGTAGGGCAGCACCGTACCCCGCCAGGTCCAGGCAGGCCCCCCCGGCATTTGGCTCGCCGTGGCGCCTTCCCAAAGCACGTGGCTGGACGAGACTCCGATTACACCGTTGATTTCCGGATACACCGATGCTACCAGCAGGGCCGCCTCGGCGCCCCTGGAGCTACCCAGAATCGTGACGCCCCCACTCTCGACACCGGGCAGCGCCTGCATCCCATGAATCGCCTTGCCGAAGTACTCGATGGGAATTCGCTGCATGGCCGCCGGCAGTCCGTGGGTTCCGAAGTACGCCAATGCCAAAGTCACGAATCCCCGGGATGCCAGCATGGCGCCTTGCGGCGTGGGAAAACCACCTTCCGATCCGCCCAGAAGAATTACTCCGCGATGCTTGCGATTGTCACCTGGGCTATACAGAATGCCCACCACGCCGTCACTGGTGAACGGCTCGGCCCGTACACCCGCCGCGGCGAAACGACGGACGACCTGTGCAGTTCCAAGCACGCGCGACGATGACACAGCTTCCAACTCGGTCACGATTGGTTTGAACCAGTCAACCACGGTGAAGAAGGCTGGAACGGGCGGCGCCGATGGGTCCGCTTCCATCGACCAGAACAGGCCCATTGCATCGACGCCGGCGTACGCCCCGGCGATCGGCGCTTGTGCCGAAAGGTCGATGGAGCCGTCTTGCCGAGCCGCGAAGATCGCGGAACTTCGCCACCAATGGCCGCCCTGGTCCCTCGACCGGGCACGAATCGTGACACAGCGCCCTGGGGGCAATCCCGTTACGTTGATGGTGACACGGTCATCCATCAATGCCGGACTTGGAGAGACTACAAACTTGACTTGCGATTCGTAGCCTGCCGCCAGAACGGTGCCATTCGCGGATACCAACCACGCGAGGACCAACGCCCCCAGGCTAATGAAAATGTGGTTCGCCATATCGCTTATGTATCAATAGTACAAGTGCGCGCCCCTCTTCCCGTCCACCTTAGGGCTTGTTCCGAGATATCTGTGACAACCGCTCCCTAGAAAGCTGTGAATAATGCAGTTCGCAGGCGGAACCGCCTGCGGCTTTGTGGGACAGGCGCTTTCGCCTGTCAACCGATTTTTTCTCACCTTCTCAGGGAGAGGTTGCGAGTAATTGAAATGGTTGTTAGTAGACAGATCCTTGTATCATGGATACGGCATCGCCGTGAGGCTTACCGTTCGAATCGTCTTCGCCGGGCTGGGACTCGCGTGGGCAGCGGCCGCGCAAAGTGGACTGCCGCCGGGCGCCCTGCTATTGGCACGCGTCAAGGCTCATACGCGGGAGCAACTCGCCCGCCTGCCCAATTGCAGTTGCCTGGAGACCGTGCGCCGCGATCACCAGCCCGCGGGCGGCGTCATGCGGCCGCTGGACACCATCCGCCTCGAAGTGCTCTACAGCGACCGCCGCGAGCTCTACGCGTCGCCCGGCGACCGCGGTTTTAGCAACCACCAACCCGTGGACTTCGTCGGCAGCGGCACCATCGGCAACGGCCACTTCGCATTGTTCCTGAGCGAGATCGCCAGCGAGGGCACTCTCTCCTACGACTACCAAGGGGAAGAGACCCTCTCGGGCCGGCGGTTGGCCCACTACGATTACCGCGTACCGGTGCGCATGAGCGGGCATACCATCACCGTTTTCGGGAACCGCGGCACGGTCGGCGTCAGAGGATCCTTCTGGGCCGATCCGGCGACCTACGACATCGTGCGCATCGCCATGGAGGCCGAGGACATTCCGCCAACTCTGCCCGTCCTGGCGTCGGCGACCTCCATCGACTACGCCCACACCACACTCGGCGGCGCCGACTTTCTGCTGCCGCAGTCGGCCGACTACAGCCTGCTGAAATTCTCCGGCGAAGAGAGCCTCAATCATATCGAGTTCACCCACTGCCACCTGTACGGCGCGCAGAGCTCCATTTCGTTCGGCGCCCCCGAGGGGCAACCGCGCTTCGCCGCCAGTTCCGTACTGGAATTGAATCGCGAGCTGCTGCCGGCGCTTCAAGTCGTCGTCAAACTCTCCACCCGGATTACGGAGCAGACCGCCGTCGGGGCGCTGATCGAAGGCGTGGTCCAGGGCGGCGTCGTGCGCAAGAAGCACGTGTTGATTCCGGACGGCTCGCCGGTGCGGGGCCGCGTACGCCGCCTGGAATGGAACGAGGAGAAAGATGGATACTACATCGTCGGCCTCGAATTCACCGAAATCGAAGCCGCCGGCACGCGTTATCGTTTCTTCGCCGACCTGGTGGACACCGATCCCCTCCCCGGCTTCCGCCATGCCATTCGCACGCTCAAGCAGGAAACCATCACCCATCGCGGCAGCGAAAGAATGGTTCTCGATTCCACCGAGGTCCTCTATCTTCCCGACCTGCCGGGCGTGGGCAGCTTCTTCGTGCAGGCCCGCCGCCTGGATCTGCCGCCCGGCTTCCGCACCACCTGGAGAACCCGCGCGCTGGTACCCTGAAAGTCCCCATGGCCTGCGCCTGGCCTCCGGCTCGCGATGGGTGCGGCTCGGCCGAATGCTCGGGTTCGGCCCGAAATTCGAATAGCCGCCCGCGGATGCAAGCCGTCGTCCGCCAATTATCTCCGGGCGGCCGTGACAGGCCCACCGGAAACAGGATCCTCAGCGGCCGTTGGCCGGGGCCGCGGCAGCCGGCAGGAACTCGACGTTCAAGCCGTCGTGGCGGCCTTCGCGGTAACCATAGCCCCGCAACAACTCGCGCAACTGCGCCGAACTGGTGCCCATCCCCCGAAGGCCAGGCTCCGTGACCTCGACCAGCAGCATGGGATGGAAGAGGTCCAACGTCCGCTGCGCGCCCTTGAGTACCAGGTATTCGGCGCCCTCCACATCGATCTTGATGGCATCCACCCGGGCCACTCCCGACTCCCGGACGATGTCGTCCAGCGGCCGCGCGCGAACCTTGTAAGTGTGGGTGACCGGGCCAAGCTGCGATGCATTGGCCTTGGATAGCGACGTCTCCCCGGTGTTGGCACCGGGGGCGACGTACAGTTCCAGTTCGCCTTCGACGTCCGAGCAGGCCACCGGCGCCACGGCGACCACCTTGGCGCCGCTGGCCGCCAGGTTCACTCGCAATTCCTGAAGGACTTCCGGGTTCGGTTCGATCGCGATCACATGACCCGCGGCACCCACCAAGGGGGCCGCCTTGAGGGAGTAGTATCCGATATTCGCTCCTACGTCGATGAAGGTGGCGCCGGCCGTCAGGTGTTCGCTCACCATGGCAAAACTGACCGGTTCGTATACGCCCGTTTCCAGGATTGTGAGCGGGCCTTCATCCGCGGGATCGAGTTGCATCCTGATGTTGGGCTCCACCTGGTACCAGATCGGCGCCATCGGCTGAGCGGCGGCCAGCAGGAACCGGGAGGTGAATCGCCGGATTCCAAACGGCCAGTGCCCCATCCACTGCCGCTGGATGGCGAAATACGCCTGGGTGCGCAGCTCCGGACCCGCCACCATCCGGGGTACGAATAACACCAACGCGAGCACAACCGGGATCAGCAGCAGCAGATATCTCTTCGGCATCGGTCCCCCGTTAGACATTGCAGCGCAACTGCACATTCCGCAACAAGGATGACCTTTGTTAGGGACGGAGTGCTAACGCGTCCGGCTATTCGGCGCCCTCATCCCGCCGCCAGGTTGTTTGCCCCGCGGTGTGTGTTATCTTCTACGATGCAGATGGCTTCTTCCAGCCTCACGACCGCCAGGGCTCGCACCGTTCTCGCGGTGTTCGCCTGCGCCATCGGCCTGGCCGAGTATCTCTGGATCGCAG
>Ga0182021_10009764_pt1 | contig 11373 bp, 6 predicted proteins | sample 612E3MmetaG_FD_120493 | JGI IMG/M metagenome (GOLD analysis project Ga0182021, IMG submission 120493) | Permafrost microbial communities from Stordalen Mire, Sweden - 612E3M metaG (Illumina Assembly) | ecosystem: Environmental > Terrestrial > Soil > Wetlands > Permafrost | place: Sweden...
AATAAATTTAAGAGTTAAAAACTCAAATCTCCGTAAGACTCGCGACCTAATTTTGCCTAAACTAATCTCTGGTGAAATAGATGTCTCTGAATTGGCTATTAAAGTTAGAGAGGCAGAATGAATCCGAAGCCCGGTGAATATAGTGAAGATGAACTTGTAGAGCAGAGCGCCATCGCCCTATTTAAACAATTGGGTTGGGAAACAGCTGACTGCTACCATGAATTTGACCTTAATGGTAAGAGCGCATTGGGACGCGAGAATACCGGTGAAGTTATCCTGTCATCCAGACTCCTACCTATATTAAAGCGTTTAAATCCTGATTTGCCGCCGGAAGCTTTTACGCAAGCGATTGAAGAACTTTGCCATGACCGCAGTTTGTTGAGCGCTGTTCAAGCTAACCATGAAGTCTATAAACTGCTAAAAAACGGAGTCAAGGTTAAAATAACCGATAAAAAAGGCGAAGAAGTCCCAGTTGAAGTCAAGATTATTGATTGGACCAATCCCAAGAAAAACGACTATTTTCTGGCTTCTCAGTTCTGGATTACCGGTGAGATGTATAAACGCCGTGCTGACCTTATCGGATTTGTAAATGGAATTCCGTTGGTCTTTATCGAACTGAAAGCCGTCCACAAGAACTTGCAAACCGCCTTTAACGATAACATCCGTGACTATAAATACGCTATCCCTCAGGTTTTCTGGTATAACGGCTTTATTCTCATTTCCAACGGTACGAACAGTAAAATCGGAACCATCTCCGCTGAATGGGAACATTTTTCAGATTGGAAAAAGATTAACAAAGAAGGTGAAGAAGGTGTCGTTACGCTGGATTCGATTATCCGTGGCACTTGTGAACCTCAACACCTGCTGGATATCATCGAAAACTTCTCCCTCTTTCAGGAAGCCCGCGGCGGGTTAATCAAACTGGTCGCTAAAAATCACCAATATCTGGGTGTAAATCATGCTATCGAAATGTTGCATGAAATCAAACAGAAAGAAGGGCGATTGGGCGTCTTCTGGCATACGCAGGGCAGTGGGAAAAGTGTCTCCATGGTTTTCTTTGCTCAAAAAGTGCTGCGAAAAATACCCGGTAACTGGACGTTCGTTATAATCACGGATAGGATAGAGTTGGACGATCAGATTTACACCAACTTTACTTCTGTGGGGGCCGTCACTGAGAAAAAAGCTCAGGCAGAATCATCGGAGCACTTGAAGCAGCTTTTAGGTGAAGACCATCGTTACGTTTTTACGTTAATCCAGAAATTCCGTACCGAGGAATTGCTCTCCGAAAGGTCAGATATCATCGTCATTACGGATGAAGCACACCGCAGCCAATACGATACATTGGCTCTCAACATGCGAAAAGCTTTGCCCAATGCTTCTTTCCTGGCGTTTACCGGCACGCCTCTGATTAATTCCGAGGAGAAGACGCGCGAGGTTTTCGGTGATTATGTTAGTATCTATAACTTCAAACAATCGGTTGACGATAAAGCTACGGTCCCGCTCTTTTATGAGAACCGCATTCCCGAATTACAGCTTACCAACAAAGACCTGAACGAGGGTATGTACGAGATTATTGAACAAGCTGAATTGGACGAAAATCAGGAGCAAAAATTACAGCGCGAGTTTGCCCATCAATACCACTTAATCACGCGGGATGACCGGCTGGAAACTATCGCTGAAGACATCGTTAAGCATTTTACCGGTCGCGGTTATCAGGGTAAGGCTATGGTTATCAGCGTTGATAAAGCCACCGCCGTCCGCATGTATGATAAAGTGCAAAAATATTGGAAACGCTATATCGAAAAGCTGACGGCAGGGTTGGCCGTCGCACCTTCTAATGAATTCGCGTCACAGAAGCAATGGCTGGATTATATCAAATCTACAGATATGGCAGTAGTTGTTTCTCAAGGCCAGAATGAAGTGGCTGATATGAAAAAGAAGGGATTGGATATTCTGCCGCACCGCCGGCGCATGTTAAAAGAAGATTTAGACGCTAAATTCAAAGACCCAGACGACCCGTTCCGTATCGTTTTTGTCTGCGCCATGTGGATGACTGGTTTCGATGTGCCTTGCTGCTCTACCATTTATCTTGATAAGCCCATGCGCAACCATACCCTGATGCAGACCATCGCGCGGGCGAATCGCGTGTTCAGGGATAAGGTCAATGGCTTGATCGTGGATTACATTGGCGTCTTCCGGAGCTTAAAGAAAGCTCTCGCCATTTATGGTACCGGTGCCGGTGGTGGTATCGAAGACGGCGATACCCCGGTTAAAGATAAACAGGCTCTAGTAAATATTCTTAAGGATGTGATAGCTGAAACCGATGCTTTCTGTACCGGTCTTAGCATTAGCATTGTAGCAATAAAAGCTGCCGAAGGATTCCAGAAGATTAAACTTTTGGACGATGCAGAAGATGCGATTGTTACCACTGATGAATTAAAGAAAAAATTCTTGTTGATGGCTTATAACATCAGCCGTCTTTACCGTGCCATCTTACCAGATCCGCTGGCGAGCGAAATTAAACCGGATTGCATTTTGTTTGAGGTGTTGGCTCGTAAAATCAATTCGCAGATTACTCCGGCTGACATATCATCAGTTGTAGGCAAAGTTGACGATTTACTCGACCGTTCGGTTGCTGCCCAAGGGTACCTCATTCGCGAAAATAAATCTAAATATGATGCTCTTATTGACCTCAGTGAAGTAGATTTCGAAAAACTGAAGGAACAATTTGAGAAAAACCGAAAGCACATAGAAGCTGATAAATTGAAAACGGCCATCGCTGGTAAACTGCAAAACATGATACTACTAAATCGGACGCGAATGGACTTTCATTTGCAATTCCAGAAAATGATTGACGAATACAATGCAGGTAGTTCAAATATTGATGAGTTCTTCAAGCGGCTTGTCGAATTTGCCCAGGGTCTGAATCACGAAGATAAACGCACAATCGCAGAAAACCTTTCCGAAGAAGAATTGGCTGTTTTTGATTTACTGACTAAACCGAAAATGAAGCTAACCAAAAAAGAAGAGTTGGAAGTAAAAAAGGTGGCTCAAGACCTGCTGGCAACGCTAAAAAAAGAGAAATTGGTAATTGAATGGCGTAAAAAACAGCAGGCTAAGGCTGCCGTAAAAGTGGCGATTGAAGAGATTCTGGAAGGATTACCAACTTGCTATACCACGGAGCTTTACCAGCAAAAAGTAAACGTGATTTATGAACACGTTTACGAATCGTATTATGGACCGGGACAAAGTATCTACGCTAAAGTTGGGTAATTGATTACGCAAAAAGAAGTGGTTAATGGCTTTTGAGAAAGCAAAAAAGAACCCCTGGGGTTTGATTCCTGGGTTCAATAATCTAGAAGCGAATGTTATCTCCTTTTCCAGGAAGGACTAATTGCTCAATTGGGGGTATTTTCTGAGGTCTTTTGTAAGATGCCCTACTTAGGTTTTGCCGGTCTTTTATTGGAATCGATGGATCTTCAAACGGAAGTCTTAATGCATATGAACTACGTTCTAGTAGTTTAACGGCGGCGGTGAAATTACAGCCGCAAGGATGCACCACTGCTTCTCCGCTATCATTTTCGAAATATTCTGACCACTTGTGGTATTGTGCCAATATACAACCTAATAGCCGGAACGTAGGTTGCCCTGGTTCACCAACCCTGATCACCTCACCGCCGTGATAGTACATTTCAGAATAGAAAGAGTACTTAGTTTTTGAGTCTCTGTGCTTGTCATGATTAACTAATATATAATTATGGTTTCTTGCCCAGATCAAGTATTGCGTGTCATTATTAGGTACTTGTTGCCATGTAGCATGCGTAGCCTTGAGTCCGACTTTCCTCAAAAGGAAAACCAACTCAGGGTCAATGTCTGAATCGACCAAGAATCGAAACAAACTAATTTTGCATGACTGCTCTGTCGAGATATCTTTCGTACTCAATTGCTTTATCTATGCTTTCCGGGAGCACACAACGATATAGTTTTTTTAGTTCTTGAATATCGTGATTGACTAATAATTTCACTATTGTCGCGGTCGGAATTCTGGTATCTCGTATAACAGGCTCTCCGCCCATAATTTCGGGCCTAACCTGTACGTATTTCCGGAACTCTGGAGGGACTATGATAGATGTCTCTTCGTCATCGATGCCGCGTAATTCTTCAAACAAATCACCAAAAATCGTTTCCATTACTTTTTGACCTAATTCAGTTGCATCAGTAATGTTCCATTCATCTGGTTTTTCAACATAGATTCGATTACCAACAACATAGACCATTTGGTTCGCCCAACCTTTGTCGGGAGGCCCTAACCGTTCATACATATGACGCAGAGCTTTTGCGGCGGAATCAAAATCAAGGTGCTTATCCCTTAAAGCTTTGATAATCCGAATTAGTGTTAAGTCCGAATAAGAATATCCTTCATCCGCCACCAATCCGCCTTCAATTTGTTCCAGGGAAGGCCGAATAATCCCCCTTTTCCGCCATAAATACAAGGTAGATGTTGGAATACGGGCTAACCGAGAGACTTGAGAGAGCGAATAAAATCCGAGCAATTCATTGGACATGTCACCCTCCTCTCTCTTGATAGTTACCTTGAATTTATACTAACGATACGGGGTTGTCAAGAATCGCAACAAAGAAGTAGCCACCCGAGCGAGATGCCCCCAATCTTAAGAAATTACTGAATTTGCTAAAATTATAATTGTATTGATTCAAATTATTGATATAATTATAACCAATGAATGACCCAGAGCGCCGATCGACATCTGAACATGATCTAAGAATGGAACGCATCGCGAGGTTTGCGCCGCCTCCACAGGGAACAGCAGCATACGAAACATGGAGCGAGCAGCTGAGTTCGTTTAAACCTGACCGAGAAGTTAATCAAGAAATACTAAAGACGATTAAAAAAGCAACTGCCATCATTGATGCACAGGTCGAAAATGGCGCTGGATTTCCAATTGATAAGTTGTTAAGAGATTTTCTTCTAGAATTTAATGGCAGAAATTTTCAATTTGGGCTAAGATCGATGCCCTCGTCTTTTAATGTAATGGAAGCCTATTTCGACTTCGTGCTAGACGCGTGTTATTTCAAACTTCTACCCGAAAAAGATCATCTATTTTCCTTTTTAGAATTCTTAGATTATGTGACGTCCAATAACGCGCCAAGCAATATTGGGGAGGTTCTTCAAAACTTAGAAGACAGTATTATTTACTCATACAATATTACTAATAGTCCTGGAGACATTACCTTTTCCATCGATAGGGGAAGCGAATATGGTTTTGGGGGAGTTTCCCTTGTTCGCCATGGAAATGAAGTCTGCATTCTCCTTCTAGCCGGGCAGAAAACAGACTTGACTGAGCGAACAAAGACTCTTCAAGGAAAGATAGAGGGTCAACCCTCACCAGGGAAAGAGTCGATAAAGCCCGCTGATGACAAGGTTAGGGAAGCTGTCCCTTTATTGGGAAACAGACAATTCTGGCAGACAATTGTTCTAACTCGAATTGACCTCGAATTCAATTCTATGGATGTACGTTATGTATTAACAGATTGCGGGGATCATTTCCGGATCGAGTCAGATGATCAAAATCTATGGAGAAGATCCGCTCCTCCGTATGATATTTTTCCTGATCAGGAAGATGCTATGAAGAAGTCGCTTGAAAAGATACGTCAATACGACACTCTTTTTGAGATATGTAAGACCGTTTTGTTTTTGCCCCAATATTTTGAGAAATATTCCGATGATATCGTTATAGAAAACCATTCTACGAGATTGCATAAACGTTTGACGAAAGACGGACATAAAGCAAAAATAAGGTTTGTTGGAGCAGCAGAAAGGGTTGCCCATAGAGCAATCTCCGTTTTGCATCTTCCTGACCGAGATTTCCCGATCCACACTATCCAAAAAGCCCCTTTGATTAAGACCGAAGTGTCAGGATTTTGGAAGATATTACCTTCTAACCAATTTGGCACTGACAAACACGGTCTCCCTATTCATGGACGGACCTGGGTTGAGAAAACCCTCACATGGACACAAAGTGTTGGTGACCCAGGCGCCCTGTTTGGAGAACGTCACGTCCAAAGAGAAACATCGCTGCCAAGTCGATCAGACGCGACTGAAACTGACAAAGGTTACATTTATGTCATGCGCTCAGCTGCGCATACCATCGACATGTTCAAAGTTGGTTTGACTAGACGATCACCTGAGATCCGCTCAAACGAGCTATCTCGTACCACAGGATCACCCGATAAGTTCCTCGTTGTACAGCATTGGGAAGTTCCCGACTGCACAATTGCAGAATCTCAAATCCATCAAAGGTTGGAACAATACAGAGTAAATCCAGATAGAGAATTTTTTAAAGCTCCCTACGAGGTAATTCGGCAAGCTATAGAAGAAGTCATTGACAATATCGATCGTAATTAGACTTAGTTTTTGAAAATTGTTATTTCTATCTAATGAAAAATCTGAATATTTATAGCTACAAAACGTAATGTCTTTCATTGGCAATAATGCCATTCTCAAGGCTATTGTGTGGCATTACATGCATTTGCCTTCTTATCGGTGGCTTTCTCTGTGGCTTTGGCTTCACGTTTCGCCTTCTGCGCCTCGATGAACTTACTCGGCGGCAGGGCGATGACACCGAGGTCTAGCCCGTAGTTCTCGGCGACCTCCTCGTTGATGAAGCTGTCCCATCCTTTGTCCCCCTTGGCCTTACTCAGGATGGCGAGACCATCCTTGGTGGTTCCGGCGGAATAGACGTAATGCTTTTCTCCCGTCGGGTTCTCCTTTTGCCGCCTCCATTTTGAGGTGAGGACTTGCGCCACCTTTATGTAATGGCGCGTTTCAGGCGGTTTGTAAGCGGGGGCGGAGTGGGAGGTTAGTCCTAGGGCTGGGCTGGCTAGTTGAATAGGACATCGTAACGGTAGAGGGCAGGAGCTTTAGCAAACAAGCTATTGATTCACGGCGAGAGGTAGTGGAGATAGACTACCACGCGATGCACGCCCACCTGATGTACTACTGGGAAAATGAGCAGTGTCCAGATGATTTCTACGAGATGGTGATGTCCCAGTGCGGGTGCTCAAGGTTCATCGCCAAAATTTGTTGTCTTGGTGGAGGTGAACGCGACTACCTACGAAAAAATGATTTCAGGGATTAAACTGAACAAGGCTGAAGAAATCAAATCCAACAAGCACCGGTCAAAGCCGGAGCCCATATTGTATGACGAACTTAAGAAAATTGGATTGACGCCTATTGAGCTTGTGGAGTCCATCAAGGTATCCCATCCAACATTGGCGAAATACATATACAGTGGTTCCGCCAACAAGCTCATGTTAAAAGAATCAGAAATAATGACGTCAGTATTGTTTAGGCTGATTAAAAAATAACGTCCCTGCGCTGCTGATACATGATTCTGTCCTCGTCCCAGCCCGATGCGAAGAGGTTACCAGACAGGCAATAATGGGATGCTATCATGAGAGAGCTGGCTTCTGCATCAACTTGAAGTTTCAATCAGCGCCACCGTAATTCCATTGCATCCATTCGCCGGTCAATAATCTGGGTTTACAGGTGGGCTGGGGGTATAGTTTACACATCGCCACCAGTTTCGCAAGCCCCGTTTCGCGATGTACCTCTTGGAATAGCATTACCTAACGTGATAAGTATTTAGCACAGCGTGGCTTCGCCGCTCGCCACGTAAGGATGCGGGATTACATTTATCGACAAATGTTGAACTGAGGAATGTATTTTAGCCCAAGAGGTTGTATAATGAAACCATATTTCGGAGTTTACAGAGGGAAGTAGAGAACATTTGGTTACGGCAGGGTATAAAGTTCAGAAGGGCAAGCTGATAATCTCAGCGGCCAAGAGTCTGAAAAGGTGTCGGCTTGACGACAAGGGAATAGCGGCACTACTGTATGCCACGTCTCACGCTGGTAGGGCTGGTTTATTTGCCTCCGCCCTCAGACACAATCGTGGCATGAGTTTAGGCCATCTCAGCGGGTTAGCTGCTGGGGAAGGCTTTAGCCTGCCTGACCTTCGTTTGCAGCTTATCCCCTGGATTGAAATTAGTGGGCTGTGTAAGGTTGACCGGGATAAGCAGAAGCAGATAGTCAGCGTTGACAGTCTTGTCCTCAGCTACGAAGGGCTATTGACCGCAGTGTCAGACTATTATGATTCATTGAGCCCCACGCCTGAAGACATCGGATGTCTTCTTGTTCTGGAAATCGCGTCTCAAATCCCTACCCCAGAGCCTGATGTACTTCACGCAGTTGCCCTTGAGGTCGGTGAACAGAAGGCGAAAGCTGCAGTCTCTCTGGCGAAGAGTTACAAGATAGTTGCCAGCAGGGAAGGGATGGGGTTACGACACCCTATCCTATATACTGAGCGGTTGTGGTCTCACTGTATAGAAAGAGCGGCAGCGGCGCTTTCACCCCTTACTAAGGAACAGCGTGAGGCCGTCTTAAGTTTTGTCGAGCAGGTTAAGGCGTATCAGGGTTACCCAGAAAGCCTAATCCGAAATCAGGCTAAACAGAATAATGTTGAGCCTATGTTAGATTTGGCAATTGGCGTTAACCTTCTTAATAGGACGAAGATTCAAATGGTAGATGGGGCTTCACGGGTATTCTTGACCTCGCCCCACTTCTATGGCGATTTAGCCTCGCAGTTCGGTGAGGATATGTGTGACCGCGTGAAGATATTCTTGGATTCAACTCGCAATGGCCAGCATTTTGGACACATAGGGACAGGCCGCATTTCAAATCCAGACTTGTTGCTTCGCAGACTTCTTAACAGCGGAGTAATCGGACCATGCACTGCCATAGGCACTGATTGGGTCACATCGGAACGGGCTGGCATAGTTACGGTTGAACGGACTGACCCCACATCTAGACAGTGCTACATGCGCTTGGTGCAGAAAGACACCGTTGCTAAGGTGCATCAGATAATTACGAAGGGTATGCTTGAGGCAAATCAGTCCCCAATGACCGCAGCAAACGTGAGAGAAGGAACTAGCTTCATATCCACGGAGCAGTTGCGAGCTGAGTCTGGTGAGCAACCAGGCGACCTTGGGGAAGCGGAAAGAGCAATAATCATGAAGCTACGGGAGAGTTAGCATGTTGATTAGCCCAACGATGGGGTCAGGGCTTGAGGCTCGTGTTCAACGGGTTTTCATGGCACAGGGGGTGTTCGCTGAAAGGGGCTTGTTCCCATCAGCGAGTCCCAGTCACCGCATGCTTGCAACTGACATCGACGTCCTGACATCGGAGTATGTCAGTGGGTTTCATTTGACTAGGCGTCATGCTGAATGTAAAGGCGGCCGAACTCCACTTATAGACCGAATCCTTTGGCTAAATGGCGTGAGGTCGTTGCTAGGTGCTGACGGCAGCTATCTCGTTCTCTCTGAGTTTGATAAAGATGCCTCCGACTTCGCCCTCTCTCTAGAAATACAGCTCATCAACTTCAGTCAACTTGAGGCATGGGAGTCATCAATTGGCATTCCACATGATGTCTGGCCATGCCGCAGTGACTTCGCAACTTATGATAGTGCATTAACAGCTTGGTCTAGGTTGAGTGGTACCCTTGAATCAGACTCCTACTGGCGATTCTTAAGAGGAGTCATTTCCTTTATCGAGGTAGATGGTTGGCTGAGTTTCCGATACGGGTATCTAAACAGGCTGCTTCGGCTTATGGATGGTCTAAGCACGCAATATGACAGAATGCGCTCCAACAAAGACCAAGCACTATGCGCTCGGTATTGTTTCTCTGCCCTTCTAGTCCGTCTGAGTCAATACCTACTTTCCATATGTTCTGATGTGACCAGGCTTCCAGCAACTGACATCAAGGGTTATCTGACTCAGCATTTCACATATGGCGACCAAGACCCCGAACGTACATCGGCATTAATAAAGAGCATTGTCGATTGGGTCAAGCTTGGGCTGGAGAAGAAAAGTATTCCCTTACCAACAGAAGTAGACCCCAACCGTCTATTTGAAGCGCCTGCATACACGCCAGATTTGCTTGAACTAATCGACAGATTGCTTCAACAGAGTGATGCAGCACGATACCTTACGATAGCGGTCGAAGCAATGCAATTCAGCACACCTGCCTCTGTGAGCAGGTTCGCCAAGTTGAAGGCTGCTGCTAAGGCTGGCAGTACACTCGCAGCGTTAGTCAAAGGCTTTTCAATTAGGGCTTTTTCCACTCCATCAGAGCTAGCTGAACCTCCTGACGAGGGACTCAAAGCCGCTTACCGTTCGATTCCCCCCGAACCAACAAGGGGAAGGAAAAGTGGGAAAGGACAACTATCTTTTTAGGCATAGTCCTTACTACCGTTTACCTATTCGCTGGTCAAGAATCTGGGTTTGATGGTGGCCTGGGGGTATAGTTTAACGCCTCGCCACTGGTTTCGCAAGCCCCGTTTCGCGACGTGGCGCTCCGCATAATAAGCAGGAATGCCAGCCTTACAAATGAATTGCTACCCAGATCCAAGTAATTGCCGCATTAAGGGCAATTCACCTTTATCCGCATCTTCCAAATCCTTTGTTTCTCATTTTGGTGAAAATCAAGTGGGAAAGAATAAGTTCTGCCAGCCACATCTGATTTAATCTTACTCTCAAGTCAGAGCTGTTTTCATGTCAACTCTTTGTCAACGAAATGTCTGAAAGTCTGTTGCAATTAGTGACAACCCACGCCTGAAACCAAATTTTTAGACTTTCTGTCAGTTGAAGCTAGCTACACGTGGTTGCAATTCCAGCCTATAAATGGGGTGCAGGGGGTCAGAGGTTCAAATCCTCCCACCCTAAAGCTAGAAAAGATTTAATCGATTAGTTTTTTCGATTTTGCTTGTTTTCTCTTTCCGAGGTATCTTACTTCACCTTTGGGCAAATTGTCTGAAAGTAGTAGTATTTTCGATTCTCGGCGTGATTTAGGTTTAGTTACGTTTTGCGCCGGGGTACCGTGTTCTTTTTCCCACGCCAGCACAGAAAGCAACATGTCTGCAATTATTTCTGCTAATCTTTCCTTTGAAATTTCACACCTCCTAGCATCATCATTTGACAATAAAATTACAAACTTATTATATCTTTTATTATCATGAATTGGATCACGTCGATCAATAATACAAATGACAATAGAAATGGTCACGTAAATGGTCGCACTTTTTTACAACAGACTATTAAATTAGCCTCAAAGTGCTGTTTCTGTTTATCACTCTTTATTAATATTGCGTAGCTGGATTGGGTGTATCCTTAAATTTCACACGCAAGGGGTCAGTGGTTCAAATCCACTACTGCCCACCATACAATCTCAGCAATCTCCGCCTCACCATTTCCCCACCCCAAATTCCCCAAAGGGACAATAATCAAGATCCAAACAAA
>Ga0182021_10009765_pt1 | contig 11373 bp, 5 predicted proteins | sample 612E3MmetaG_FD_120493 | JGI IMG/M metagenome (GOLD analysis project Ga0182021, IMG submission 120493) | Permafrost microbial communities from Stordalen Mire, Sweden - 612E3M metaG (Illumina Assembly) | ecosystem: Environmental > Terrestrial > Soil > Wetlands > Permafrost | place: Sweden...
CGGCCTCCGCCGTGGCGCGGTCGAAGCCGCCGGCGAGGATGAAGGTGCGCGGCCACGCGCGGCGGAGCGCGCGCTTGAGCTCCTCGGGGACGGGCGGCGCGCCCATCGCGGAGTGGTCCACGAGGTGCACGTACTGAATGCCGGTGGACGCAAGTCGAGGCACGAGCGTCGTGTAGGTCTCATCGATTTCGGGGTAGGGCTTCATGCCGGCATTGGCGCCGTAGGGCGAGAGGCGGATGCCGACTTTCTCGCCGCCGATCGCGGCTGCCACCGCTTTCGCCACTTCGACGGCAAAGCGCTGGCGCTTCTCGACGGAGCCGCCCCAGGCATCGCTGCGCTGGTTGGTCTGGGGGCTGAGGAACTGCTCGATGAGGTAGCCGTTGGCGCCGTGCACCTCGACGCCGTCAAACCCCGCCGCGATAGCGTTGCGCGAGGCGTGAACGAATTCCTGGGCGGCGGCGCGCACTTCGGCGTCGGTCATCTCGCGCGGTACCGGGTGCGGCTGCAGGCCCTTGGCGTCGGTGTACATCTCGCCCTCGGCCGCGATCGCGCTGGGGGCGAGCAGCTCGGCGCCCGCCGGCAGGTTGAGCGGGTGGCCGATGCGGCCGGTGTGCATGAGCTGGACGAAGATGTGCCCGCCCTTTGAGTGAACCGCATCGGTGGTCTTCCGCCACCCGGCAACCTGCGCCTGCGACCAGATGCCGGGGATGCGCGCGTAGCCGGTCCCGTTCGGCGACGGAGCGGTGCCTTCGGTGATGATCAACCCGGCGCCGGCGCGCTGGCCGTAGTACTCGGCCATGAGGTCGTTGGGGGTGTTGGCATCGACCGCCCTGCTGCGCGTCATGGGCGCCATGACGATACGATTTCGCAGCGGCAATGAGCCGAGTTTTGTTGGTGCGAACAACGAGATTTCTGCCATGATCTGTCTCCCTCACTGCTGTTGCCGGGGTTTGCGCCGTGCGCACCGGCGCCCCCGGTTTGCCACCCGGCCTCCGAGGCCACGTGACGCTTGCCAACACACGCCCTGCCTACGGGCATTCCCGAGGTGTCCCCTGTGTCACCCCTCGCTCGAGGATACGCCCGGACGCGGCGATACGCGAAGGGAACTCTCAGCACCCGCAGATGCCGCCCGACACCCTTTCGCAGCGCCTGCAACTGTGGACGCGGCACTCAGGCTGTATGGGTCCGAGGTCCGGCCCGGTTGACGAATCGAGCGTCTCGCGGTTCACCCTTCATCCTGCCGTCAGCTCCTCTTCGACCGCGTTCACCCGCCCGAACGCCTCCTCCGTCATGCGCCGCCTCGCGCCTCGACTCAGCAACCGGCTCGCCGAGTCCGCCGGCTCGTCCCATACGACCCGGCAATAGACGTGATAGACCGTCCCAGGGACGAATACCCGTGGCCGACGAGGAATCAGCTATCCCCCCGATGACCCAGAGCCAGGTTCGTCTAGGACAAGAAGGTGAGACGGTGATAGGTACCCATTTCTCATGGGCCGTAAAGCGAGTATCCGAAGGCCTTGGTGAGGAACACCGCCATTTGATCGCGATGCAGGCTGTCTGCGGGACAGTAGTAGCCCGTGCCGCAACCGGCGGTGACTCCCGTTGCGGCGATGTAGTGGATGAACTTGCAACCCGGATCGCTGGCCGGCACGTCGAGGAATACCGAGGTTCCCCCGCTCGCCTCGCAGTTGTAGGGCCCTTTTGACGGCACGGTTCCAGAGGACGGCACGTAGGTTCCGGCCATCGCCTTGGCAAGGAAAACCGCCATCTGCCATCGGGTCACCGGCACGCCCGGGCAGAAGTTGCCCCCGCCACAGCCGGCGGTGATCTGCTTGGCTGCGATGTAGTGGATGAACTTGCAACCGGGGTCGGTGGGCGGGACATCCGAAAACAGCGAGTTGCCGCCGGACACGCAGTTGTACGAACCGAGGCCCTCGATGGTACCGCTTGCCGGCACGCTCGAACCCGCATGCGCTTTCGCCAGGAGCACCGCCATCTGCCACCGCGTGATGTCGGCGCCAGGGCAGTACATGCCGTTGCCGCACCCGGCCGTTATCTCCTCGTGCAACAGCGTTTCGATGAAGCTGTAGGCGAACGCCCCCGGGGGGACATCGCTGAAGCTCCTCCCGATGTGAAGGACCCACTGCTTGGAGCCGCCAGAGCTCAGGTTTTCGGTCAACGTCGCGTCCCAGTGCAGCACCGGACGGGTGGCCGGGTTGGAGACTCCGACCACGTAGCAGTCGCCGACGGTGTGGCAGTTTGAGGTCGCCGCGCTCGCGATGATGCCGTAGGAAGCACTGCCGTCGGGCACGGTGTAGCTTGCCCCAACCGGACCCGTGAAGGACGCCGCGCTGCCGCTGGCCGAGATGCTCCCGCCGCTGACGTTCGTCCATCCGGTCTCCACCTGGACCGTCTCGCCCGGCTCCAGGACTCCGTTGAGGTTGGAACTGGTTCCGGTCGCAGCGTGAGCGTCGATGCCCGGGAACGAGGCAGCCAGCGGAGAGCCGTTGGATACCGCGACGGTGAAGCCGCCCGGGGTGGCGGCGGTCACCGTCATCCCGATGCCGTTGGCGTCGTCCCTGAACAGGGAGCCCACGCCCCAGATCGCCCCGGCGTATCCGTTGGTCCCCTTCACCACGGCCGGGATGTCCTGAGTCGTGTCCACCTCGTGCACGATCACGGCGTCGCCGGGGAGGCCCCCGTCGTATGCAACGGTCTGGCGTGCCTCGATGGTGTAGAAGTGCGAGGACGAGCCCGCGATCGGAACCTGCACCATCTTCGCAATCGGCCATCCGGGTGTCGCGAGCCTCTCAAGACTGGCTGAGGTCGATTGTCCGACGTTCAGCGTCAGTTTTTCGGGAGCGCGGAACCAGCCGAGCAGGTCCTTGTGGAAGGAAATTGTGTGCTGTCCCAGCTTGCCGTAGGTGGGATCCATCGTGTTGCAGTTCCAGGTGTCGCTCATCACGTCCCAGCAGTTGTCGTACACGATGCTCCGATCGAACGACGAGTGCGGCAGGCCAAACCCGTGCCCCATCTCGTGAGAGATCACCGATGAGTTGGCGTATCCCCACGGCGGCTCCCAGGTGACGCGCCAGCTCTTGGTCACGCCATCCAGGGTCGCCCAGTACCCGCCTCCCCACGCGCAGCAGTCGAGGGTGTCGTTGAACATCATGTTGATCCCGACGTACGGCGCGAAATTGACGTATGGATCGGCCACGCCGGTGCAGTCGGCGAAGAGCGCGTCGAGGTTGGCGCTGTCGTTGACGATGTAGTACGAGCGTGGGTGCGGCAGGGTGTACCAGCCCGACGCGTTGCTCCCCACGATGTTGACGTTGTCATACGACACCTGGCGCCAGAAGTGATCGATGCCCGGATACGTGCTGGCGTACATCCCCTGGAAATACGAGAGCGTCTGGGGCTCGGCGCTGACGTCGCTGAACTTGCACATGATCGACACCCACGGTTGGGCGCCCGTGACAGCCTCGGGGGCCGCTGGTCCTAAGCCGTCCTCGAAGTGGAGGTCGGTCACCACGACTGCCGCCGTGGTCCGGCCTGCACTCGCTGTGGTCCACAACCCGGTCACCGTTACGCGCCGCCGGTTCAGGGAGAGAAGACCGCCGACGCGCCCCAGCATCGAATCGTCGAGCTTGAGCTCGACATCGTGGCCGGCTGCGTCCATGAGGATGGCGAGCGGGCCGATCGACACGGGCCGTTCCGGGCTGCCATCCCCCCACACAAGCGTGACCACACCCGTGATCGTCGTCGCAAGGCCGGCGGTCGTGGCTGGCAGCGTTTGAGCTGCGGCAGACTTCACCACGACACCTGGGGCAAGTGCGACCACGGCGGTCACGGCCGTGATGCCCACGATGCGGACATAAGCCCGCCGGAGCCGTGCCCGTCCACGCCGGGTTCCGGAAACCAGTGCCAGGAACATCGTCATCTCACACCTCCCGGTTATGACTGGCGGCAATCGGCTCCGTCAGAACTCATTCCTCTGAGCCGCCATAACTTCTATTGTAGTTTGGGGCGCTTGGGGACGGCTGGAGCGTGACCCCGCTCACACTGTCACGGTGTCATGACGCGGCGCGAGACGAAGGAACCTGAGGCACCTCTTCACCCTGGCCGAGCACAGCGCTTTTTGAGCCTGATAGGTACTGCGTCCACGCTTCCAGAAATTGTCATAGGTACGACGCTTTCGGTCTTCGACGTGCTCGTCTCACCATAGGTACCAGGTCCGGCACAGTTGATGAACCGAGCATCTCGCAGTTCACCGCTCATCCTTGCCTCAGCACCGCTTCGACGGCGCCGAACCCACGCAACCAGGGCCGGGCTGTGCGACGAGCGATCCAACCAGCGCTCCCCGGGCAACACCTACCGGGCAGCTCTTCTCCTAGACGGCACGAAGTCGATTCAACACATTGCCAGACCAGACCCCGAAAGTACGCCCAGCGGGACGGTCAATGAGGATCGCACCGTGATCTATCACCTGCGGCGAGTTCAGGAGTATTGAAACGGTGTCATGTTGCATCTTCACCGTCGGGAAGATGCTGTCGGTCTCTCTCCCGAAGATGCTGCGGCCGTAGTTTCTGAACCAAAGAGTCAAAGCGTAAAGCGTGCCAGGTGCGCAGTTCTTGGAACGGGCCAACGGCATCAGGGTTCATTGGTCGGCGATAGGCACCAAGTCCGGCAGAGTTGACTGACCTTGCGGAACGGGGCATTGGCACCGGATGATGGAGGAGCCCTCAGGGTTTCAGGTGGGCGCCTTCGGCGCGCAACTGAGGCCAAGACGGGGCACGGGCTTCCAACTGCGCGTTTCATCAACTGTGCCGGACCTGGAACCTATCGGACCCACACACGAGGTCGATCAGTCGAGCGAGTGCACCATGCCAGGCGTCAGAAGAACCAGGTCGCAGCCTGCATCGCCGCACGAGACGGTGGCGCGGCGGACCAGCTTGACGGGCCCGTCGTCCGGAAACTCGGCGACGGACGGTACCGCAGCCACGAACTTTCCGGCCTCACGTAACACTGTGGAGCCACTGATGAACTTGACATTCGCGGCCTTAGACCCGGGTATCAAGAGCACGAAGAAATCGGCCGTGGCTGACTCGGTGGTAATGCTCGGGAGCTTGAACATCCGGGCGCGGAGGAGTTCCTCACCCGGTGACACCGGAACGGATGCCCTTGGCCCATACACCGCACCTGGGGTCGCCGAAGCACCCAGCGCCTTTCCAGTCAGGCGCTGGTACCGGTCCGCAACGTCAGTCGCACTGGCGTGGCCCTCGGCTACGGCGGCCAGTTCGTAGAGATGGGCAGCCTGGTCGCGCTTGTGCTCACGCTCGTATAGGCGGCCAAGATGAACGCCGATGGTAGCCCGTTGCGACAGGACCCATGCCGCGCGCAAGTACCTCTCGGCCTTCTCCAATTCGCCGGTGCGGAAGTACACCCAGCCAAGCGTGTCCCAGTGGTTGGCAATCCCGTTCATCCGGTCGAGGTCGTCGACCTTCAACTCCGACAACTTTGTGGCTGCCGAATCCGCCTCGATCCTGGTCACGGCCGTCCGAGCCCAGTCTGTCGCCTGATCGAGCAGCGTGTTCTCCTCGGCCATCCGGTACGCCACGTTGTTCAGCATCTCGGCCGAAGGGTCGAGCTCCACGGCCTTCTTCAACACTGGGAGCGCATTCTCAGGCTGTTTCATCGCCAGGTACACGGATCCCAGTGCCGCCTGCAGACTGGCGCTGTCTTGACTGAACTTCGCCGCAGGCTCGAGCACCTGGAGCGCCTCGGCGTAGCGCTTCGCCTTGACCAGTAGGTCACTGAGGTTCACAGCGGCATCTCGGTCACGCGCGTCGACCTTAAGTAACCTCGTCCAAGCGTCAATCGCCTCGTTCTGGCGATGCAACCAACCGAGCGTCAACGCAAGCGACCTCAGTACCCAAGTGTCCTTCGGGTGGAGTTCCAGTTCCTTCCGAATCTCGGCCAAGCCGCGTTCCGTCTTTCTTTGTTGGAAGTAGATCCCACCTAGGCCGGAATGAGCTCGGGGGTACGTGGGATCGATCTTGAGCACCCGAAGTAGGTTGTCCTCCGCGGAGGCCAGGTCGCGCTGTTGAAGAGCGACCATTGCCTTGTCGAACCATGGTTTGGCTTCCGGGTTCCCTACCACCGCTTCCGTGTCTCCTCCTGTTGTGCTCTGCAACTTCAGCCAGGTCCCGTAGTCGTCGCGGATCGCCTTCTCGAACACGCGGTAGTCGTCAAGCTCCGCGAGACTGACCTCCGATTTCGCGATGGTGAGGCGACGCTCGCCAATGAGCACGTGGTCCTTGAGCGAATAGGCGGCGTGGTATTCGGCGTACTCGCGCCTGAGGTCCAGTGGCTTGGGCACGACAACGTCGTACTCGAGTGGCAACTCGAGCGTCGCGCGGTAAACCACCTCGGCCGGCGGGCCCAGCTCGATCGGCTCGGTGGGTTGATCGGCGTCAGCCGAAATCGAGGGAAGGCCGAATGGAGGAAGTGGGAGGATGATCTGCCGGTCGGCCCAGTCGGCGTACTCCTTGCGAGTGTAGTCGTACGAGAAGCGGAAGGGTGAACTCGCATCGTCGGGTGAGCTGGCGTCGACGTTCGTCACGACACCGCTGAAGCTGCTGCTGTAGGAGATCTGCTGTACAAGTTCCTGCCACCTCGTCTGGGGCACGCTGCGGAACGCCGCCCTCAGGTACATCTCGAAGTCTGAGCGATCTGTGCGCTCGAAGCGGGCCGTCAAGGTACCGTCACCGGCTAACTTGGCGATGACGGTCATCGTTCCAAACGACGGGAAGGGAGGCTGGGCCGGCGTACACATGAGTCTCGGCGGCCCACCTTCGGGGATGACGAGCGCCCTCTGGTCACGGAGGGTGCCGAACAGCATCCCGAACGGCGCGGCCCCGGAGGTGGCATCGAGCCACGATAGTTCGTTCCCAGCGTGAACGACCGTGATCACATGGTCGAACTGGCCCGGTGATGGCACGTCCGGATCAACGGTGCCGGCGGAGTTGATCAAGGCCGGCCAAGCATCGTACCCGGCGGCCTTGAGCAGCGCTGCCAGCAACGTGTGTTTGTCCTTGCAGTCACCGTACTCGTTGTCGAGCACCTCCTCGGCCGGATGTGGCCGGTAGCGCCCGATGCCGAACGAGAGCGCGACATAGTGAATTCTCGCGGAGACAAACGCGTAAAGGGCCCGGATCTTCTCATCGTCGCCGGTCAGACCGGCCGTCAACTCGGTGGCCTTGGCGCGGATCGCCGGGGTGACTGCAACCTCGGGCTTTTGGAGGTCCCCGTACCAGCGACCGACCTCCTCCCAAGTGCGGAACGTCGAAACCTGGACCGATGGCCAAGCGCCCTGGTTTGCCCGCAGCTTCTTGTCGCCGCTCTTGCTGTCCAGGTTGGCGGCCTTCCACGTGTAGATACGCCGCCGACCCTCGTCATTGATCCGCGGTTGGACTTCAGGCGTGCTGATCTTCAACGCGGTACCGCGAGGAACGCTGACCTCGAGCTCCTCGTCCTTAGAGACAACGTCTCGTGCGAAGGTGTAGGTGAACCAGAACTGTCCAGCGACCTGCGGCCTCGCGGTTACCGTGCGAACGCGGTACTCGAGCGTGTCGCCCACTCCCAGTGCCTTGACGGTGATGTGTTTCTCGTGAAGATCGCTGTACACGGGTGCGATACGCGTAACCTCGGCGGGCATGTCCTGGATGTTGTAAGAAGGGGTCACCACGACCGCCCCATTGGGCTTCCGTACCCTCACGTAGTCGACCGTGATGTCTTGGTCCACGCTGGTGTAGGCGAATACGAGGACCGCCATTGCCTTGACACCTGCCTCCGATTGCACTCGGACCACGGCGGTCGTCTCACGGATGCTTGAACCATCCGCTTCGAACGAGGCCCGGGTGACCAACCGGTCCACGATGACGGCCTCGTTGAGGGAGTCCACGCTCGTCGCTGCTGAAGGAGGCGTGATCTCTTGTTGGACAGATTGGGCCGAGCCGGGTTCTGACACCACCAGCAATGCAAATGCCAGAGGCAGCGAGATTCGCATAATCCGTTTCATAGGCTGCACGTCGCAGAGAGACCCTTCAATCTGATATTAGCATGTCGTGGCCTATCGGTAAGCCGTCGCTATGGCCCGTCTTAAGCTCACGGGACGTGGAAGGACTATCATGAACGGGTGGTCCAACGACGGGCCAGGCGGGCGGGAGGAATTCTTGAGAAGAGCAGCGCTAGCGAGTATCGCCCTGTTGGCTACCGTTGGTTGCATCAGCGGCGTTTCGACCATCTGCGAGCTGGTCGACCCGCAGGCCTCGGGGCAAGATCCGCTCGTCTCGACGACTCTGACCGTGGATGAGAACGTCCAGTTCGTGGGCGTAGAGATGACCAACGTCAGCGGCCGAATGCTGCAGCTCGTGCTCCAAGAATGGTCGCTGTCCACTTCGGCCGAAACGTCAAACATCGTGACGGCTGGCACGCCAAATGGGCAGGTCCAGACCGTCGTCCTTGCTCCCGTGACCCTCTCTCCTGGCGGCAAGTGGACGGAGTCCGTGACCATGCGCTCGCACCACAAACTCGCTTCAGGCCGCCATGGCGGGTCCTACTTCACTTCAATGATCCCCGGCGTGAAGCAGGATGCCCTGAAGCAGGCGCGCCACTGCGAGGGGTCTGAGACGATCACCCTTCTCTACGTGATTCAGGACGGCCAGGAGAAGAAGTTAGGCTCCCTGGCCGTAAGCCCGCATTACGAGAGGCTCCGCAGCCCGCAGTATGAAAAGAACCCTTTCACGCAGCACAAGCCGTGAGGTGCTTTCCCCTCGTCGTCGCTGATGTGTTCTCGGCCACCCGCGTTGCGGCTGGCGAGTTCGTCGCCTTCGCGATCCGGCGGATCGATGGCCAGGAGCACAACCGCACGTTCTCTCATCGCGAGGACTGGGGCGAATACCTCCGCAACCTCGAACGCAAGACCGCGGGCCGACGTGAATCAGAACGACCTTCAGGGGAGCGGCACTGGCGCCTTCGGGTGCCCCGTTCACCTGGTGCGGCGGCCTCAGTTGCGGGCCTTCGTAGCCCGGCCGCAGCGGTCACGGGTGCAAGTTGACCGGTCGCGGGAGGGGACGCGGGGCCGAACCAGCTCTGCCGGGTCCAGCTTCCCCATTGGCCCGCCGCATCCGTCCCGCGACGAGCACATCCGCGGTGGCGCTCCGGGAGCGCATACTAGTGCACTAGCACTCGCGGTGGTGCGGCGCGAGACGGGGGTGGACAATGGAACGGAATCCAGGCGCGGTCCTCGGGATGCTGCTCCTAGCGCATGTAGCGGCGGCGCAGTTCACCCAGCAAGGGAGCAAGCTGGTCGGCACGGGCGCTGTCGGGCCCACAACCTGGCAGGGCAACTCGGTGGCGATCTCGGCGGATGGGAACACCGCCATCGTCGGAGGGCCGGGCGATTCCCTTGATGCCGGTGCCGCGTGGGTGTTCACCCGCAGCGGGCAGGTTTGGTCGCAGCAGGGGAGCAAGATGGTCGGCACGGGTGCCGCCGGAACTGCCCAGCAGGGCTGGTCGGTAGCGATTTCAGGCGATGGCAACACCGCTATCGTCGGCGGCCCCACCGACGACTACGATGCCGACGACAGCGCCTTCGTCGGCGCTGCGTGGGTCTACACGCGCAGCGGGGGTGCGTGGACGCAGCAGGGCAGCAAGCTGGTGGGCACGGACGCCGTTGGGGCTGCCCAGCAGGGCGTCTCGGTGGCGATCTCGGCGGACGGCAACACCGCTATCGTTGGTGGCGAGGGAGACAACTCCTTTGCCGGCGCTGCGTGGGTCTACACGCGCAGCGGGGGTGCGTGGACGCAGCAGGGAAACAAGCTGGTCGGCTGGGACGCCGTCGGGGATGCATGGCAGGGTTGGTCGGTGGCGATCTCCGCGGATGGAAACACCGCCATCGTCGGTGGGTACCAGGATGACTTCAATGCCGGCGCCGCGTGGGTGTACACGCGCAGCGGGGGCGTGTGGACGCAGCAGGGAAACAAGCTGGTCGGCACGGGTGCCATTGGCGCTGCCCAGCAGGGCTACTCGGTGGCGATCTCGGCGGATGGAAACACCGGCATCGTTGGCGGGGACGCCGAGAACTTCAATGCCGGCGCCGCGTGGGTGTACACGCGCAGCGCGGGCGTGTGGTCGCAGCAGGGCGGCAATCTCGTCGGCACGGGCGCCGCTGCGACTGCCCAGCAGGGCTGGTCGGTCGCCATCTCGGGGGATGGGAGCGCCGCCATCGTCGGCGGGCCCACCGACAACTCATTTGCCGGTGCCTCATGGGTGTTCACGCGCAGCGGAGGCGTGTGGACGCAGCAGGGAAACAAGCTGGTTGGCAGTGGCGGGGCTGGCGCACAGGGCACCTCGGTTGCGATCTCCGCAGACGGCAACACCGCTATCGTGGGCGGACCAACCGACTACTGGGCCGGCGCCGCGTGGGTCTTTGTCGCCAACGCATGCACCCCGCCTGCGATCACTTCGGAGCCACAGAGCCTGACCGCCCCGAACGGGGAGATCGTGATGTTGTCGGTCACTGCTACAGGGACAGCGCCGCTCTCATTCCAGTGGTACCAGGGCGAAAGCGGAGACACCTCGATGCCGGTCGTTGGAGGCAACGCTGCCTCGATCGCCTTGACCGCGGGCCGGACCGCTACCGCCAGCTTCTGGGTGAGGGTCACCGATGCTTGTGGCAGTGCCGACTCCGTTACCGCGACCATTGCGGTCATGCAAATGGTGCGCCGGCACCTCCATAGGGCAACGTAGGCGGTGAGGTGGCCCCAATTTGATCCCTCGTGGTGATGCCCCAGGAACCGCGATCTCTCCAGGGGAGCATGGACACCGACCCCGCGCCTCCGAATTAGCGCACGAGGCGTGGCAAGTCATCCGCGGCGGGCTTCGGTTTCGGTTACCAATTCGAACAGGTACCAAACAGGTACCGAACAGGTACCAACAGGTACCAGGTATCCCAGTTCGTCTATTACTGTCTGGATGACCTCGTTTGACTCTCCCGCAGCGTCTGCGTCACCCGCTTCACGATGGCTGCAAACGCCGAACAGGTACCAGAACAGGTACCAGGTATCCCAGTTCGTCTATTACTGTCTGGATGACCTCGTTTGACTCTCCCGCAGCGTCTGCGTCACCCGCTTCACGATGGCTGCAAACGCCGGGTCGGTTCGCCGCACGGCGGCCGCCTGTGTGTACAGCCGGCTCGCCGAGCCCGCGCCCCTGCCGATGACCACAGCGAGATCCTTCACCTTCAGCCCGCACTGTTCAACCCCGACCAGCATCACCAGCTCTCGGGCACGCAGCAACTCCTCTCCTCGA
>Ga0182021_10009766_pt1 | contig 11373 bp, 7 predicted proteins | sample 612E3MmetaG_FD_120493 | JGI IMG/M metagenome (GOLD analysis project Ga0182021, IMG submission 120493) | Permafrost microbial communities from Stordalen Mire, Sweden - 612E3M metaG (Illumina Assembly) | ecosystem: Environmental > Terrestrial > Soil > Wetlands > Permafrost | place: Sweden...
CTGAAGGTATGAACACCCTGATCAATCCTCTTTATTGCCCTGTCAGTCATCACAATATCCTTTTCGCCTTCTACCGGATGCCCTGAATAGGCAGGTGAACGGAGAAGACTTATACCAATATTATTACCACATATATCAAATCCGTACGCACCATCTGCACATATTGAAAAATTATTTTCTCCATCATAGTTTTTTATGCCAAGCCAGTCCCGGAACACAAATTCTCTTCCCTGTTGTTTTAAACAATCTATTCCGCTTATTGACCTGCCGACACAACTCATATTGTACCCGACCGGTATTATCCATTTCAGCAGCTTATCCTTTTCCATCCAGTAAACAGTGATTTCAACGTCGAAGCCTGGCTTGTCAACCGGCACAAAATATTTCAGATGAATTTTTGAACTATTATATGTGAAAAGACTTTCAGCAATTGTCCGTATCTCACCATTTTCGGAAATATATACCGGGTTGAGTTTTTCTTCAGTCAGACCAGCAAATTCAAAGACCTGCGAGCAGGTCATTAATTTAAAGAAGTCAGCCTCACCATCAAATGATTTAATGCTCATGCCCCAGGGGTCAGCATTATCATTTATAACAGCAAATCTCATCTGTTCTGCCCCTAAAAGCTTACTGTCTTTATATTTCCATAATTCAGGAAATCCTGATGATTTATCTATTACCAGTCTTGATCCTTCTGAATTAAAATTAAGCTCCTCACTGGCTGTTTTTTTATATGTTTCTTTGGGCACATCTTTTAGAAAACATGAATACCTTACGACTGAACCTGCATTGATTTTTACCCTGAAAACAACTTTTTTCCTGTGGTCGTCTTTAATATTACATTGCGGTTTCTCACATTGAACAGGAATTGATTCACCTTTTTCATTGAAGATCTGCGGAATTCGTATTTTTGATTTGTCGAAATTAGGCTCCGGCAGCTGTAGCTCTAATTCAACAATTTCATCAATATCAAATGGATGAGGATTAACAAGCATTAAAGGAAATTCTTCCGGAATAGCAGGTTTAAGGCAATTCCCGATATTGACATAAAGTGAAGCAGTTTCATTTTCAATTATCATATTAGCGTACCCGATTCTGTGAAGTACATTCTTTTCAACTGGTTCAACTGAAGAGCCCGGAAGAATATCATGAAACTGGCAGAAAAGTAATTCCTTCAGAGCCTCTTCCATTTTTGCAAACGGATATTTCAGATTTCCTGAAACCGCTGCAAGAGAAAGAAGTTTTTCAGCGGAGTAAAATTTATGCTCAAGTCTGTATAGAGCCTGCTTGACTGTTTTCATTGAGGTGTAACATCCAATGGCAAAAGGATTCAGACCTCCTTTAAACACAGCAAATTTTTCTGGTTCTTCTTTAATAATTGAAAAATATTCTTCCGGTGTTCCTTGAATGATATTCCAGGTTTTTTCTTTATTTTTAATTTTCTCTGTTTCCTCAATATCGTTTTCAGAAGGTCCGCCACCATGATTTCCTATTCCCCATAAAAGAACCCCGGCTTTTTTCTTCATATTCAAAGAATTCGCGATCCAGTCTCTTATCTTTTCCCCTGCCAGACCAGATTGAGAATTATAATGTTCTGCCGCTCTGTGTGCCATCACAGTTGAACCATCAAACCCCTGCCATAAAAAAGTATCTCCGGGAAGATCAAGATATTTATTATCGGGCCTGCAGAAAAGGTAGGAATCATAACCGGCAGCTGTCAGTATCTGAACAAGTCCCCGACTATGTCCAAAAGAATCGAAATTTATTGCCGTGGAAGGTTCTTTGCCGAATTTTTCGAGAAAATATTTCTTTCCTGTAATGATTTGTCTTACAACCGATTCGCCAAGCAACATATTACAATCCGGTTGCACATACCAGCCACCCATTATGCACCATTTGCCTTTTTTAACCAGAGATACTATCCTGTCAAAAAGCGAAGGCTCATATTTCTCAACCCATTCGTAAAGCAGTGATTCATTATGACAGAAGACAAAATCATTGTATTTCTCACAGAATCTTACCGCAGTTCTGAATGTTGAAAGAGTTTCGGCAAGACCCTCCTCCCATTCCCATAACCATACAGGATCAATGTGGGAATTACAGACCAGGATAAGAGGATTCTTCATTAAAGGAATAAAATAGTCTGAATAAAGATAAGAATTGTTTATCCTTTGACCAATCTTTAATCAGAATGCCTGGTACCCTGGGTCGTAAGTCTTGTGGGCCTGCAGTCTTGCGGTCGTGCAAGTTTCAAAAATCATGATTTCTTTCCTATACCTGTTTCGCTGCCAGATATTTAATGTCTTTTACTTCCAGAATATTTTTGTCATACCCTGATATTGAAGAATTTATCATTGATAAAGCCAGAACTTTAAGATAGGTAATATAATTTGGAGCTATCAATTTCAGTATCGGGAAAATCCAGGAGCCGTATTTGTAAGTCTTGTAGTAGGTGGTTGAAGGTTTCACCGGAAGAGTTGTTTTAATAAATGCCGGTCGGAAATTGTACACACTTTTGAATGGTAATTTCATCAGATCGTTTTCAGTTTTCCCTTTCACCCTTGCCCACATTACCCTGCCCTTTTCCGAACTGTCTGTCCCGGCACCTGAAATGTAACAAAAAGACATTCCCGGATTAAGTTCAGCCAGAATAGTGGCAAAATTAATTGTTAGTGTATAGGTAAATCTGAAGTATTCAGGTTCCTTTTTCCCTAATGAGGAAACACCCAGGCAGAAATAGCAGGCATTATAACCTTTCAGCTGTTCACCCAGGGATGAAATGTCAAAAAAATCTGAATGAATTATTTCTTTAAGTTTCGAATGATTATATCCGCAAGGTTTTCTGCCGATTACAAGCACCTGTTCAACATTGTCGTTTTGAAGGCACTCATAAAGAACGCCTTCACCAACCATTCCGGTTGCACCCGTTATAATGGTTCTGATTTTCATTGTTAATAAAGAATATTCTTTTATTTAATTTACTTTTTAACAAAAAGTGCAACTTTTAGTTTGAACTCATCATAAATGACTTTGTCACCCAGGTTATCGAAAAACAAACCTGATCCGTATTTTATGTTATACTTTGTGCGATCGACTGTTATATTAGAATAGAACCACAGACCATCATCCTTTTTCTGAACATTTGATTTAAACTCAATTGGATTGGTAATCCCTTTTATTGTAAGAGTACCCTTAACAACTGCAGTACCCTTTTCAAAAGATTCACTTCCTGTCAGAATCAGTTTCGCCGTCGGAAATTTTGAGACAGAAAAGAAATCATCAGATTTAAGATGTTTTTCGAGCATTGCATTCCTGGCAGATTCATTTATTGATGCCATATCAATAATAAATTCTCCGGATACAATCTTATTATCCTGCCAGTCCAACCAACCCGATTGAAGCTTAATTGTTCCCGTGTGCTGACCAGTCACTTTCTCGCCAAGCCAGGCTAAGGTGGTTTTTGAAGTGTCTGCAGCCATTTTATTCTGGCCGTTAGTAATGCCCACTGTAAATCCGAATAATACAATAAATAAAAATAGGTTCTTCATCTCATATAAATTTTAATTTAATAGTTAAACGTCTTTAATTTATGTTTTGTTCAAGCAAGATTAAAAATCTTAGATTAAATTTCAATCGAAACAGATACATTGTCGTTTATATACGGTATTAAAACTTCCCCGGATTTCATTTTTTTATTTTTCCGGACAATCTTCAACTCGATTATCATCCCTCTTATTGCTATTTTTGCTTTAATATGATTCATTGAGGATAAAAGTGCAGGGTTTATTCTCACATAATCTTCTTCCGGTTCAACTCCAAGAATGTCCTTTATTACAAGCATTATAATCTCAGCCCAGGTCCATGGAGGTACCCCAACCTGCGGATAAGGAGGACTGATTCTTTCACCATAATTCTCAAACCATGAGCAGGAGTTTCTTCCCGGAATCTCATTCAGCCAGGTAAGAACTTTTTCAACTTTTTCGGAGTTCCTCATTTTCTGATAAGCCCTGGCAATAAACAGGGATGGGAATGGCCATGGACCCGGTGAATCAGGCTCAGAGGTTACATTGTACCTGCCATAACCGCCACCTTCCCATGCCTGGTTCCATAATTCCTCAATAGTATCTATGCTCCTTACAGCGATTTCTCCCTTAGGATCGATAATATCATAAACAATCGCCTGTGCTATTGAAGAATCCGGATTAAGAAGATGATCTCCCTCTTTCATAAGTGGAATTACATCCGGCATACCATTTTCACCTTTTGGATTTATTGTTACTGATACATGTCCTTCCCTGTCTCTTCTTTTAATTAGATTTCCTTTATCAAGCAGTCCGGATTTTTCTTCATCAAGCAGGTTATGAAGAAGTTTCTTAGCCTCATTTTCCCATTTATCCGGATTTCCGAATTTGCATTTTCCCGCCATTGAAGATGCGGCTTTAAGTCCTTTTATTACCCACATTTGGTAAGCAAATTCAAAACCGTCAGTTATTCCATGTATTGAGTGTCGTTCCCAGTATTCTCTCGAATTATGAAGAAGGCCGGTTTCTTCATCAAGAAACTCTGGATTTAAAGGGAATTCTGCAACTGAAATTATTTTCTCTGAATACTTTTTTATGAAATTAATATCCCCAGTCCATTTCAGATATTCGTTAAGGGTAAAAAGCAGTTCTCCGTTCTGATCGAGTTCAACCTCATTATTATTTCGTTTCTCTGATGAATCTATCGTATCTCCTTCATCAGATACAAAATCATTGAGAAGTCTTTCCAGGAACTTCCTTGCAAGATTGAAATGACCGGTATATATCATTCCAAGGCACATGAAGGAATGGTCCCTTACCCATTCCCGTTGGTACTGCCATATTGAAGCGTCCATTTTTCCATTAGCAGAGACCATTGAGGCAAGCTGAAATGCTGATGCTGAAAAAAACTTTTCAATAGTTTTGAAGTCAGATTTTATCTGCGCTTTATTCTTCCAGAATTGAATTGAATCAGATAAGTCTGGTTTTTCGACCAAATCAAAATTCAGATTTTTCCCTTCCGGGAGAAAATAATTAATATACAAGTTCTTTTCCCCTTTGCTGTCCAGGATAATTTTTAGATGTAAATCCTTTCCCGGTACCGATGTATTAATTTGAATCTCTCTTTTTTCTTCAGCTAAATTTTTGAGAATTACTTCACGGATGACAGAAGGACTTCTTCTGTCGGGGCAATAGATTCTTTCTATTATTTTAATATTATGCCAATTCCACAGAACATCAATTTTTGGTAATTCTGCTTCCTGGTTCCATCTTATTGACCCATTTTTATCGAAAGTGCCAGTTGTATTTTTTTCGAAAATTGAAATTGCTGTTCCTGACAAACCAGTTAAATGATTCATTGTCAGGGCATTTCGTTTCTGAGCCAGCTTTTCAGGATCCATTATCAGCAGACCGAATGGAGATCCTTCCCCTGAAGGAGAATACTGGACAGCTCCCTGGATCAGTCCATTCCCGAAAAAAAAGTACTCGGTTTCCTTCAATCTGGTTCTGACATCGGGATGACCAACAAGAGGATCATCAGAATAGATATGTTCCTCAAATTTGATCAAATGGATAATAGTGTTAGTTCAAACAAAGAAAATCAGAGGCTTCTTATATTTAATCCGCCGCTAATCTCGAAAACAGAACCGGTAGAGAAATCCCAGTCACCTCGGGCAAGTGAGGCAACAGCTTTAGCTATATCATCAGGCATTCCCCATCTTTTTTGCGGTATAAATCCTTCTGCAATAAGTTTGTCATACTTATCTTTTACTCTTGCTGTCATATCAGTCTGAATAATCCCCGGTCGGACTTCATAAACCATAATTCCATCTTCAGAAAGACGGTCAGCAAAAATGGATGATGCCATGCTTAATCCTGCTTTTGACATGCAATATTCAGCCCTGTTTGTCGATGACATGGCAGCTGAAACAGATGACATAAAAACTATAGCCGGTCTGTATTCTGTAATCTGAGCTTTTAACCAGATCATTTCTTTAGCTATCTTTTGTGCAAAGAATACAGGTCCTTTAAGATTAATATTAAGAACCCTGTCGTAACTCTCTTCAGTAAGATCCAGGAGATCATTCCGTTGAAGGGGGGCAACTCCGGCATTATTCACAAGAAAATCAATTCTGCCATATCTTTCAAGGATATTTGAGACAACCTCTTTATGGCAGGTAGTACAGGAAATATCAAGACCTATCGGGAAAAAAGCAGCATTTATTTTCTCAACTTCCTGGACCAGGGTTTCCATTCCCTCACTATCCAGAGATCGTGCAATGGCAACTATATCAAAACCTTCAGCGGCTAAAGATAAAGTAATAGCTCTGCCGATTCCTCGGCTGGCTCCTGTAATGACAGCAACAGGTTTGCTATTCATTCTTATTGACTTAGGTCAGGTTAATCAGTTAACGGGCTTAAAGATAATAATTTGATTCAAGAGATCAAGAATCCGACAGATTATCTTCAAGATTTTTCTTCCAGACCTTCTCAAACCATAATTCCTGGTCCGGAACAGGTCTGACTTTTACCAGCACTTTTTCGACAGTTTCCTGTTTATATTTTATTTCCAGGATTTTATTTTCAATCTCCCTGTCATATCTGCAAATTGTGAAATTCCAGTCAGATTCAGGAATTCCCTCAGGATGATATCCCCGGCTATCAGTAACCAGGTATGATCCACGGCTTCTTCCTCCTTCTTCAATATATATTTTAATAGCTTCCAGATAAATATAGTGGGTCAGAAATAGATCTATGAGCAGAAAGGTTCCGGCAAGTTCTCTGACATCCTTGGCTGACAATTTCTTTTTTAATATCTTCAGTTCAGCACAGGCTTCACTTACTGCAATTTCAACTTTTTCTTTATTACGGATTATTCCTCCGCAGGAAGACATCCTATGTCTGATTTCTTCCAGAAATGTATCGTTAGAGGGTTTACTTTTTGAAGCAAGGAATAGTGAAGCAAGATTAAGGTTTTTCTCAGCCTGGTTTTTGATTTTTGACATAAAAGTCTGTCTATCAGGCGGTTCCTGTAGATAATGCCGGGAAATAAATAATGCCGCCCTGTAGCTTCCAACCTGGCCTGAGTTAAGCGATGAACCTCCCGGACGATAAACACCATGACTTCCATTGGCTTCACCGACAGGAAACAGATGTTTAAGATCTGATTCCCACCAGATGTTTCCCTTAAGCCCTCCATTATTATGCTGTGCGCATACAGAAATTTCCAGCGGTTCTTTGCTGATATCTATGTTATTATGAAGATAGAGATCAATTGCCGGTCTGTTCATTGACTCAAGTCTTTTGAACGGAGTATCACCGAGAGCCTCTGAGTTTTTGAGATAATTTAATACCACCGGATCAAGTCTGTCCACTGAAAATTTTTGTTCTTTATTCCATGTTGGATTCCTGGTGTAATCAAGGAACACTCTCCGGTTCTTATAAACCGATTCCCGATAGACCAGCAGGTCGATAAGTGATGAGCCATGATCTTCAATTTTGCATGGATCGAATGGCCACTGGTATCCTTTAAGAAAAACAGCTTTTGAAAGAGCAGTTATATCAGGAAAGAACTCATTTAAAAATTCCTTCTCATCTTTGCCATTTTTATCTGTTGAGAAGTATCTGGGAATTACCTGCTGGTAACTTCCGGACAGGTTCCATCTGAATTTGACTGATGCAATACCAAATTGCGATTCAGTAAGGTTCTGTCCTGTCGCTCCTGCCTCATAAGCCATGCCTGAAGACCCTGATTGTGACAGAGGATATACGCTGTTTTCATACATACCTCCAGGGCCGCCTGTACCCAGTACGACATTAACTGAATTGAAAATAACAAATGCTTTCCGGGTCTCTTTTGCTTTTAGATTGATTGCCAGCGCTCCGGCTATTTTTTTAACTCCTTTTTCTTCTGAAGTCAGCAGGGTAATTACCTGTAACCTGTCAATGATTTTAATCTTCCTTCTTTTTACTTCGGCGGCCAGTGCTTCAAACATTTTTTGTGAAGTATAAGGACCAGCAGAGCTGGCTCTGGCTCTTGGATCATGGTCTGTCTTATATCCAACCCACGCCCCATAACGATTCTGCGGAAACGAGACACCCAATCTAATGAGATTCATAAAACCGGCCACAGAACCCTGAGCTTCGCATAATGCAATATCTCCATGCATGCACTTCCCATTAAAAAGATCTTCAGCCATTTTTGTGGCCGAATCTGGTTCATCTCCGGCTAATGATAATTTATAATAAGTCTGTTTATCGGATCCGGCATTATTAGAAGTACCTCCGCCCCACTGAGCAGTTGCAATAATAATATCCTCCTGCTCCATCAGATGAAGACTTACTGCAGCATTTAATGAAGCAGCCCCGCTGCCGATTATCAGAGTATTAATGCTGTAATAGTCAAGTTCATAATCTCCAATAAAGATTTTATCCCTTTCCATCGGCAATAAGTTTTTTAAGTTCATTCCCATATATTTCACGATCGTGAATCACGCATCCACCTGGACGGAGATTAGCGATCAGCCTGGAACAGCCCGAGCAGGTGATACAAACTTTTTCCGGATCTGCGAAACCCATGTTCATCAGATCGTCAGGTAGTGACGGATAGGCAAATGAACTTCTTCCAAAACCAATCAATGTCGCATCCTGGTTATCAATGACTGCTGCGGCAACATTTGGAGCATACTGGCGTAAGTATGAATAGGCAGATCCGACTATCTGCATTTCCGGGAATTTTTTCTGGAGTCTTGCAGTCCCCTTTATCATTCTCATTACTCCTGTAAGAGGGTGTTCATCAGGAACTTGAGTTCCCGGAATCGGAGAATTAAAGGGTCTGACAATATAGGGATTATAATATGGACTCCCCATGGTGATATTCAGAAGCCGGATGCCTCTCAATCGGAGTTCAGCGATCAGTATTTCAGGTTCCGTTAAGTCAATCGTCTTTCCATCTTCTCCTGTCCCGAATCCTCCTGTGTATGCATCATAAACGTTTAATCTGCAAGTCAGGATAATACCCGGCACTTCTGTTTTAATCCTGTCCAGTGTTTCGAGTAAGAATCTGAATCGCTTAAAAGGTTCTGGTCCGCCATAGATACTTCCTTTTCTTTCTTTTGAAGATAATAATTCATGTATCAGGTAGCCATGACAGGCTTTAATGTCAATTGCATCAAAACCTGCCAGCAATGCAAGCCTTGAAGCTGTAACATATTGATCCTGTATTCTTTTCAGATCATCATCGGTAAGGATATGTGGAGATCCTTTATCCAGCACCGGATTGAGTTGCGGGACAAGAGGTTCTGGTTTTCCTTCCGGTTTGCTGTAACGTCCTGAATGTGTAAGCTGTATTACAAGCAGAGGATTTTTGTTGTGCGCCATTGCATGCTTTCTTATATCGCTGCAAAGGAATTCGTAATTATCAATATTGTCCTGATGAAGCCATAGTTGTCTTGGATTTGATCGTCCTTCAGGCATAACAGCTACCGCCTCAGACCATATAATACTGCTTCCACCTTCAGCATAACGAAGATATCGTCGTCTTGTCAGATCAGTTGGTGATCCGTCTTTACTGCTGTCATATCCTTCCATTGGCTGAACAACCAACCTGTTTGAAATATTATTGGTTCCAATAGTTACCGGGGTAAATAGTACACTGATATCCTCATTGAAAGGAAGATCAAAATCCAGTAGTTTCGCTTTTTCAATCAGTTCCTCTTTATTTTTAAATCTGAATCGTTCGTGCATCAAATTAAATTTAATCTGTCCCGCATTAGTTTAAGATTCCTTATATCGGACCTCGTTCTTTCTTCATATATCATTGCCCAATTTTCTCTCTCTGTCATTTTCAGATCTCCGGCATTTATCTTTTGAGACGTTATTTCTGCCAGCTTAAGAAGATTACTGTATTCTTTATCCTGCAGATCAGGAAAACTGTTCCTGAACCAGGATTCATTAACCGGCAGAAAAAAACTACCGCCATGGGTTTCAACGGAAAGATTAATTTCTTTATCAAGTGAATTCAGTCTGGCGAATATTTCTTCAAAATTAATAATCCCTTTACCAAAAGGTGCCGGGAAAGTTGTAATCCCTTCATCTTTTACCAGAATTCCGCCATCTTTAATGTGGGTACTTACAATCCAGGGAAGGACCCTGTCTGTTGCTGATAGAGGATCTTCAAGCATGGTAAGAAGATTCATTGTATCAAAGCAGATTCCAAGCCAATCGTTCGGATCAGCTCCGCACATTTCAAACAATCTGAGAAGTTCAAATGTTGTAAATTCGAAATGGGTCTCGATTGCAAGAATAACATCATTGTCACGAAACATCTGAGCCTGCTTTTTTAATTCAATAGCTGCTTCTTTCAGAAAAACTTCATTATCAGGAGCATCTTGTTTCCATCTCATCAGCCCTCCGGAGCAGGATCTGATAATTCTTGTCCCGAGAGCACAAGCTTTTTCGACTATTTTCCGATTTGAGTCGAAAATATCTTTTTTTGTGAAGTTTGTAAGATCCATGGGAACGTGCTGCCCGCCTCCCCATTCAATATAAAGGTCCAGATCATTTGCCTGCTGTCTCACATCATGAAGGTATGATATGCTGAATTCCTCCATAACACTCTTTTCAAATCCAGAAAACGCAACCCCTTCGGCGCCATTTACTGATGCCCAGGTCAAAACTTCATCAGGCATCAAATTTTTCGGGAAAAGGCAATAATTATCCAGACCTACTTTGAATTTTTTCATCTCAGGAAAATATCATTTCATTATCTTTCCGGACATTTTTTCAATATAGTCCGGGTCAATAAATGGTTCATCTTCCATATGCTCCTGCATCAGTCTGATACGTTTCCTGATGTTTTCTTTCAGGTTCAATCCATGGATCAGAGGAGTTTCCCCTTTATCAGTCATGGCCATGAATTCAACTTCATCATCAAGCAGATCAAGGAGCATGAACGAATTGTCTGTTTCAAGCTCCATCATGGATCTTATCGCTGCTCGATGATTTTCCCTGCTCATTTTATTTTCTGTTGAAAGAAACCCATGGACGCCCGACACCCATGCTGCCACGTTCCGGTTAGTCATTATCCAGCAACGCAATGCTTTAATACGAATAAGCTGGTCATGAATTATATCAGGAGAATCTTCGCAATCAGATTTTTCCAGTATCTCTATTGCTTCATCGATATATTTCCACACATTTTCATCGATCCTTACAACATCTTTAGTCGCTTTTTCATCCGGAACAATACAAAAAAGCACATCTCTTCCAAGATCTACGTTATTGGGATTATGCGGAGTAGTGCACATAAATTCCTCATAATAATTTCTCTCTTCCTGCGGAATGGCTTCAA
>Ga0182021_10009767_pt1 | contig 11371 bp, 10 predicted proteins | sample 612E3MmetaG_FD_120493 | JGI IMG/M metagenome (GOLD analysis project Ga0182021, IMG submission 120493) | Permafrost microbial communities from Stordalen Mire, Sweden - 612E3M metaG (Illumina Assembly) | ecosystem: Environmental > Terrestrial > Soil > Wetlands > Permafrost | place: Sweden...
CCGAGACGCCGATGACGATGCCGAGCGTCGTGAGGAAGGCGCGCGTCTTGTTGCGGAAGACCGCGAGGACGGCGATGCGCAGCGTCTGGAGCGGATTCAAGAGTCCCTCCTCATGCGGCCACCACTTCAGCCAGCCGCGGCTTCTGGGCCTCATCGCTCAGCACCTTGCCGTCGCGCATGATGACGACGCGCGACGCATACGCCGCCACGTCCGGCTCGTGCGTGACGAGCACCACGGTCATGCCCGCGCGCCACAGCTCCTGGAAGAGCGCCATGACCTCCACGCTGGTCTTCGAGTCGAGCGCGCCCGTGGGCTCGTCGGCGAGGAGCACCTTCGGCGTGTTGACGATCGCGCGCGCGATGGCCACGCGCTGCTGCTGCCCGCCGGAGAGCTGGTTGGGCCGGTGCTCGAGCCGGTTGGCCAGGCCCACGCGCTCGAGCGCCCGGGTCGCGCGCTTGTGCCGCTCGCTCGACCCGACGCCTGCATAGAGCAAGGGAAGCTCGACGTTCTCGAGCGCACTGGTGCGCGAGAGCAAGTTGAACTGCTGGAACACGAAGCCGAGGAAGCGGTTGCGCACGTCGGCCAGGTCGGCGCGGCTCAGACCCGAGACCCGGTGGCCCGCCAGCTGGTAGGTGCCCATCGTGGGACGATCGAGGCAGCCGATGACGCTCATCATCGTGGACTTGCCCGACCCGGACGCGCCCATGATGGCCACGAATTCGCCCTCGTCGATGCGCAGCGAGACGCCGTCCAGCGCCCGCAGCTCCACATCGCCCGTGGTGTAGATCTTGGTGATGCTGGAGAGCTCGATGACGGCGCGGGACGGAGCCGAGCTCATAGCCGCATCCGCATGGTACCCGTCGGTGCCGCCGTCGCCGAGGTGGCCGCTCCGGCCGTGGTGGTGCTGTCGATGATGACCTCGTCGCCCGCCTTCAGCTCGCCGCTGACGACCTCGGTCTGGCTGCCGTCGCTGAGGCCGGTCTTGATGCTCACCGCGGTCGGCACGCCGCCGCGCAGCACCCAGACCGTCTTGCTGTCGTCGACGGGGGCCCCGCCGCCGCCGCCCGTGCCGCGCGTGCGAGGAGTCGAGGCCGCGGCCGCGCTGGGGGGGCGGAAGCGCAGCGCGGTGTTGGGCACCGCGAGGGCCTTGTCCCGCTGATCGTAGATGACCGTGACGTTCGCCGTCATGCCGGGGCGGAGCTTCAGGTCGGCGTTGTCCACGTCGATGACCGCGTTGTACGTGACCACGTTCTGGATGGTCTGCGACGCGTTGCGGATCTGCGAGATGGTGCCCTTGAACGACTGCCCCGGGAAGGCATCGACGGTGAAGCGCGCGGGCATCCCCTCCTTGAGGCGGCCCACGTCGCCCTCGGCGATGTTCGTGTTCACCTGCATCTTCTTCAGATCTTCGGCGATGGTGAAGAGCACGGGCGCCGACAGCGACGCGGCCACGGTCTGCCCGACGTCGACGTTGCGCGAGATGACCACGCCGTCGATGGGCGAGATGATGTTCGTGTACGAGAGGTTGACCTGCGCCGTGTTCAGCTGCGCGGTCGCTTGCGCGAGCGACGCCTTGGCCACGTCGATCCCCGCGTTCGCGACGTCGCGGTTCGTCGCCGCCGTATCCACGTCCATCTTCTGCGCGAGATTCTGCGCGAAGAGCGAGCTCTGGAGGTTGAAGACCCGCTCGGCGTCCTTCTGGCGCGCCTGCGCCTGCGTGAGCCCAGCCTGGGCCGAGAGGAAGTTGGCCCGAGCCTGCGCGGACGCGGCCTCGAAGAGCTGCGGATCGATCTTGGCGATGAGCTGCCCCTTCTTCACCGGGGAGTTGAAGTCCACGTTGATGACGGACAGGCGGCCGGAGACCTGGCTGCCCACCTGCACGGTGACGACGGCCAGCATGGTGCCCGAGGCGGTGATCTTGCCGATGATGCGCTGCTCGGCGATCGCGGCGGTCTTGTACTGAACGTCGGGGGGCCGATGGGCGTTCTGGTACCTCCAGAAGGCGAAGCCGCTGGCGCCGAGGATCAGCAGGACGAGCGCCCATACGAGCCATTTGCGCCAGCGCGCGGATTTCGCGGGCAAGAGGGAGGCTGCTTCGGCAGTTCGCGGCGGCGGCTCAGCAGAAGTCATGGCGTCCATACAATGCTTGGACGCTGCGAAAGCAAGCGGCGTACGCAGCTTCACACAACTTCACGGAGGCCCGGATGGGCCGATCTGCCGCCTACTTGCAAAGCGCGTAGGGGCTCTCGTAGTCCTGGTAGGTGCCCTTGAAAGGGGCGCCGTCCGCGGCGCGGAGCTCGACGCCGTTGACCCAGAAGTAGATCTCCACGTCCGCTTCGACGTAGCCGTCGCTCGTGTGGCGGAACGGGAACGTGGGGCAGTCCTTCACGTTCGTCACCGTGTTGCCGCTGAAGGGCTGCAGGGGGCGGAGCTGGAGCGTGAAGCGCGCGTTGTTGCCCACGTTGGCGTCGAAGAAGAGGTACTGCTTCGTGAACGTGCTCGCACCCGCCACGCGCGTGTAGGCGCGCACGTCGAGCTTCTTCCAGAGGTCCGGATCGGCGTGATCCGTGACCCCGGCGCGATAGACCTCGATGGACGCCTCGCGAACGAGGGCGCGCTGCGCGGTCCACGTGCTGTAGACGAAGCTGCTGGCGAGGGGCGTGCGGTCCGCGTCGCAGGCGCGTCCGCCGTTGCAGGTGTTGCGCGACGTGACGACGCGCGCCGTACCCAACCAGTCGGGGGCGTTGGCCGGCGGATGGATCGCGAAGTGGTAATTCTGCCCCATGTTCGAGTCGTAGGCCGTGCAGCCCCAGCGGCTGCTGGTCTGGAACCAGATGGCCAGATCGCCCGTGGTCGAGCCCTCGTTCCGCACGACGGCGGCGGGGAGCGCGAGGATGGGCTTGACCGTGCCGTTGGACGGCGACAGGCCGCCGGCCTCGAACGTGCCCACAGGGCCCGAGCCCACTTGCCAGGAGCCCGTCTCGCTCCAGCCAGGCTTGCCCATGAAGTCGCCGGTGCACTGCGTGACGCGCGCCACGTCGTAGGCCACCTCCACCTTGTCGCCGAAGGCGAGCGGACGCGAGGCCTGCACGGTCCAGCTGGAGGTGAAGGTCAGCTTCGCCGCCGTGGCCTTCGTGGCTTCACTCGACGTCTCGTCGACGGAGTCGGCGCTCTGGAGGGCGCAGGCCGAGAGGAGGAGCGCGAGAACCGAGACCATGGCGCTACGCATGGCCCGCTTACTAACACCTACATTGGACCCCAGCAAGGCGTAACTCACGCCTGAGGTACGAATTCGCGCCCGGGGGAACGTGCTATCTACCCGCCCATCCCCATGTCCTCCGACGACACCTTCGCCGCCCTCTTCGAAGCCCAGCCCAAGGGCAACAACAAGCCCCAGCGCAACCTGCGCATCGGCGAGACGATCGAGGCGGTCGTCGTGCAGGTGGGCCAGGACACCATCTTCCTCGAGCTCGACGGCAAGCGTCAGGCGATGCTCGACGCCATCGAGCTGCGCAACCCCGACGGCACCATGGACGTGAAGGTGGGCGACACCATCCGCGCCAAGGTGGTCGAGGTCGAGCAGGTGAGCGGCAGCGTCCGGCTCGCGCGCACGATGGGCAAGTCCGGCGATCCCAACCAGATCATGCAGGCGCACGAGGCCGGCATGCCGATCGAGGGCAAGGTCACCGGCGTGAACAAGGGCGGCATCGAGGTGGACCTCGGTCGCGGCTCGCGCGGGTTCTGCCCCCTGTCGCAGATCTCGGCGCAGCGCGGCGCGGTCGACGCGAAGGATCTCATCGGCCAGTCGTTCCAGTTCATGGTCACCGAGATCAAGGACGGCGGCCGCAGCATCGTCCTCTCGCGGCGGCGCGTGCTCGAGGCCGAGGCGCGCGAGGGGCGCGAGGAGACGCTGCGCACGCTGGAGAAGGGCAAGCTGGTCCGCGGTACGGTCACGGCGGTGCGCGACTTCGGCGCCTTCGTCGATCTCGGCGGCATCGAGGGGCTCATCCCCGCGTCGGAGATCTCGCACGAGCGCGGCGTCCCCGTCACCGATCGCATCAAGGCGGGCGAGACGGTCGAGGCGCAGGTGCTCGAGATCAAGGACGACGAGAAGGGGCAGAAGCGCATCACGCTGTCCCTGAAGTCGCTGCTCCCCGCGCCCGAGAAGCCGGTCCGTCCGGTGGGCGCCAAGCTCGCCATCGGCGCGGTGGTCAAGGGCAAGGTCACCCGCATCGAGACCTACGGGGTCTTCGTGCAGGTCGACGGCACCGAGGGTCGCGAAGGTCGCGGGCTCGTCCCCGCGTCCGAGCTGGGCGTGCCGCGCGGCGCGGATCTGCGCAAGGCCTTCCCCGAAGGCACCGAGCTCGCCGCCAAGGTCCTCGAGACCGGCGACGGCCGGCTCAAGCTGTCGGTCAAGGGCGCGAAGGACGCGGCCGAGCGCGCCGACTTCGAGTCGCACCAGGGCGCGGCGGCCAGCTTCGGCACCTTCGGCGATCTGCTGAAGAAGCTGAAGAAGTAGGGGAACGACTCACTTCGGCTTGCGCGCGCGCCACGCTCACCGGCGACGCGGCTTCCCGGGCGGCTTCCCCGGCGTGGGCCGGCGGCCGGCGTCGGCGTGGGTGCCCGCGTCCTTCACCAGCCCCGCGGCGGGGATCGATGCGTCCAGCACGACGTTGACGGCGGCGGCATCTCCGGGAGCCTCTGCGTCGAGCCCTGCCTCGACCTGCGCGACGGCCGGCACGGGCACGAGCGCAGGGGCGTCGGCACCGGCGTCGTCCGCGACCCCTCGCGCGCCGCGGTCTCCGAGCTCCTCGAACGCCACCTTCACCGCGATGCCCAGCACGAGGAGCACGGCCACGAACGGGACCAGCGACCGGCGACGGCGGCGGAGGCCGAGCTTCGCGAGAACGAGGTCCAGGCTGGGCTCGGCGCCCTTCGTCGTGGAGGGCGGCGGCGACGCTTGCGGAGGCGGCGGCGACGCTTGCGGAGGCTCCGCCGCCCGGGGAGGCTCGGGCGCGGGTGGCAGGACCGGCGCCTGCGCCAGCATCGTGGGCGCGCGCTCCATCGCCGTCGCGACGCTGCTCTCGTCGAGGTACACGAGGCCGCTGTCCAGCAGCTCGATGGGCTCGGCCGCGAGGGCCGCGTCGACGGCCGCGAGCATGGCGGCGGCATCGGGCCAGCGATCGTTTCGCTCGAACTCGAGCGCCTTGTCGATCACGTGGGCGGTCAACGGCGTGACGTGCGGCGCGACGGTGCGAATCTTCGGCGCGGCCTCGTGGGCCATCAGCATCACGATCGAGAGGGCGTGATTCCCCGGGTGCACCGTGCGCCCCGCGAGCATCCGGAAGCACGTGGCGCCGACCGCGAACAGATCCGTGCGCCCGTCGATCTCGTCCGCGCGACCATCGGCCTGCTCGGGCGACATGTACGACGGCGTGCCGATGGCGAGCCCGTGCACGGTCCGGATCCCGCCCTCGCCGACGCGAGCGAGACCGAAATCGAGGATCTTCACGCGCGCCACCTTCGGACCCGGCCCGGCGGACGCGTCGGGCTCCGTCGCGAGGAAGATGTTCTCCGGCTTCAGATCCCGATGAATGACCCCCGCCGCGTGCGCAGCCTGGAGCACATGAAGGACCTCACGAACCATGTGCAGGAGCTCGCGCTCGGTGATCGGCGGCCCGCTCTGGAGGCGCTGTTCGAGCGAGTGCCCCTCGAGGAGCTCCATCACCAGATAGGCGGCGCCGTCGTCCGGGCCTCCGACGACCACGTCGTCGTCGAGCACCTTCACGACCCCTGGATGGGCCACGCTGTTGGCTGCGTAGCCCTCACGGAGGAATCGCCGTCGCACCTCGGCGTTGCGCGCCATGTCCGGGTGCAGCACCTTCACGGCGGCGCGTGCGCCGTTGCGGTGACGCGCCGCGTAGACCGCGGCCATCCCGCCCATGCCGATCTGCCGCTCGAGAGTCCACTTCTCGTTCAGAACGTGGCCCACGCGGGCGGCAGCTTGCTGGGCGCGATCGGACGCCATGACCTCGGCGCACCACTCTACCGCATCGACTCGGGGATCCGGGGCTACACCCGCCGACGGCTTGTTGTCGCGAAGCGCGCGTGCGATCTTGACGACCGAACCATGGATCGATGCGCATCTGCCTCCTGACCAACCTTCATGCTGGAGATCAACGCCAACTGCGGCGTCTACTACCCTCCCGAAGACGCCGGCAGCGCCGACCTCTGTCTCGCGCACGATCCGGAAGGTCACGTCGGATTCACGCGCCAGCTGATCCGCGCGGCGCTACGTCGTCACGAGGGGCGCCGCCTCAGATAGCGGGCGCGTTGGCGCGAAGGCGCCACGCGATCCGCTCCTCGAGCGCGGTCGCTTCGATCCCGAGCGCGGCCGCCGAGGCCAGGAGCAGTACGCGCTCCTGGGGATCGACGCGCCCGTCGATGACGGCAGCCTCGACGAGCAACGCCATGACCCGCGTTTGAACGTCGGGAGCGAGCGTCCGGAGCGTCGTCGTCGTGCGCCCGAAGTCGTTGTCCGAGAGCGGGACGGCCTCACGCTCGGGGAGCCCGAAGCGCTCGACGATCCGGCGCAGGAACTCGCGCTCCGCGTCGTCGACCACGCCGTCGGCGGTGATGACGGCCTCGATCAACTGACACACCTTGTGCTGCTCCTCGACGTCCATGGGCCCACGATAGCGCGGGGTCCGTCGTTCTCACACCCCCCGCCTCGTCACATCAGCCGCGGTCGAGGCCGTGCTCCGTGGCGATCCTGGCGTTGCGGGCCTCGGCACGCTGCAACGCGGCTCGGGCGGCGAGGCGCTCGGAATACCCGGTGAACACGGGCGTGGGCTCGAGCATCTTGAAGCGCAGCATGTACCGGAGCGTGCCGCCGAAGATCACGTCGGCCATCGAGAACGTGCTCCCGAGAATGAATTCACGCCCGTGGACCGCGCTCTCCATCGCCCGGAGCATGGACTCGTACTCGCCCCACCCCGCCTGGCCCGGCTTGTAGGCCCAGCCCGCGGCCTTCGCCATGGTCCCGGGCTCGATGACCGAGGGCGCGAACAAGGACCAGCGCAGGTACGTGCCACGCGCAGGCTCGTCGAGCGCGGGGGCCAGCTTGCCCGCGGCGTAGCGGTCGGCGAGATAGAGGCCGATCGCGGCGGTCTCGGTGACGACGAGGTCGCCATCGGTCAGCACGGGGAGCTTGCCCATCGGGTTCAGCGCGAGGAGCTCGGGCTGCTTCTGCGCCCCCTTCATGATGTCGACGAAGCGCAGCTCATGCGCCACGCCCACCTCTTCGAGCATCCACAGCACGGTGGCCGCACGAGAATACGGGTGATGGTAGAGCACGAGCGACATGACGAACCTCCTGGGGAAGGAGTCATACACGGCCCGCGACGCAGCCCGCTAGAGGTCGGACGTTGTCCCACATCGAACCAGAGCTGGACCGGATCCAGCCTGGTTCGCGTTCGTACCGCGCCCCTCCGGCAATCTGCCCCGAAAGGCCCCGTCTCGAGCCCCGATTCGCGTGGGCTCGCGAGTCGCGCGCGCGCTGTGGCGCAACCGGCGCTCGGCACGAGAGTCGCAGTAGGTCGGAGCATGCCGCGCACCCAGTTCGCCCTCGCCGCCAGCCTCGTCCTCCTCTCGACCGCGTGCGGAGTGCTCTCCGGATGCAGCGCGACGACGGGGGAAGACGTCAACGACTCGTCCGAGTCCGAGCTCTCCCTGTCGAGCTCGCAGAAGACGGCCTACAACTTCTTCATCAGCAAAGGCCTGAAGAACTACCAGGCGGCGGCGATCGTCGGGAACCTGATGCAGGAGTCGAACGTCGATGCGACGGCGGTCCAGTACGGCAACGGCCCGGGCCGGGGCATCGCGCAGTGGTCCGTCGGCGGTCGGTGGAACCACGACGCCAACGACAACGTCACGGCCTACGCGGCAAACCACGGCGCTTCCCCGTGGGCGCTCACGACGCAGCTCGACTTCATCTGGTACGAGCTCACGAGCTTCAGCGGCTACGGCCTCTCCGAGCTGAAGAACACCGTGAACGTCACCCAGGCGGTGATCGCGTTCCAGAATCGTTTCGAAGGCTGTGGCACGTGCAACCAATCGGGGCGGATCTCGGACGCGGCGAAGGTCCTCTCGGCCTACGGCCAGGGGAGCTCGAGCAGCAGCGCGGCCGCGTGCTACTCCGGCACGCTGGGCAAGAGCGTGCCCCACGACACGTGCGTCGAGAGCAAGTACGACAAGGTCTGGTACCAGTACGACAACGGATCGTGGATCGATCACTGGAGCGATCCGAGCACGTGCACCAGCGTTCACCCGCTCTGACGTGAGGCCGCGCATCACCGCCCGGTGAGCCGCGCCGCATGACGAAAGCGCGCGCACCGCTGGCGCATCCAGAATGGAAACCAGGGGATCCGGCACGCCACGTTTGCGCGGTCGACGTCGGGAAACGATGGGCCCTTGAGGTTTCTGCTCCAGGCGTTAAGCCATCAGCGAACCCATGAAGGTCCTCCTGGTCGACGACCACAAGATCATCCGCGACGGCCTGCGCGCCATCCTCGACGAGCAGCCCGGCATCGACGTCGTGGGCGAGGCCGCGGACGGGCACGAGGCGCTCGTGCTCGCACAGGCCCTTCGCCCAGAGGTCGTCGTGATGGATGTCTCGATGGAGGGCCTCAACGGGATCGACGCGACGGCGCGCCTCGCGAGCGAGCACCCCGGCATCAAGGTCATCGGGTTGTCGATGAACGCGGATCGCCGATACGTGCTCGCGATGCTCTCGGCGGGCGCGGCGGGCTACCTCTTGAAGAATGCCGCGTCGGACGAGCTCATCCGCGCCATCCAGACGGTCGCCGCAGGCCGCACGTATCTGAGCCCGGAGATCTCGGGCGTGGTCATCGAAACGGCCGTGAACGCGTGTCTTCCGGCGCAAGCGGCGACCGAGAACGCGCTCTCCCCGCGCGAGCGCGAAGTGCTCCAGCTGCTCGCGGAGGGCCGCACGTCGAAGGACATCGCCGTCACCCTCCACATCGGCGTCCCGACCGTCGAGACGCACCGGCGCCAGATCATGGGCAAGCTGAAGCTCCGGAGCATCGCCGAGCTCACGAAATACGCGATTCGAGAGGGGCTGACTCCGCTCGGGTGAGCGACGTCGCCGTCTTGCTCTAGGACCTGGCGCTCGCGAGCTCGGTGCCCGCGAGGCTGGCGGTGAAACGCTCGATTTCGCGGGCGATGGCGTCGACGTCGCCCGCAAAGACGAAGTGGTCGTCGCCCTCGAGCTCGACGTACCGCGCCCCGGGGATCCGCGCCGCGAGGTCGCGCCCTTGCTCGGGCGTGACCATCACGTCGCCCTTGCGTTGCAGCACGAGCGTCGGCGCACCAATCTTCGCGAGCGAGCCGCGCTCATCGGCCGCCTGCAAGAACCTCACGCCCTCGAGCGCGCGCCGCGGGCTGCTCGCGAGGCGGTAGTATGCGGCGAGCCACGCCGTGAAGGTCGGATCGCGGCTGGCCGACGGCGCCTGGAGCTCGACCATCATCGGTTCGCCCCAGTGCTCCGCCATCCACGCCGCGAGCGCGTCCCAGAACGGGGGAGGCTGCCCCTCGGGATAGTCGGGCGCCCACGAGAGGCGCGGCGCGGCGCCGACGAGGACGAGGGCAGAGACGAGCTCGGGGCGTGTCGCGGCCATGCGAATCCCGGCGAGCGCGGCCTCGCTCGCGGCGACGACGATCGCGCGCGTGGAACCGACGGCCGACATCACGGCGGCCACGTCCTCGACGACGGTGTCCAGCTCCGACTCGTGGGAGTCGAGAGGATCCGACAGCCCGCTGCCCCTCCGATCGAGGAGCATCACGCGCGCGAACCGCGCGAGCGCCGAGAGCAGCTTCACGGCGTTGGGATGCCCCCACGTCGCCTCGACCTGGCTGAGCATGCTCGGCAAGAGGACGAGATCCGGCGGACCGCTGCCGAAGACGTGATACGCGACGCTGCTGGACCCGACCTGCGCGTACGCCGTGTGGGGCGGCGCGAGCACAGGCAGTCTCGGCGGTGGGAAGGGGACGGAGCTCGGCGTGGCCTCTGGCTCGGGCGGGGCGCGCAACCCCGCGCGCATGGACGCCGAGATGAAGGCGTACGCGTGCTCCCACGCGGCATCGACCGCGTCGGACCAGAGCGGGTCCAGCTCACTCAGGGCATGGCGCAGGGTGCGTCCGAACACATCGAGGTGCCCGGGCTCCACGCCGTACGCGACGTGCCTTCGCCCCAGCTCGCGCAGCATGGGCGCCACGGCATCGGGGGCGTGCAAGCTCTGGATGGTGAGGTTCAGGACGTGGACGAGCTTGTTGCGCTGCGCGGTGAGATCCTGCGGGAAGAGGTGGCGTAGCTCGGGTCTCGCCTCGAACAGCAGCTCGTACGTGCGCCCCCCGAGCGCCTCGCGCGCGCCGGCGAGCCTCGACCACGACGCCAGCACGAGATCCTCGTCGGAGCCTACGCGGGCTTCGGCGCGCCCGCGGGGGAGGAAACGAGCCTCGATGCCCTCGAGCGCCCGCGCGATCTCCGAGCCGGACGGGTACCGTTCGGCGGGATCTCGCCGCATGCACTTCGCGATCGCGTCGAGGAACGGTCGCGGCCCAAGGCCCGCATCGAGCGCGGGTACCTCCTCGGTCACGAGCGCACGCGAGAGGTCCGCCCCCGTCAGCTCCGGATACGGGAGATGGCCCGTGAGGAGCTCGTAGCCGAGGAGGCCGAGACCGTACACGTCGGTCGCTGCGGTGGCTGGCCTTCCCTGCCATTGCTCCGGCGCCCAGTAGCGAGGCGTGCCGACCGCGAGGCCGGGAGCGGTCAAGCGCTCGCCCGAGGCGAGCTCGGCGTGGCCATGCTGCGAGGCGGTCTCCGGGGCGATCCGCGCTCCGTCGTCGACCCTCTCGATCGCGAGCCCGAAATCGAGCAGCTTCACCTCGCCGCTGACGGAGATCATCACGTTGGCCGGTTTCACGTCGCGGTGGAGGAGCCCCGCGTCGTTGGCCGCGCCGAGCGCCCGTGCGACCCTCGTGCAGATCGCGAGCGCCGTCTGCCACCGCACGGGCTTGAGGAGGCGCTCGAGATTCTCGCCGCGCACGTACTCGTACGCGATGAACGGATGGCCTTCGTGCTCGTCGATGCGGAACACCCTCACGATGTTGCGGTGCTCGAGCCGCGCGAGCGCTCGCGCCTCGGCCAGGAAGCGCTCACGGGCCCTGGTCACGAACGCCGGCACAGTCATGAACTTGAGCGCGACGAGCCGGTCGAGCTCGATCTCCCGCCCCAGGTACACCTTGCCCATGCCGCCTTTCCCGAGCGGCGCGAGCACGCGGAAGCCGTCC
>Ga0182021_10009768_pt1 | contig 11371 bp, 14 predicted proteins | sample 612E3MmetaG_FD_120493 | JGI IMG/M metagenome (GOLD analysis project Ga0182021, IMG submission 120493) | Permafrost microbial communities from Stordalen Mire, Sweden - 612E3M metaG (Illumina Assembly) | ecosystem: Environmental > Terrestrial > Soil > Wetlands > Permafrost | place: Sweden...
GGCTTGACGATGTAATCGTCCGCGCCCAACTCGAAGCCCTCGAGCATGGTCTCCCGCTCGCTTCTCGCGGTGAGCATGATGATCGGCAGAGAGGGCTTGCGGCGCACGATCTCCCGGCTGGCCGCCATCCCGTCGAGCCCGGGCAGCATGAGGTCCATCAGCACCAGGTCGACGCTTCGAGCAAGGGCGGTTTCCAGGCCTGCGCGGCCGTTGTGCTCCTGTAGGACGTCGTAGCCCGCCCGGCGCAGGTTGTACGCCACTAGGTCCGAGATGGTCGGGTCGTCTTCGACCAGGAGGATGCACGTATTTGAGATATGGACCCCTAAGCCACGCCCACAATTAACGCGGGTTTAACCGAATGTTAACACCCCGCGGAGATGAGTCGGGTAGCCTCCAGGCTATGAGACAACCGACTTCCTCCCTGCCCGGCAACGCCGCTCTCGCGGGCGGCACCGGAGATGCCCCCCGGCCGACGGTCTGGCGGCGCAAGGGCCTCGCCCGCTGGGCGGACACGTCGTTCGCCACGATAGCGGCCATCTGCGGAGTGCTCGTCCTGCTGGTGCTGGCCTACATGGTCATCTCCACCACCAAGACGGCGTTGCCGGTGTTCCGGTCGCAGGGGATCTCATTCATCAGCAGCGCCAACTGGGATCCGAACACCAACCACTTCGGCGCGCTGGCCTTCATCTACGGCACCATCGTGACCTCGCTCATCGCCCTCGTCATCGGCCTGCCTCTGAGCCTGGGCGTGGCGTTGTTCGTGACGGACTATTGCCCCAAACGGCTCCGGCAGCCCCTCACCTACGCGGTCGACCTGCTGGCCGCCGTTCCCAGCGTCATCTACGGGCTGTGGGGCGTGTTCTACTCTTGCCCCTCTTCCTTCAGCCGGCCTCCGATTTCCTGGCCAAGGTCTTCGGCTGGATCCCGATCTTCAAAGGTCCCGGCTCAGGGCTCTCCTATTTCGGCGCCGGACTGATCTTGGCCGTCATGATCACTCCGATCATCACAGCCCTCACCCGCGAGGTGATAACCACCGTCCCCTCGGCCGACCGTCACGCCGCCTACGCTCTGGGCGCGACCAAGTGGGAGATGATCCGGGCCGCGGTATTGCCGCGGAGCCGGGCGGGCATCGTGGGCGCGGCCATGCTGGGGCTGGGCCGGGCTCTTGGAGAGACCATCGCCGTCGCCCTGCTCATCGGTTCGGTCCCCAAGGTGGATGCCTCCATCGTGCACCCCGGCTACAGTATGGCGGCCGTAATCGCCAACACGTTCTCTGAGTCGAGCGGCGTCCAGATCAAAGCCCTGGTGGGCATCGGGGTCGTGCTGTTCGCGATAACCATCGTGATCAACATGGCCGCTCGCGCCGTTGTGTGGCGGTTCAACCGCATATGAGCTCGGAACCGGGAGCTAGCGTCATGCCTTCGCTCAACACCGCCGCGTCCACTCATGCGGACCGCTGGACCGGCGCCAGGCTCCAGCCGGGACTGGCACTCAAAGACCTGCGGCCTTCCAGCCGGCGGGTGTGGAGGAACCGGCGCAACGCGATCCTGATCGGACTGGCCACCCTGCTCGTCCTCATCCCAGTGGGCATGATCCTGGCCTACATCGTGGCCAAGGGTTTCCGGTACATGAACTTGGAGTTCCTCACGCATTCGGAGCCCTTCAGCGACCGCAAAGTGAGCGGCGGTTTCTTGAACGGTCTCGTAGGTACCGCCCTCATGGTCGGTATCGCCTCGGCGGTCTCCATCCCCCTGGGTGTGCTGGGCGCCGTGTACCTCGTCGAATACGGCAAGAAGAACTGGCTGGCCAAGCTCATCCGTTTCTTCGCCGACGTCATGACCGGGGTTCCCTCGATCTTCGTAGGCCTGTTCGTGTACACGGCTCTGGTGGTGCACTATGGCTTCGGCGCTCTGATGGGCGCGGCCGCCCTGGCCATCATCATGATGCCCATCGTGGTGCGCTCCACCGAAGAGATGCTGAAGCTGGTGCCGCAAGAACTCAAGGATGCGTCATACGGCCTGGGCGCGGCCAAGTGGACGACGATCACCAAGGTCATCATCCCCTCGGCACTTCCGGGCATCAGCACCGGCGTGATGCTCGCCATAGCCCGCGCGGCCGGCGAGACTGCGCCGCTGATCCTGACCGCCCTGGGCTCACTGCAACTCACTGCCAAGCTTTGGAACTCGCCGATCTCGGCGCTTCCTCTCGCCATCTTGCAGGGAGCCCGCAACCCGTTCGCCGCCGGGCAGGCGCGCGCGTGGGCTGGTGCGCTCGAACTGATCATCATCGTGCTGGTACTCACCGTGCTGGCCCGGGTCATCTCCTCAAGGAGCCGTCTCACCAAATGAACACCGTCGAAGCAAGACCTGCCGAAGTCACTCCGGCCACCGAGCCGCCGGTCTTCACCGTCCGCGACCTCAGCATGCGCTACGGCAACTCGCTGGCGCTGAAAGACGTGAACATGGACATCAGCCCCCGCAGGATCACGGCCATCATCGGCCCGTCCGGCTGTGGCAAGAGCACACTCATCCGCTGTTTCAACCGAATGAACGAACTCATCCCCGGCGCTCGCGTGTCGGGTGAGATCCTCTACCACGGCCAGGATATCTATGGCCCCGGGGTGGATCCCGTGGTGGTCCGCCGGCACATCGGCATGGTGTTCCAGCGGCCGAACCCGTTTCCGAAGTCCATCTACGACAACGTCGCCTTCGGAGCCAAGATCAACGGCTACAGGGGCGACATGGACGAGCTGGTAGAGAGGTGCCTCCGCCGGGCCGCTTTGTGGGACGAGGTCAAGAGCCAGCTGAAGAAGAGCGCGCTGGACCTCTCCGGTGGCCAGCAGCAGCGCCTCTGCATCGCCCGGGCCATTGCGGTGGAGCCCGATGTGATCCTCATGGACGAGCCGGCCTCGGCTCTCGACCCCATCGCAACCGTGCGCATCGAGGACCTGATGCAGGAACTCAAGAAGGACTATTCAATCATTATCGTGACGCACAACATGCAACAGGCCGCCCGCGTCTCGGACGAGACCGCGTTTCTGTACACCGAGGTGGACGAAGCCACCTCGCATCGGTGGGGCATCCTGGTGGAGTTCGGAGAGACCAGCCAGATCTTCACCAGACCCAAGGACAAGCGTACAGAAGACTACGTCTCCGGCCGCTTCGGCTAGACGGGCGCTAGAAGGACGGTCGTAAGACAATGAGAGATGCCTTCCACAAAGAGTTAGAAGCTATCGATCAAGAGATCGTGCGCATGGGCGCGCTCATCGAGAAGAGCACGGAGGAGACCACCACGGCGCTCGTCGAGTGCAACAAAGCACTCGCCCAGAGAGTCATGGACGGCGACGAGGCGATCGACGAGATGTTTCTCGACATCGAGAAACGGTCGCTTACTCTCATGGCCCAACAGGCGCCGGTGGCGGGCGATCTTCGGCTCATCGTCGCCATCCTCAGAGTGAACAACGACCTGGAGCGGGCCGGTGACCTCGCCTATAACATCGCGAAGCTCGTGCACCTTGAGGACTTCCGCGAGCCTAGCCCCAAGGCCGTGAAATCGCTCGTGTCCGAATTGGGTCTGGCAGCCGGACGACTGATGAGCAACGCCATCGATGTGTGGGCCAGCAAGGACGAGGCCTACGCGGCCGGGTTGCAGCAGCAGGACGACGCAGTGGACGACCTGCACGCCCGGCTCATCAACGAACTTCTGCAGTTGAAGGACGAGGCTGCCATCCCGTCGGCCATCCGCCTGGCTATGGTCGGTCGGTACTTCGAACGTATCGCCGACCACGCAGTCAACGTGGGCGAGTTGGTCTGCTACTACGTAACCGGGGACGAGGCCCATCTGGGCTGACCGCCCGGCCCGGCGCCCTCGCCAGACATCCGTCCGGGCGCCGGTTTCTCCCCACTTATACATGAGCACTTTGATGCTCTATAATTCCGCAACTTCTTCTGAGGGGCGGATAAGTGCGGCTTCTTCTTATCGAAGATGACAAAGGGCTGGGTGAGTTCGTAAGGCGGGGGCTCCGCGAAGCGGGGCACGAGGTCGACTGGGAGCTCGACGGCAGCGGCGGGTTGCGTCAAGCGCTCGCTCTGCGCCACGATCTGGTGCTGCTCGACGTCATGCTGCCCGGCATCGACGGGCTTGGGGTGCTGAGCGAGATGCGGCGCTGTGACGTAAAGACCCCAGTGCTGCTGCTCACCGCGCTCGACGGGGTCGACGACCGGGTGCGCGGTCTCGACCAGGGAGCCGACGACTACCTCACCAAGCCGTTCGCGTTCTCCGAACTGCTCGCCCGTATCCGCGCGCTGTCGCGCCGTCCCTCGTTGGAGATGGAGCCGGTGCTTCGCGTCGGCGACCTTGAACTCGACATCGTGCGCCACGAAGTGCGCCGGCAGGACCGCCGCATCGAGCTGAGCCGCCGGGAATTCGGCTTGCTCGAGTTCCTAATGCGCAACGCGGGGCAACTTCTTACCTGGTCGCAGCTGGCGGAAAGGGTCTGGGGCTTCGACTTCTTCCACGATTCGAACGTCGTTGACGTGTATGTAGGCTACCTCCGCCGCAAGCTGGAAGCGCCCGGCGCCGTGACCCGCATCCGGACCGTGCGAGGCATGGGATACATCCTGGAGACCGATGAGGGTGCCTGAGCCTTTACGGATCGGGCGCCTGCTCGCCCGGTTCGGCGGCCTGCGGCTGCGGGTGGTGGTCGCGTTCGTCCTCCTGCTGAGCGTGACCCTGGGCGCGGCCGGCTCGCAGATCTATGTGAGCACCAAGCATCGGCTCGTGGATGAACTCGACCTCGACCTGAACCTGGCTGTGAGTCAGGCGTTGCCCCACGTGCAGGAGAAGGACGGGCGGTACGTGTTCCAGCAGGGACAGGGACAACTCTTGGCCTATTCCGGCGAGAGTGACCTCGAACTCTCGGTGCTGTCGCCGGATGGGACCCAGTGGGACCATGCCGGCGCCGCGCTTGCCCCTGTGCGCCCCCTGTCCTCTCACGCATTCACCGTGCTGGTATCCGGGCAGGGCTGGCGGGCGTTGGCCCAGCCCATCGCCGGGTCCGGCGGCCGGGTGCTCGGCTGGGTGCAGGCCGTGCGCTCCCTGCGCCCCGTGGACGACGCCCTCTCCGCCCTGGCGGCCCAGCTGTACATCATCCTGCCCCTGGCCGTGCTCATTGCCGCCATCGCCAGCTACTTCCTGGCCGGACGGGCGCTTCGGCCGCTCACCCGCATCGCCCGTACGGCGGAACAGATCGGCCCTAACACTCTGGGGAAACGGATCGGCTACCAGGGCCCGGGCGACGAGGTGGGCACCATGGCCACCGCCTTCGACGCCATGCTCGACCGCATGCAGGGCGCGTTCGAGCGGGAGCGCCGGTTCTCCGCCGACGCCTCTCACGAGCTGCGCACGCCGCTCGCGGTGATCAAGAGCGGGATCGGGGTGGCGCTCTCACGCAAGCGGACCGCCGCGGACCACCAGGCCACCCTCGAGACCCTCGACGCCCAGGTGGACCAGCTGATCCGTCTCTGCGACGACCTGTTGGTGCTGGCTCGAGGCGGCCGCCCGCGCTCGGCCGAGAGCGAGACCGTAGACCTCACGGCGCTCCTGGAGCTGGTGGTGGAGCAGCTCGACCCGCTGGCACAGGACCGCTTCATCAGCGTGAAAGCCCGCATCCGCAAACGCCTGACGGTCGCCGGTCTCCCGGACGACCTCATCCGGCTGTTCCTCAACCTGCTCGGCAATGCGGTCAAGTACACTCCGGCCGGAGGCATGGTGACCGTGGATGCGCACCGGCAACATGGGCATGTGCACGTCGCCATCACGGACACCGGACCAGGGATCCCCAAGGAGCATCTGCCCCACCTCTTCGAGCCCTTTTACCGGGTGGATCCCTCCCGCGCCCGCAGTGAGAGTGGTACCGGTCTCGGGCTGGCCATCGCTCACGAGATCGCCGGCGCGCACAACGGCTTCATCACCGTGCAGAGCGATGTCGGCGAGGGGACCACGTTCGAGGTGGTCTTGCCGGCGCAGGGCGGCGCCGCTTTCGTGAGAGCTTTCTTAGTCAACTCTTAAGGAGCCTTCAGGAACGCTCCTTACAATCGCCAAAGCGCCGCGCACAGCGGACGCCGCCCCGAAAACGAGGCGCGCCCCCGGGCCGCCGCAATGAGGAGCTGGAGCCATGACCCGACGAAAGGCGCTGATCGTTGCCCTATCGATGGCGGGCGTATCGGGATTGATCTTCGTGGCGCTGCTTATGTCGCGGCCCGTGACTGCCGTATCTCACCCCGGCTACACCTGGAAGCCCGGCTGCCACTGCGGGGCTCCTAAGACCACCACCACGGCCAAGGCCACGACAACCACCGCCAAGAAGGTCACCACCACCACGGCCAAGGCGACCACGACCACCGCTCGGAAGGCCACGACCACGTCCGCCACGGTCGCTAGCGCCACATCGGGCCAGGCCAAGTCCACGACGAGCTCGACCAGCTCTACCACCAAGCCGGCGAAGAAGAGCACCAAGAAGTCCACCACCAGTACGAGCGCGAGCGGCGGCGATCGCAAGGATGTACGCGGCCTGGGTGCAGCCGTGTCGTCGTTCCCCGCCAGCGGAAGCGGATCGTCGGGCGGCGACGGGTCGGGCGGAGCGGGGGCGCTGGACGGTGAGGCCACGGCGGCGGAGAGTTCCGGGCCTCCGCACTACTACCTCAGTCCGGTGGCCATAGCGTTCCTGTTGATCTACGGGGTGAGTTTCGTCCTCTACCGGACGAGGCGCGTGAAGGTCGCTACGCACCGGAAGATCTGGAACGTGCTGCTTCTCGGTACCTTCCTCCTCTGCGGGGTGATGGGGCTGGCGCTTGCCGTGGGTGTCACCCGGCCGACTCCGTGGGTGATGCCCACCTGGATGCTGGTGTGGCACGTGGAGACGGGCATCGCAATGTGCTTCATCTCGTTCTTCCACATCGGCTGGCATCTGCGTTACTACCTGGCCCTGGTGACCGGGAAGCGCCGGGTCGGGCGGCCGGAGCGGGCGGCCGTCCGCGAGTGGGTGGATGCCGGCGAGCGGGCGAGAGGTCCGAAGGCGGGGAGGCTCGCGCCGGAGCGTACCGACGCAGAGCGCCAACTGGCCTTCGAGCAGCGCCAAGCCTCACGTCCCGGCCGCGCTCGAGCCGCCCAGCCGGCCCCTCCTTCGTCCGAAGCCGAGCGCTGGGTGGAAGAGGCGCGCAGACGGGTGGCGCCGGCGTCCTAGCAGCAGCCTTTAAGACAGGTAGCGCTTGAACCACTCCCGGGCTACCCGCGACACCTCTTCGAGCGTGCCCGGCTCCTCGAAGAGATGGGTGGCTCCGGCGACGATCCGCAGTTCCTTGGGAGCTTCGATCTCCTCGAGGGCCTGGCGGTTCATCCCGATGACCGCGCCATCGTCGCCTCCGACGATGAGCAGCGTGGGAACGGCCACCCGGGGCAGGGCTTCCAAGGCCAGGTCGGGTCTGCCGCCCCGCGACACCACCGCCTTGACCACGTCGGGCCGGTCGGCAAAGTACGCGGCCGCCTCCAGGGCCGCCGCCGCGCCGGTGCTGGCCCCGAAGTAACCGATGGCCAGGTCGTCGGTGCCGGGTTGGCGGCGCAGCCATTCGGTGACGCCGATCACCCGTTCGGTCAGCAACGGGATGTCGAACCGCAGCTCCCGGGTGTACTCGTCGATGCGCTCCTCCTCCTCGGAGAGAAGGTCGAACAGGAGGGTCGCGAGTCCGCCTGTCTGCAGGTCACGGGCGACGGCCCGGTTGCGGGAGCTGAAACGGCTGCTGCCACTGCCGTGCACGAAGAGCACCAGCCCTGTCGCGCCCGTGACGAGCTGGAGGTCGCCGCGCAGTGTCACCTCCCCCAGGGTGATGACCACTTCGCGGGTCTGGGTGTTCTGGCTCGCGTTCATCATGCATTCCCTTCCCTTGGTCCGCTGCTCGGGCGGGGCCGTCCTGGCGAACGAGGTCCCGGGCCTCCTGCAGCAGCTCGATGACCTCTTGGTCGGTGGTCTGGGAGAAGTCGAGGTACCACTGGCCGACCCCGAAGAACGGCTCTGGAGTCATGACGCATACGGCCTCGTCCACTTCCCGCTCGAGTTCACGGCAGGTGGGAAGAGGGGCGGTCGGAACGGCCATGGTGATCCATCCGGGCCGGTGGCTTTCGAGAGACAGTATCGCGGTGCGCATGCTGGCCCCCGTGGCCAGCCCATCGTCCACGAGGATGGCCGTCTTGCCTTGCAGTTCGAGCGCGGGCCGGTCGCCGCGATAGAGGCGCTCGCGGCGCTCCAGTTCCGCCTGCTCTCTGACGGTGACGGCATCGATCTCGCTCTGGTCCAACCGGGCCGTCCGCACCACGTCGTCGTTCAGCACCCGTACTCCACCACTGGCGACGGCCCCGAACGCAAGTTCCTCCTGCCCGGGCACCCCGAGCTTGCGGACCATGTAGACGTCGAGCGGAGCCCGCAAGGCTTTGGCGACCTCGAAGGCCACCACGACGCCGCCCCGCGGCAGCCCCAGGACGATCAGGTCGTCGCGGCCTTCGTAGGCAACCAACTTCTCTGCCAGTACCCGCCCGGCGTCGCGGCGATCGGCGAAGACACGCATCTTTCGCTCCCCTTTGCCCGGTCGCGGAGCGCGCCGCACTAGCGGCGCATCACCACACGGCCTGTCACCAGCATATTCCCCGGCGGCCTTCGCGACTAATCGGCCGTTTGTTGGGTACTAACCAGGCGTCCACAGTAACTAGAAGGGGGCACGTCGACATGGGTCGATCCACAAGCCCCACACAGATCCAGGTGCAAGTCGGCCGCGCGGTCGCCTTCCTGGATACCGACGACGACAACACCCGCACGTATCATCTCGTATCTGCAGACGGGACCTTCGATAGCGGGATTCTGGGGGAGAGCGGCAGTTACAGCGTTACGTTCCAGAAGGCCGGGACCTACCAGTTCCAGGATAAGAGCGACCCGAGCATCAAGGGCACCATCATCGTGCAGTAGCGGTCGGCGATCACGTGAGACGGCCGGCGGTCACCTGAGACCGCCTTCCGCGGGCACGGCGCCTACGTCCCGGCCGCGGCGTTCTCCATGGCCGCCCGCCAACTCTCCGGGCTGGTGTGGATCACCCGTCCCTTGAACCGGGCACGAAGCGCGACCAGGAAACCCAGATACTGTGCGGCGATAGCCAAGTCGGCTCGCTCGCCGGTGAGCATCTCCGGGCCTCCATACAAGGCCTCCTTGGAGAACTGCGGCGCGCAGAGCAGCCGGGACGCCAGCACCGGCATCTCCCCGCCGCCCGAGAAGTAGTAGGTGGCGCGATCCTCGCCGGTGAGGGCCTCAAGGAACCATACTTCGCCCTTCTCGGCCAGCATCCAGAGCAGCGCCTCTCCGGTCTCGCTCTCCTCGCGGGAGCAACCCAGCCAGCACGAGGCGGGGCCTGCCCAGCCGAGCAGGAACGTGCCCTCGTCCTTGCGGATGCAGTTGGCCAACCATGTGGCGCGGAAAGCCTGCTCGAAACCAGGGCAGATGCCCCCTATGTCCTGGAGCGTGCGCATCCGGCCGGGAGGCCAATCCCCCGCCAGGATACCCCGGTAGGCGGACGCCAGCGATGGCACCGAGGTGGCCAGAATGGTGCCGGCCTCGTCGGCCAAGGTCGCGCGGTGCTTGCGCAGGGAGTCGAGCAACTCCCCACTCTGCCTGCCCAGCTTGGCGAACACGATCTCCCGGCCGAGCCATTCGGCAACGGTGAGCGCGTAGATGGACTCGTCGAAGGCGACGTTCTCCGTAAGGGCCATGAAGACGGGGTCGAGATCGCGCCCCTCCCGTGCGATCACCATGACCTCCTCGAAGAGGAGGGCGCGGAAGGACTCTGGGGCCGCGCCGCCTGGGGCGGCTGCGCCGCCATCCAGCCCGGCCGCCATCCCCGAGAAGGGCTTGCCTTCGCCGGACCCACCAAGCCGCAGAGCCTTGGCTCGAGCCGCCAGCCATGTGCGCTGCATGGCGTCGAGCAAGGTGGGGCCTTCGGCCCCCAGCTTGGAGAGCGCCAGTTGCGGGTAGGGGGCGGCGGCCTGGCCGGCGGCTGCCGAGTCCGCGCCCGGGGCGGCTGGGGCCGCAGGCCCCGGCACACTCATAGTGATGGTGTAGCCGTCGCCGGCCAGGCCTGCCATCTCTTGCAGGGGAAACACCAGCGGCCGCCCACCTGTCGGCGACACCACCAGCGCTACTTCATCGAACGACCACTCCGCCGGTCCGGACTTTCCGGCGAACGCGTACTGGCAGGGGCAGCTCACGCCGCGCCCGGCCGCAGGCCGCGGCGCCGGGTGCTGCCGGCCGGCCGCACACCGGCCAGGCGGCCGCTCACTGGGGGGTTGCCGCTTACCGCGAGGGCTCGGCTCATCACACCCTCAGGCCGCACTCGGGACAGAACTTGGCATTCGGCTTGAACTTCGTGCCGCATTTGGGGCACTCGGTCTTGGGCATCAGCGAAGCGCCGCACTCAGAGCAGAACTTGCCGCTGTCGTTCTCCACACCGCAGGCGGGGCAGATGACCACGGCCGCGGCCTTCAGGTCGAGGCCCTCGGTGAGGTCCTGGGCCCGCAGCTTCTCGCCGGCCTGGTCGATGGTGATCTGCGCCTGCAGGGCGCTGACCTCGCGCTGGACCATCGGGGCGCAGTCCACGCACAGCCCGCGCTCCTTGTTGAAGCAGATCTCCTCGCACACCCACTGGCCGCAGCGCTTGCACTGGGTGAAGAGCGGGCGGATCTCTGAGACCGCGTCGCGAAGAGCGGCGTCGTGGGCGGGGCCTTGCACCAGGTCGCGGAGCTGGTTGGCGCCGCTGGAGGCGTTACTGAGGAAGCCCCCGAGCATGCTGCCGGCGCCGCGGAGTAGACCGGTGGCCACGCCGGCCTTGCTGGCTTTCCAAGAGGACATGTAGCCGTTGCCGCACCGCTCGCAGATGAACTTGAACTGATAGCCGCTCTCGGTGGAGAGGTCCTGATAGTTGTCTGTGAACTCTATGTGTGGCACGGGTGGCCTCCTTGCCAAGCGTCGCGCGTTCTTCGCCGCGAAGTGACGGTCAGCCGCAACCTAGCAGGCGGCGGCGAAGGACGCAAGGACGACCGGGAGGGACCGGCCGCTGGGCGACGCGGCCGGGCCGTGACGGGGGGCCGCCTCCCGGTCCGGAGGCGGCCCCCCGCGGCTCATAGTTGGAACGTAGTCAGAGGGCGCTCACTTGCCAGCGTACGGCTCCACCTTGCCGCCCACGGGGATCTCTTTGTCGGTCGTCTCCACGATGAACATCCCGGCTACTCCGGAGGGGCGCAGCTCGTGTGCGGGGACGATGGTGGTCTTCAGCCGGAC
>Ga0182021_10009769_pt1 | contig 11370 bp, 9 predicted proteins | sample 612E3MmetaG_FD_120493 | JGI IMG/M metagenome (GOLD analysis project Ga0182021, IMG submission 120493) | Permafrost microbial communities from Stordalen Mire, Sweden - 612E3M metaG (Illumina Assembly) | ecosystem: Environmental > Terrestrial > Soil > Wetlands > Permafrost | place: Sweden...
CCGGAGCCGCATCTCGAGAGTGGGCGCGATCGAGGTACGTCTGCGCCTTCTGGATCTGAGCCGTCAGCGCGTCGACGGTCTGGCTCATGTTGTCAAGGGCCTTGAGCTTGAAGTTGTCGATCTCGTCCATCGTGGCGTAGATGTTGTCGAAGGCGGTCTGCAGCTTCTGGAGGTCGATGGTCGAGCTCGCAGCTTGTTCGTTGATCGCCGTCGACTGCTGGCGCAGCATCGTAGAGGTGCTCTCGATCAGGTTCGACGTGGTCGTGTTGAGCGCCGTAATCTGATCGAGCACGAGCTTCTGGTCGACCAGCGCCTGCGCCACGATGACCGCCGTCCGCAGCGCCGAGATGGTCGTCGTGGTGGCGCGGTCCACGCCGCGGATCAGCTCCTGATTGTTACGGCGGATCACGTCGAGGGCAAGATATCCCTGGACGCTGACGGCCAGCTGAGTGGCCAGGTCCTGAGTCTTCTGGCGGACGTAGAAGAGCATGTCCTCCTGAAGGACCTTCGCCTGGGCCGGGTCGCTGGTCTGGATCTGGGCGATCCGCGCGCCCAAACCGGCGTCGAGCTTCTGCGCGAGATAGATGTACTGGCGCAGCCGCTCCATGATCGCCCACAGATTCGCCTTCTCCTGTTCGAGGTCGGCGTTGTCCTGCTGGAGCGTGTCCTGGCCGTGGTAGAGGCTGGTGATGATGGCGTTGATGTGGCTCTGGCTTGACTGGTACTTGCCGAAGTAGTCGCGCAGCCGGTCGCCGAACGGGATCAGGCCCAGTATCTTGTGGGCCGATAGTAGGTCGCCCTGGTGCGACGGGTCGAGGTCATCGATCTGGTGGCGCAGTTGGAGCAAGCCGGTCGAGACGGCCGAGGTGCCCGAGATGGCGCCGGTCTTCATGGCGGCCACGGGTCGATCGAGGAGCCGCGAGGAAACCTGGGCCGAAGCCTGGATGTCGTCGTCGCCGAGCTTGCGGATGTCGCTCATGCGGGCGTCGAACTTGGGGTCGTTGACGTCGAGGCCCTGGATGGCGTCGAGATAGCCCTTGGCCATGCCATCGAGCTTGTCCTGCGTCGCCGGGTCGAGCTTGACGGCCTGCTCCGCCTGGGGAGCGGCGACGGCGGCGACGGGCGCCGGCGGCACGAGCACGAGCGCGCTGCCCGGGTCAGAGACCGGCGCCGCCGGCGAAACCGCAACGCCGCCGGCGGCGGCCGATCCGGAATTCTGGTCGATCGAAAGCGAGTCGCTCACTGGGTCCTCCACAGAGTTTGGCAACGCATCGGTTGGTCAGTTAGGGGGTGCCGTACTGCTGCTCGAGGTTGGTGATCATCTTCTCGAGCGTTTCGTACGTGGGCGGGTCGATGACATTTACGAAGGTGGCCGGCACGCTCAGGTTGTGAGCCTTCACGAAGGTGTTGAAGCCGGCCGCGTCTATCGTCCGGAAACCGAACTCGGTCGCGAGCTGGCGCATGCCGGGGTCGTTGGTGAGGAAGTCGCCCAGACGCCGGGCGTTGTCGTTGAGGGCAACAAAGGTGTGCTTGGAGTAGATCGTCGGCTCGGGGTACATCAGCGCCATGTCCGAGGTGATGCTGCCGTCGTTGGCCGCCGCCCGGGCCACGAACTGCGACTCGTAGATCATCACCATCGGGCTCTTGCCCATGCCCTGGACGAGGTAGTCGTCGAAGGGCTCCTCGGAACTGCTGTCGACGAAGCCCTGCTTGAGGAAGAGGGGCGAGACGATCGGCATGACGTTTGCCACGTCGAGGTCGCTCTGGACGATGTTGTCGCTGTTGGCGCAATAGCTCGCCAGCGACAGGTACATCGCCGCGGAGTTGGAGGTTCGAGGATCCGTCGAAGTGATCAGGATGCTCTTGCTGACCGGGTAGGCGGTGTTGCCGGCAAGGTCCGTCCAGCGGGTGCCCTTCTGGGCCAGCTTGACGAATGCGTCCATGTCGAGCGCGACATAGCCGCTGCGCTGTTGGGCGACGCCGGCCTGCTCGAGCAGGCTGATGATCGGCTTCCAGGTGGCGATCGCCATCGGCGTGTAGAAGGGCTGGTACGTCGTGCTCCCGGCGTGGTCGGCCTTGATCTTCGATCCGGCCGGGATGCCGGCGGGGAAGGCGAAGTCCTGCTGCGACAGGTCCGCCTGGGCGATCTGGCGCGAGCCGGCCGTCTGGACGTCAACGATGAAGCCGCCCTTGAGCAGCGCGTCTTTCACGCTCTGGTCGGCGAAGAACGGCGCTTTCTCTGATCCGATCAGTCCGTGCAGCGTGACCACCTGCGGGGCCGGGCTGCCGGAGGAACCGCCGGCGTGAATGGAAGTGATAATGCCGAACCCGACACCCAGTATCAGCACGACGGCCAGCCCTATCGCGGCCAACCGCCGGGGCGCCATCTCCACTCTCCCGACTCCTCCCTGACAAGCATCATCAAGCCCGCGCCCCGGCGCGTGAACGGGGAACCGCCTGTCGGGATGTTGGAGAGGGTTTGTTAACGCTGTACTAACAACCGGCTTCGCCCCGATCCGTATCGCGGCTTGGGCGCGCGACGCTGTTCGGTTCGGCCGGCGCTGCGCTTCCTGTCCAAAAGGCCGCCCCGAACATGGCGACCGCGAACTGGAGTGGCGATTACCAGGAACCACGCTTTGCTGGAGTTCACGGGGTCTGCCACCGCCAGCCGCACGGCTGACAACCCAGAATAGGCTGCGGCGAGCTATGCGGGTGATCTCCGGTTCGCCCGAGGCAGGCCCTCGGTCGGACCCGTCCTCGGAATGGCGGCCGAGACAACAAGCGGGCCCGCGATGGGGACAAGCGTTACGTGGCAGCTCCATACGTGTTTCCCACGACAACGCCGCGTGGCAGAACCAAAATGGGGTAGCCCGGGGATGAGGCATTCCAGGCAACTACAGTCCAGGTCTTTCCGTCGTAGGAGACCCAGGCCTTGCCGTTGCTCTTGACGGCGAGAAAGACCTTGCCGTTGGAGGCGATGACTCCGTCAGGCCCTGCGCTGCATTCGCCTTGACCGCAGACCGTAACCCCCAGCGGCTCGAAGTTGTTGTCGCCCTTCCAGGTCTTGCCGCCATCGGTAGATAGGTCGAGACCAGTTCCACCCGGGATCTCTCTGCCGCTGGTTTGCGCAAGGATGCCGTCGCGGCCGAAGACGAGCGCGGTGGCATAGACCCAGTCTCCAGTGGACGTCCACGTCCGCCCGTCGTCGGACCACCACAGGCCGCCCACGCCTGAAGCTCCGGATCCAACGAGTTCCCGACTGCTCAGCCTGCCGGTCTCAGCGAAGGCATCGAGTTGAAATGCCGGCCCGTTCGAGAGGCCCCCGGTATAGCCGCCCATCACGAAGAAGCGGTTGTCCCCGGACTGGACCTGAGGACCGACGTCGTCCCAGGTGATGCCTCCCTGGATGGAAACCGGCGTCCAGTTGATGCCGTCGGTCGAGAATGCCACGAAGTACGCGCCGGTTGCGAACTTGCCGGTGCCGTCAAGTGTGTGACCAGTGGCGACGAGGCCGACGGAGGTGCCGGCGATGGAGTCCACGAACGCCAGACCGGACGGCGAGCCGAAGTTGCGCCATGCAACGCCGTCGAAGCTGGTCCAGACTATCTCTGAGGGAACCGCGGCGCTTGGGTCGCCCGCGACTGCCACGAGGCCAGCCGGAGCAACCGCCACAAGTACCTGCGGAGCAGTGATCGCCGTCACCTGCGTCCATGTCTGGCCATCGGCGGAAGTCCAGACGAAAGCGTCTGATCCTCCATTAGTCGTCCCGTACGCAACGAAGCCACCTCTCCACGAGAGGAGCCGGACGCCTGGGTCGGCAGTCACGAGTCGGCTGTCAGAGGAAAGCTGGCTCCACGCGAAACCCGTCCAATCCGACGTGGCGCCAGGCGTAGTGAATGAAGGGGCGGCAGGGCTGCGAGTCGGAGCAGAGGGCTCATTCGACGGTGAGATTCCAAAAGGGGAGGCAGACTCCGCTGGGCTCATCGAGGGGGAGAGCCCTGCCGCGCTGCAGCTGGCGACGAGACAAGCCATAGTAAGGACGACTGCCAAGCCCCGGACGCGGCCGAGGCGCGGTTCCTGATGCTGGGATGCGATAAGGCCCATGACATGCCCCCGTCTAGTGGCTGTTTGTCCTTGCTGAACGCCGCAGCGGCGATCCATCAGACGCCTGGTGAGCGGAATTGGTGCTCTGTCCCAAGTCCCCAAACAACAGGGTCGTGCGGCGTACGCTCGACGCGGCCGCATTGACGAAAGCCCAGCCCGAGCCGCATCTCGGCAACGTCGCAAGTCAGCCAGGACTTTGAGCCCGCACTCTAGCTGAGAGTTGGGAGCGTACGGTAAGCGGCCCGTTTGCGACCCTCATCAGGACTATTCGCCCCCAAATTTCGGACGGCCGGTGCCAAGGAAAGGTCAGCAAGCTGCCTCGTTGCCCTGGCAGCGATCTTCTCGCATATCCAGTCCCGCCTCCCGGGGACGAGGGTCCAGAAGGGGCTCACGTTCGGTCTGGTATTTGGCGGCCTCATGTTCGTCAGCTCGCCAGTGATGAGCCTCCTTTTCGGGTCGTCGCTGGGCGCCGAGCTGCGGGTTGGCGCGGTGGACGGCTTTGCGATCGCCGCGCTCGGCGTTCTGCTCGGCCGGTTCACCGCGACCGACGGTCCCGCTCGCCGGGAATCAGTAGCCGCGCTCGCGGCTCTCAGCGCTGGTGGTGGGATCGGTCTATGCCGCTATCCATCTGGCCTCATACGCCCTCGTTCCGTCGCTCTTCCCTTCCGATGCGGGACGAGGCCTCGAGACTGCCATCTGGATCGTTGCCGTGGGGATGTGAATCGGCGTGATGAACCGGCTGCTCCGCGATGCGTTCGTCGCTGGGTCGCGGCTTCGCCAGACCGCCTCGTTTGCGGTCGTGGGCTACGGTGTCTTCTGGATCGGCGCACGGGCTCCGAATTGCCTACGACAACGCGTGCTCATTGGGGCCGGCCGGTGTCGCCATGGCAAGCTCCGGCGGGGCCAGCAAGTCGCAAGCCACGAACAGATCGGCCGCAGCCACGTTCGTGGCAATCGGCACGTTGTGGACGTTGCAGACGCGCAGAACCGTCTGGATGTCGGGATCGTGGGGGTGCGATGTCAGTGGGTCGACCAGGAAGATGACAGCCTTCACCACGCCCTCGGCCACCATGGCCGCGATTTGAGCGTCACCGCCCTGTGGGCCCGACAGCATCTTCTGACACGGCAACCCGACCTTCTCGGTCAGGAGGTCGCCAGTCGTCGCGGTCGCCGCGAGGTCGAACTCGGCGAGCCGATCTCGATTGAAGGTGGCAAAGGCGACCATGTCCGCCTTACGGCCGTCGTGTGCGATGAGCGCGATCTTAGTTCTTCGTGCAGCCATAGATACCTCTGGGGCCGCCGAACGTGTTGTTGAGCTCAGGCGGCCCCACGAGGATAGGGTCTGAGCGCGGTCCCCAGATTAACGGCTAGTGCAGGTTTCGTTGTCCTTCTGCCTGTTTGGCCCAGTTCGCCATCCACCCAGGCCTGTGCTCCGATCAAGAGGGAGAGCCAAGGGGGAAGTTGGTCTACGTGCTCGGAATCGCCTGGCTGGTGACTCAGTTCGACGCCGCGTCGGTCCTTGGCCAGGGAGTTGCGTGGCTCATGCGCTCGGCTGCGAAGCGTCCGCCGCGGCCTGACCAGCGAATGCCGAGCGAGCCAAGTTCCGTGCTCTCATGCGAGCTCATCCCTGGAGGCCACTTGTTTGCTTGCCGGAGGCTGCCCCGGCGCTACCTCCAGGCCGAGCGGCCCTCAGTGCGCCGGGACTTGCTCCCGTCGGGCCTTTCGGGCAAGCTCGACGAACGGGCGCAGCCTCGTAGCTATCTCTGTCCGGGTTCGCCGGAACGCCTCGAGCCTCGCCCCGTCTGTGCCCTGCACTTCTGCCGGATCGTCGAGGCCCCAGTGCAGCGAGTTGTGCTCGCCGGGGAAGACCGGGCAGCTCTTGCGGGCCCGGTCGCAGACTGTGATCACGTAGTCGAACTGCTGGCCGACAAACTGAGCCACGGACTTGCTTACCGCGTGCGACCAGTCGAGCCCGAGCTCGCCCAGGACGGCAACCGTCTGCTCATTCACGGGACCGGGTTCGGTTCCGGCTGAGAAGACGGCGAAGTCTGAGCCGCCGAACTCGTTGAGCAGAGCTTCGGCGATCTGGCTGCGAGCGGAGTTGCCGGTGCAAACGAACAGGACATGGATCGGATCAGCCGCCATGACTCGGGTTGCCTTCCGGGCTCGGCCGGCTGCCTCGATCGTGGTCTCGAGGTCCGTCAACTCCGCGTCCAGCCGATCGAGATCGGATCGCTGGCGTTCGATCGCCGCCCGCTGGCCGCTGATGAGCGGCATCAAGTCCCGATCTATCTCGCCATGTTCCATGCACAACGTTGCAAGGCGACCGGCATCGGCCGGCGCCAGACCAAGGCGACGTAATGCGACGACCAGTCGCAAGCGCGCCAGATCGGCGTCGGTGTATTCGCGGTAGCCATTCGCGAGGCGCCGCCCGGCCGGCAGGACACCGACCTCTTCGTAGAAGCGGACGGCCGACGTGGCGATGCCCGCGCGCTTGGCGAGTTCGGCGATCTTCATGACCGCACGCTACACCCTCGACCGGCTTGAAGGTCAAGCGCATCACGGAGATTCGGAGTTCGGCCCAAACTATTTGACATTCAACCAACTTGAAGGTCTAGCCTATGCTCAGATGGTTCCAGGCGAACCCACCAAGGAGCTACTGACATGACATCTGAAGAAACGCAGACCCTCAACTTGGGCCACTTCGCGCTCACTACCGACCAGCGCGTCCAGATCCGCCAGTCCGCGGTGGCGCTCGAGCGACGCTGGCACGGGAAGATCAACGTCGAGACGATCGAACGCTTCATGACCGAGTCGATCGACATGATCCTGCCAAATGCCCACATCACTACCTGGATCCCGGTCCTGGTCGAACGGCTGACCGACGACCGCCTTCGCGCCTTGATGCGACTCGAGTCGACACGTACCGATCTCAACCCCAGTGTCCTCTTCCTGTGTGTCCACAACGCCGGCCGCTCCCAGATCGCGGCCGGCTTCATGCGCCAGCTGGCCGGCGACAAGGTCGACGTCTTCTCCGGTGGCTCGACGCCGGCAGATGGTGTTAACCAGGCGGTCGTCGCATCGATGGCCGAGAGGGGCATCGACATCAGCAAGGAACTCCCGCAGCCCTGGGCGGACGAGGTCGTGCGAGCGGCAGACGTCATCGTAGTGATGGGTTGCGGCGATGCCTGCCCCGTCTATCCGGGCAAGCGATACCTCGACTGGGAGCTCGAGGATCCGGCCGGAAAGTCGGTCGAAGATGTTGCCCCAATTCGCGACGAGATCGAACGGCGCGTCCGCGGCCTTCTCGCAGAATTGGGCGTGGAGCCGAAGACCGGCGCATAGCAGTCTGCCAGCACCATTCTCAGTCCCGTCGCAACCCGAAAGGCCAGGCTCAGCGCATGCGATACGCGTTCTTCTCGGACATCCACTCCAACATCTTCGCCCTCGAGGCGGTGCTCGCCGACGTGGTTGACGCTGGCGTCGATCAGCGTTACGTGCTCGGCGATCTGGTCGGCTATGCGCCCTGGCCAAACGAGGTCCTGGACCGGCTGCGCGATGAGGCAATCCCGATCGTGATGGGTAACTACGACGACGGCACGGGCTTCGGCCGCGACGAATGCGGCTGCGCCTACACGCATCCGGTCGAAAAGGCCTTCGGCGAGGCCGGGTTCGCCTGGACCAAGGTGAACACCAACGATGCAAACAAGGCCTGGCTTCGCACGCTCGCGCCTCAGATCCGCTTCGAGGCTGACGGCCTGCGGTTCCTTCTCGTTCATGGCAGCCCGCGCAAGATGAACGAGTACCTCTACGAGGACAAGCCCGACTCGACCTTCGCCCGGATCGCGGCCGACGCCAACGCGGACGTCATCGTCTGCGGCCACACCCATCGTCCCTACTACAGGACCGTCGGCGCGACCCGCTTCATCAACGACGGTTCGGCCGGCAAGCCCAAGGACGGCGATCCGCGAGGCTGCTGGGCTTTGGTCGAGACGAGTCCCGCGGGCCTGACCGTCGAATTCCGCCGGGTCGAATACGACATCGACGCCGCCGCGCAGGGGATTCTCGCCTCGGAGTTGCCACACGAGTTCGCGGCTCAACTCCGCGAAGCGCGTGGGTTCAAGGCGTGAGCTCATCCAATATCGACACTCCGTGCCGGGATGATGGGATCACGACCGCCGACTTGGCGCAGCGAAACGGGTCGAGGGCCTACGCGGCCGAGTTCATCGGCGCTTTCGCGCTCGTGTTCGCGGGCTGCGGTGCGATCGCCATCGGGAAGCTCCCGGATACGGGGGTTGCCCTCGCTTTCGGGCTCGTGATAGCCGTGATGATCTACGCCCTGGGCCATGTCAGCGGAGCCCACTTCAACCCCGCCGTGTCCGTGGGGTTCGCGATCGGGCGTCATTTCCCCTGGACCATGGTTCTGACATATGCGGCCTTCCAGATTGCCGGCGCCGTGGCGGGCGCGTTGGCACTTCGCGTGATCCTAGGGCAGGGCGCGGCACTCGGTGTGACCGCGCCGACCGGGACCGATCTCCAGTCGTTCGCAATGGAAGCAATTCTGACCTTCTTCCTGATGCTGGTGATCACCGCAGTAGCCACCGACTGTCGCGCAGTGGGCGAGGCGGCGGCGGTCGCGATCGGCGGTGCGGTGGCACTCGGGGCGCTGGTCGGCGGCTCAGTGAGCGGTGCTTCGATGAACCCGGCTCGGTCGCTCGGGCCGGCCCTGGTGTCTGGCGACCTCTCCCACATCTGGGTCTATTTGGCCGGGCCACTCCTGGGCTCTGTCGTCGCCGCGATTGTCTACAGATGGCTCCGTATGGGACAAGCAGAGTCGCTTCCGGCAACGGGCGAGGGCCGCTGACAGTCGCAGACGGCAGTCCGATTCGCGACGCAACGCTGTTGCTTCGAGTCGGCTGGGCAGCCCATTGGTCGAGCCCCGATAGCTGCGAGAGAATCAGCCAGGGCAACCTGATCCGCACGGGTCGGCTGAGCCTGCCTGAATGGTGGGCGAGAGACCTAGTCACTGGGCAGCCCAAGCCGGGCTCGGATTCACCGCTAGGTTGGGGGCCTCCCCGCCGAGGGGGAGACGGGGAGGCCGTGGGGAAATGCTCGGCTACTCAGCCCCGCGTGCCATCAGGGCATCTCGTCAAGAACCGATCGCACGGCACGGACGATGGCATCGCCGCTGTACGGCTTGGGCAGGAAGTCCACGCCCTTCGATGCCAGTGCAGACTCATCCAGGTGGTTCCCAGGGAACCCCGATACATACAGGACCGGCAGGTCTTGCCTGGATGAGCGGAGTAGCTCCGCCAGAGTGTGACCGTCGAGACCGGGCATCACGAGATCCGTCACGAGCAGATCGACTTCTGCCCCGTAGGTTGCGGCCAGCGCTAGCGCCTCGGTTCCACTTGAGGCTTCGTACACCGCATAGCCCTGGGCGGCCAGCACCCGCCGGGTGAATGAACGGACCGCCTCGTCGTCATCCACGAGCAGGATGGCTTCGTCTCCCCTCGTCGGCGGCGCCGCACTGATCGCCCTGACGGTCGTTACTGCCGGTGAGTCTGCACTCGGGAGGTAGGTCCGGAAGGCTGCGCCCCTGGCGGGCTCACCGTAGAGACCGGACCCTCGGTGTGAAATGGAAGCCGTCTGCCCTCGCGTATTCGCAAACTCGTCTGTGCCAACTTCGCTCACCGACAAATCTCCCAGTTGTGATTCACCGAACGGCCCGGCCCTCGACCGGCTGCGTGACATCCACCGAAGCGTCGGAGTGGCCCGGCTGAATGGTCATCGTCCGATCCGAACGATTTGCGGCCCGAGCACTTCTGTGCGCCTGCGTGCTCGAGAGTCGTTCTGTCCCGAGGTCAGGGTCCACCTGCGCCACTCGAGCGGAGTCAGCCTGGACGGCCGCCGCGGCGGCGCGGACGCGGAGGCGCGACGCGTTGAGCACCATCCTCGAGCGTTGGTGCGATGCGCGCACCTGCTGAATGCGTCGACCGATTCGCGCGGCTCGCCAGCCACCAGTTCCGTGCCCCTCGAGGTTGAGAATGTGGATATCGGATTCGAATTGGACTTGCTGTTGCCCTAAGAGGCGGTCCGCGATGGTATCGATCGTGCGCAGTCGCTGACCTGCAACGCCGATCCGGCGTTCATGTTCCGCGTCGCCCCTGCTGGAATGATCCCGTTCCGCGCCGAGCAGCCCTCTTGCTTCTGCGACGGCCTCGGCGGCCTCACGCGTCAGATCCTCATCGAGCGGAGTGCCCGGGAAGCGATGCACCGTCACCGGGTTCAGTGAGGCGAGAACGTTTTCGATCCGCGCCGCCGACCACCGGGTCACGAAAGTGACAAGGGCAGCCTGTCCGGGCTGAAGGCCGTACTGGACCTCGTCGAGGAGATCGCCGCGTTCGAGCGCGCGCCACGCGTCGACGAAGATACCGAGGTATAGCCCGAAGAACAGGCCGATGACGAGGCCTGCCTCGCCGGCCAACGACCCCACGATCCCGCCGAGGCAGAGACCCACGATTGCGCCAAACGGCCATGGGATGGGCGGGTCGCACCTTGGCAGGGACTCATCGGTTTCCCTGCTGACGACCACTGCTTGAGATCGCCAGTCGTGTTCACGACCGATGCCGTCTACCAGTTCGAGACCGCGCATGGCGGCCTGCTTTGAATTGAAGAAGGAGATCAGGACTTCGTTGACGACTGCCACGATGCCTCCGTGCATGCGCCCGGCTGAGGCGCCATCTTCCGAGACGACCGCATCTCGGGGGCCGCAGTTGTAGCGGACTTCACTGCGCGTCCGCGGTGCGATCCGCCTTGTATTTCGATCGCGTCCGATGCGGCGCGTCCGCTCCCGGCCTCAAGCGCCGGACCTCGAGCAACTCAAGGCCGAGCGTTTCTATCCGGCCTAGGACGCCATGAAGCGCGGACTGGTCCGGCAGTTCGCCGGTCAGCACCGTCGCGTGATCGCGATTCCTTGCGCGCATCTCGGGGAAGGCGCTGAGCAACCTCTCGCTCAAGAGGCCTCGAACGCGGATCTGGTACTGGGTCGTCGGGCGGCTGTCGTCCATGGCTGCGAGCGTCGGTTCGCACGGGATGAGGCCGCATCCACCGGATCGTGCGAGCCTGCCGAAGCCGCCTGGAGGCGCACGCGTCAATCCGGGCTTCAGGCAACGGACGCGCTTGCGCGGCTCCGTGGCCAGACGGCGGCCCGCGACGGGATCGAGCGATCCCGTCAAGTGGTACGCGCGCCTTGAACGGTACGCG
>Ga0182021_10009770_pt1 | contig 11370 bp, 10 predicted proteins | sample 612E3MmetaG_FD_120493 | JGI IMG/M metagenome (GOLD analysis project Ga0182021, IMG submission 120493) | Permafrost microbial communities from Stordalen Mire, Sweden - 612E3M metaG (Illumina Assembly) | ecosystem: Environmental > Terrestrial > Soil > Wetlands > Permafrost | place: Sweden...
CCACTGGTGTCTTGGGCGGATTGATGTCCACCGAGATCACCTCTGCACCTTGCGAAGATACAAGTGCCACCGTGGCAGCGCCGATGCCGGACGCGGCACCAGTAACGATGATGGTCTTTCCTTGCAGCATGAGATTGGCCTCTGGAGTTGGGGTTAAGTAGGAAAACTTCGGCGCACTCGATCCAGGACTGAGCGCCAGCGAGTTCAGTCGATGGACACGACAACGTTGCCGACGGCGGTCCCGGATTCGACCAGTTCGTGCGCCTGCGCGATGGACGCAAGCGGTAGCCGCAAAGCAATGTTGTGCTTCAGCAAGTGGCGACGCAGAAAGTCATCAAGAACCGCGTTCGCACGCAGTCGGTCGGCGTCGCTCAGGTGATAGACGATGAAGAACCGGACCAGAATGTTGCGGGAGATCATCGGAAAGAAAGGCAGATTGAATTGCCTCGCACCACTTCCGTAGACCACCCAAATGCCATTGGGACGGATCACTTCCATATCGATCGCAGCGTTGGCCGCGATGTCGACCTCGACGACGCGATCGACGCCCGCGCCGCGCGTCGCCTCACGGATGCGGTCAACAACGTTCTCGCGCCGATAGTCAATCACCACGTCGGCACCCGCCGCGCGCGCCAAATCGGCTTTGGTGGGTGAACTGACCGTCGCAATCACCTGGCGCGCGCCGAGCAATCGCGCCATTTGCACGGCATAGTGGCCAACTGCCCCTGCACCACCAGCCACCAATACGCTTTGCCCTTCGACGCCGCCGTCTGTCAGCACGGCATGAGTCGCCGTCAACGCTGGAATGCCCAGGCAGGCGCCCACCTCGCCGGGAACGTTGTCAGGCAATGGAACGGCCTGGCTCTCCGGTAGAACGACGTGACTCGCTGCTGTTCCGCACGCGCGCCCCCATGCGGCGTTCCAAATCCACACGCGTTGACCAATTCGCGACGGATTGACGGCCGAGCCCACGGCGTCAATGGTGCCCATCCCGTCGCTGTGCGGGATAACCCGCGCAAACGGCATAGCTGGACCGCGCGCGCCAGAACGCGCCTTCACGTCGGAAGGGTTCACGCCGGACCATTCAATTCGGACTCGTACCTCCCCGTTGGCGGGCACTGGCTCAGGCAACTCACCAATGACAAGTACCTGCTGGGCAGGACCGGTCCGATCGTAGAAAGCCGCTTTCATTGCAGATCCGTTCGGTGTGATTGTTGGTTGACCTGGGTACGGCGATCATCATCTCAAACGAGTCAATCGTCGGTCTCAGCCATCCATCTGATTCGCATTCCATCGGGCATGCCATCAGGAATTGCCCGGGCACTCCTCACTTTTCACTCAGTGAAATTGTGCTAGAGATGCCTGTTCCGTGCCGGGTGTGTTCACGGATCATTGCACTCAATCCTCGATCAATAGATCGCACCGAGGCAAACCAAACGACGCATGGATTTCGAAGTGGGGACTGTGATCCTCACCGGCCGGCGCGATGGAGACGACATGATTGATTTGAGTGCCAAGGTGGCTGCGGTCACGGGTGCAGCCGGCGGTATCGGCGCGGAAGTAGCTCGCACGTTGGCGAAGGCCGGCGCTCGTGTGGTCTTGGGTGATGTCCAGGTCGAGCGCGGCGAGCAAATCGCCAAGCAAATTCGCGACGATGGCGGTCAAGCCAGGTTCATTGCCCACGATACGTCATCCGAAGCGCAATGGATCGCGTTCATCGATTCGGCGCTCGATGCCTTCGGAGGACTGGACATCCTGGTCAACAACGCCGGGATCGAGCAAACCTGTTTCCTTGAAGATATCACTGTTGCCGACATCCAGGCGCTGCTCGCCGTCAATGTGACTGGCGTGCTCATCGGCCACAAACATGCGGTCCGGGCGATGAAGCCAGGTGGTCGCGCCGGCCAAGGCGGCAGCATCATCAATCTCTCATCGGTGGCCGGTCTGATCGGAACACCGGGCCTGGGTGTTTACTCCGCCTCGAAAGGCGCCGTTCGCTTGCTGACCAAGGCAGCAGCTGTCGAATTCGGCAGGCTGGGCTACGGCATCCGTGTGAATTCGATTCACCCGGGTCTCGTGGAAACCGAGATGGGCGAGAAGCTGCTCAATGACTTCGTGAGCCTGGGGATGTTCAAGGATCGCGACGATGCCTACACACAGATGAAGGCCGCGCACCCTCTGGGCATGACCGGTCTGCCGAGCGACATCGCCAACCTCGCGCTGTTTCTCGCCTCCGATCTGTCCCGCTGGATGTCGGGTGCTGAACTCGTCGCCGACGGTGCGATGACGGTCAGCTAAGCCGTGGCTGCGACGAACCGGCAACCTCGTTGAGGACATAGACACCATGAACGTGCTGAAGATGTTCGACCTCACTGGCAAGGTCGCCGTGATCACAGGCGCCGGCAACGGCCTCGGATTCCAGTTCGCTGAGGCGATGGCAGAGGCGGGAGCCGACGTTGTCTGCGCAGACATTGATACCATCAACAACGAGAAGACTGCCGCACGCGTCGAGGCACTGGGACGCAAGGTACTGGCGATCAAGTGCGATGTGAGCCGCGAAGCTGATGTCGCCAATCTCTTTCAGTCTGCCGAAATGAAATTTGGCCGTGTCGACATCGCGTTCGCCAATGCTGGTATCGCAGACCTCGCCCCGCAACCCCTGCACGAGTACCCGACCGCCAACTGGAATGCAGTCCTCGCTGTCAACCTCCAAGGCGTCTTCTATACCGATCGTGAGGCGCTGAAGATCATGGTGCGCCAAAAGAGTGGCAAGTTGATCAATGTCGCCTCAATGTGGGGCCTGGCCGGTGCATCGAGTGTCGCGCCGATTCCTGCCTACAACGCCGCCAAAGGCGCCGTCGTGAATCTGACGCGTGAGCTGGCGCTCGAATACGCGACGCAAAACATTCAGGTCAACGCGATCTGCCCGGGATTCTTTCGCACGCGCTTGGCCGATGGCAAATACGACGATCCCGATTTTGTCGCAGCGATCACGGCCTTCACGCCCATGGCTCGCGTGGCCGACGCCAGCGAAATCAAGGGCACAGCGTTGTATCTCGCATCCAACGCTTCGAGTTTCACGACCGGGTTGATGCTGGTCACCGACGGGGGCTGCTTGGCCAAGTAGATCCCGGTGGGGTTCCTTCCTTCACAAACATCAGGAGACTTATATGAATGCAAACGACACGACAACCCCAAATACTGCAGCCGAGTCCCTGCCCTCGCGCCGAACCATTCTCGGCGCCGGCGGCGCAGTCGGACTGGCGCTGCTGAACCCAGGGTCCATTTTTGCCCAGGGTGCCGATGGCGCCAACACGATTCGAGTCGGTTTCATCAGTCCCCGTACCGGGGCACTGGCCGGATTCGGCGAAGCAGACGGCTACGTGCTCGAGTTGGCTCGCAAATCCTTGAAAGACGGATTGACCGTGGGCGGAAAGAAGTACGCGGTCGAGATCCTCGACCGCGACACGCAATCCGATCCAGCCCGGGCCAGCCAATTGGCCAAGGCGCTGATCAACTCCGACAAGGTCGATTTGATGCTTGCCATTTCGACGCCGGAGACCATCAACCCAGTGTCTGACGCCTGCGAAGCAGCTGGCGTTCCGTGCCTGTCGACCGTGATGCCCTGGGAGGCCTGGTACTTCGGCCGCGGCGCCAAGCCAGGTGCTCCGTCGCCCTTCAAGTGGACCTACCATTTCTCGTTCGGCGTCGGCGAGTTCGCAAAGTGTTACGCCTCCCAATGGGCACTGGTGCCGACCAACAAGAAGGTTGGCGTCCTCTATCCCAACGATGCTGATGGCAACGCGATCCGCGCCAATTTGGCGCCTGCGCTGGAAAAGGCTGGATTCACCATCGTAGACGCCGGCCCCTATGAAGATGGCACGACCGACTACTCGGCGCAGATCGCCAAGTTCAAGGCTGAAAAATGCGAGATCTTCAATACGTTCCCGATCCCGCCCGACTTCGCGGCCTTCTGGCGCCAAGCTGCTCAACAGGGCTACACAAAGACCGTCAAGATTGCCCAAGTTGCCAAGTTCGGGTTGTTCCCGTCCAACGTCGAAGCGCTGGGCTCGCTCGGCTTCAATCTCTCCAGTGCGTGCTATTGGCACAAGACGTTCCCCTACAAATCGGCGCTGACGGGGATCAGCGGCGTGGAGTTGGCCAACAGCTACGAGAAGTCCTCCGGCAAACAGTGGACGCAGCAACTCGGTGCCACGATGGCGCTGCTGGATGCGGGATTCGAAGCACTGAAGGGAAGTGCCAGCCCGAAGAACAAGGCTGACGTAGCCAAGGCGATGAGCACGCTGCAGGTCACCACCATGATCGGACGGCTCGACTTCACCAAGGGGCCGGTGCCAAACGTGTCGAACACGTCAATCATCGGCACCCAGTGGGTGAAGGCGGCGGCGGGTTCGAAGTACAAGTACGACTACGTCATCACCGAAAATGCGACCGATCCCAATGTGCCGGTCGGAGCCAAGTTGCTTCCGTTCGCCTAAGACCTCGAGGGTTTCCGCCGCAATGTCATCTCGTGACACGCTCCTGTCGGCGCAAGGCCTACGCAAGCAGTACGGTGCGTTGGTTGTCCTCGACGGAGTGGACTTCGAGGTTCGGCGGGGAGACGCCATTGGCATTGTCGGGCCAAATGGTGCCGGCAAGACAACGCTCTTGAGTGTGCTGTCTGGTTCGCAAGGCGTATCTGCCGGCACGATCGCCTTTCAAGGGGCGGACGTGTCATCTTTCGATGCCGCCCGGCGCTGCCGAATGGGCATCGCGAGGACCCACCAAGTGCCACAGCCGTTCAGTGGCATGACGGTGTTCGAGAACGTGTTTACGGCGGCGACGCATGGTGGGGGTTTCAAGCGCTCTGAGGGCTACGACCGTTGCATCGACGCGCTTGACCTGTGCGGTATGACCAAAGTCGCGAACAGGCGTGCAGAATCGCTCGGGTTGCTCGATCGCAAGCGACTTGAGCTCACCCGCGCATTGGCTACCAATCCGGAGGTCTTGCTGCTCGATGAGATCGGTGGCGGTCTCACCGACGGCGAGGCCGCTGAACTGGTGCAAACGATTCGCGTTTTGCATGCACGCGACATTGCGATCGTTTGGATCGAGCACATTGTGCATGTGCTGTTGCAGGTCGCGCAACGGCTCGTCTGCATGGACTCGGGGCGGATCATCGCCGAGGGTGATCCCCAGGAGGTCCTTGCCAATGCCACCGTCGTCGATGCCTACCTCGGGGGCGGACGATGAGCCTGCTCAAGATCGAGGCCCTGGAGGCCAGGCACGGATTGTTGACCGCCGTTCAAGGGATCAGCCTCGACATCGAACAGGGCGAAACGGTGGCGCTGGTGGGTGCGAATGGCGCCGGCAAGACCACGCTGCTGAGGACGTTGGCCGGCGTACATCCGGTCGCGGCAGGTCGCATTGTCTTCGATGGACAGGATGTGAGCGCAGTTCCGGCCAACTTTCGGGCCGCCGCAGGCCTGGCGCTGGTGCCCGAAGGTCGAAAGCTCTTCTCCAACATGACGGTGGAAGAAAACCTGCTTGTCGCACTCTCGGCCAAGCGCGCCGGCCCCTGGAATTTGGCCACCGTCCTCGAAGCGTTCCCTCAACTCAAGCCGAAATTGAAGGCAGCGGCCGGCACGTTGTCGGGTGGCCAGCAGCAAGCCACGGCCATCGGCCGAGCACTGATGACCAATCCGAGAGTGTTGCTGCTCGATGAAGTGTCTCTGGGTCTGTCGCCTTTGGCGGTGCAAGGCGTCTACGACTCCCTTCGCTCGCTGATGGGCAAGGGCACGCCCCAAAGCACCACGGTCGTGCTCGTGGAGCAAGATCTGCAGCGCACCTTTGCGGTCGCCGATCGCATCGTCTGCATGCTTGAAGGCAAGGTGGTCGCCAGCGGACGCTCGGACGAAATGACACGCGATCAGGTCATGGCGTACTACTTCGGTCACCGAACCCCGGCAGCTCCTGGGACTTCCACGAAATGATCTGGCTCAATCAACTCGTCCAGGGTCTGATGCTCGGGGGCTATTACGCGCTGCTCGCGTGTGGCTTGTCGTTCATGTTCGGCGTGATGCGAATCATCAACCTGGCGCATGGCAGCTTGGCAGTGCTGTCAGCCTACTTGTTGTTCCTGTTGGCCGACCGCTACGACATCCATCCCCTTCTCGGCCTGGTGGCCGTCGTGCCAGCGATGGCGCTGTTGGGTTGGGTGCTGCATCGGCTGGTGCTCGAACGCAGTGCACGCGCGGGAGCGCTGTTGCCATTGCTCAGCACGTTTGGACTTGCCACCGTGCTCGACAACTCCATGTTCCAGGTTTTTGGTGCCGATACGCGCTCTCTCGCGCCGTACATCGACTCGCTCAGCTACGACAGCTGGACGCTCCCGGGCGGCGTCATCGTCGGCCAGTTGTCGGTGTTGACTTTTGTCGTGGCGTTGGCCTTGCTCGGTGGCCTGCACCTGATGCTGGCGCGCACGTCTTTAGGCCGGCGAATCCGGGCTGCGGCCCATGATGCCGACACCGCGCAATTGGTCGGCGTCAACGCCCGATCGGTGTATGCCGCATCCACAGCGATTGCCCTGACCACGGTTGCGATTGCTGGCGCCTTCCTGGCAATGCGTGCCACCTTCGATCCTTACACTGGGCCGCAACAGTTGATCTTTGCATTCGAGGCCGTGGTGATCGGTGGCGCGGGCTCACTTTGGGGCACTTTGATCGGCGGCATCGTTCTCGGCGTCGCGCAGAGCTTGGGAGCACAGGTCCATTCGCAGGGCTTCCTGATAGCGGGCCATACAACCTTCCTGGTCGTACTGCTCGCGCGGGAGTACGCCACTGGCAGCTTCCGCCGCTGGCTCCGAACGCTGCGCCTTCGGGCCGCCACGCCATGAACATGCCTTCACGCTCGACCACGGTTCGCGTCACACGGTGGACGTCGACCTCGATTGCCGCCGTATCCCTGATTATCGCGGCACAATTGCTGCTGGCCCTGGGACCGCTGTTCCTCTCGGCCAATGTCGTCGATCGGCTGACGACGCTGTTCATCTACGGAATCTTGGCACTGATGTGGAACGCCTTGGCGGGCTATGCCGGGCTTCTGTCCGTGGGACAACAGGCGTTTTTCGGCCTGGGCGCCTACGCTGCTGTCCGCCTGGCCGATTTCGGGGTGAGCCCCTATCTGGCATTGCTGCTGGCCGCGGCGGTGGTCGGTGTCCTGTCGCTACCGATTTCCGCGTTCATGCTCAAGCTTCGCGGCGGGGAGTTTGCGATCGGCATGTGGGTGCTCGCCGAACTCCTGCATCTTCTCGTCAATCTCGACAATCTGATTCAGGGAGAAACCGGAACGTCATTGATCGCATTGCAACGCTACGCTGCCGACGATCGGCGTGCGTACACCTACTGGGCGGCGCTCGCCACCATGGCGGTCCTGGCATGGCTGGTGTTTGTCATGCTGCGCGGCAAGATCGGAACTGCGGCCCAGGCAATTCGCGACAACGAGGAGGCCGCCGGCTCGGTCGGCGTTCGCGTGCTGGCGTCGAAGAGGCTGATCTTCGTTCTGTCGGCCTTCGGTTGTGCCGCAGCAGGCGCGCTTTGGGTCGCAAGTTCAATCACGTTCCAGCCCAAAACCTACTTCAGCGTGCAGTGGACGGCCTACATGATCTTCATGGTCCTGGTTGGTGGCATCGGCACCTACGAGGGGCCGATTCTCGGAGCGGTGCTGTTCTTCACGATTGAAACCTTGTTCGGTGCGACCGGCGTTGTCTACCTCATCGGTCTCGGTGCCACAGCGCTCCTGTTTGCTTTGCTGCTGCCGCGTGGCATCTGGGGCGAGGTCGAGCGCCGCCTCGGGTTGCAACTGCTTCCCGTGGGCTATCGACTGAGTGACAGTGCCGGCGACTCGCCATCAACGCGTTGAAGCCCATGCAATTGAGTCCGAAGTCTTTCGCCCGTCTGAACGATTCACTTCACGCGTTTGCCCGCACCAGTCCACCCCGGGACCCATCCAGGACCGATGGGGCACTGCAAAGCTGGCCGGTCGCTATCAAGGACTGCTTTGATTTGGCCGGCGAAGTCGCCAGCGTCGGCTCGCCGATGTTCGCCAAGCGCCGCGCCACCCAATCTGCCGTCGCCGTCCAGCGCTTGCTCGATGCCGGCGCTTGCATCGTGGGGCACACCCAGATGGTCGAACTGGCATTCGGTGGCTGGGGCATCAATACTGCGATGGGCACACCCCGCAATCCTTGGGACGGCGAAACCGTACGTGTCGCCGGGGGATCGAGCAGCGGTTCGGCGGTTGCGGTAGCTGCTCGCATGGTAACGGCTGCGCTTGGCAGCGACACCGCCGGCTCGATACGAATGCCGGCCGCGTTGTGTGGCATCACTGGACTGAAGACCACCTTCGGGGTGATCCCTGAAGAAGGCGTATTTCCATTGGCGCCGTCGTACGATAGCGTGGGACCGATGGCACGATCTGCCGAAGATTGCGCGCGGCTGTTCGAGGTCCTGGCGCAGACGCGCCTGGCACCGTCAGAGGCACCGCGGGGCTGGCGCATTTCAGTATTTGGCGATACCGCCTATCCGGTGCCCGTGGAATCCGCAGTCCAAACTGCGATCGACGAAGCGGTCAAAATATTCGTGCGACTGGGCGCGGACCTGCAAAAGTGCGCACCGCCTTTTGTGCTGACGGAACTCACACGTGATGCCGGCACGTTGATCGGCGCCGAAGCGTGGGCCTTGCACAGGGCTCGATTCGAGGCGAATCCGAGTTGGTTCGGGGCCGACTTGCACCGCCGCTTTGAGCTGGCTCGCGCGGTGAACCCGGGCGCCGTCGCCTCCGCACGCACCTCTCGCGTCGAAGCCAGTCAGCGCTTTCGGATGTGGCTGGCGCTGGATGAGGTCTTGCTAATGCCGACGGTGCACTGCAGTGCGCCGGCCCTCGATATGGTCGACGAACGCGGATCGCCGCTGGGACAGTTCACGCGCTGGGTCAACCATGTCGGCGGGTGCGCACTGACCCTGCCAGCGGGCTTCGATGCGCTCGGACTGCCAGTCGCCATCCAGTTGGTCGGGCGCGAAGGCGCTGAGGCGCGTCTGCTTGCACTTGGCTGCGCATTCCAGCAGGCAACGGACTGGCACCGCCGCGTGCCCGACCTTGCGTGGGCCACGGGTCGCTGACCCCACGATTTCCCATAGCCAGTTTTGGTTTTGGCGTGCCTTCGGCGAGAGTCTCACGTGTCGCATCGCGTTCTCCTTCAGGATCAGCGGCTGTACCTCGGGCTTGAAGCACGCCACTGCGAAGTCCTTCATCCAACGATCTGGGGTGATCAGCGGGGAATCACTGCCGAATAGGATCCGGTCCTTCAGCAGCGTGTTTGCGTATTGCACCAACTGCGGCGGGAAATACTTCGGGCTCCATCCCGAAAGGTCAATCCAGATGTTCGGCTTGTGCATCGCCAGCGAGATGGATTCGTCCTGCCAGGGCCAGCTCGGGTGAGCCACAACGATCTGGATGTCGGGAAACGCGATCGCGACGTCCTCCAGCAGCATCGGGTTGGAGTTCTGCAGCCGCACGTCACCGCCGCAACGCATGCCCGAGCCGATGCCCGAATGACCGGTGTGAAAGATCGCAGGCAGATGGAACTCATCGATGATTTTGTAGATCGGCCGCGCCATGCGATCCTGCGGCTCGAACCCCTGCACCGTCGGGTGGAAGTAGGCCGGACGGCCCACCACCGATGACGGCGACCTGAGTACGTTGGCGAGTCATGTCAATAGGTACTGGAAGGACATGTGAAGCGGGAATGTCGTTGTCGCGGGACGTGGCGCAAGGGTGAAGAGACGAGGCACGCCGACCGTTCGGCGTGCACGCGTCGACTTCACATGCCGGTCAACTGCGGGCTCTTGGTGTAGGCCAGTACCTGCTCGACGATCGCGTTTGCGAACTGTGCGTCATTGATATGGCAATCGAACTCGCGCGCGACGACTGACTTTGGAAGTTCCGCCTTCAGGGCGTCCAGGAACACCGGGCACAGCGACGGGTCGTGCAGGTGACCGTCCGGGCTGTCGTGGTTCGAGAAGCCTTTGAGGGGCACGAAGAACGACACCGGTCCCTTGGCCTCGGCGATCAGGCCACCCATGTGCTTGGCCAGCGCCTGAAGTTCGCTCGCTTCGGTCCGAACGGCCGTCAATGCATGGTTGTGCATGTGGTATCGATGGTTCGGAAACATCGACTTGGCCATGTCGATGGGACCGGCGACCATGAAGTCGGCATTGCCCGGTGCGAAGACGACCGGTATGCCTTTGGCCAGCGCCGCCTTGGCTCGATCCGGACCGGCGCTGCACAGCCCGTTGTTGAGGAAGTCGTTGATCTCCACCAGTGACGTGTCGACGACCGCCGCCACGTCGCGCTCGCTGACAATCTGGTCCATGGCCATGCCGCCGGTTCCTAGCGTATGGAACACCATGACCTCAAAGCCCTTGGCTTCGAGTTGCTTGCGCACGTTGACGGTACAGCGATCGATCGTGCTGAGCGTCGTCATCGCGACCAGCGGCTTCGGTTCCACGCGGGTCGGCGAATAGTTCTTCGCCATGGCTGCCGTGGCCAGCGCGGCGTTTCGGAACACGTCGCGCGTGATGCTGTTCAGGCCGGCGATGTCGCACACCGGATTGAACATGTTGATGTCCTTGGCGCCGATGAAGGGCTTGGTGAAGCCGGAAGCCATGGTCGACACCATCACTTTCGGCAGGCCATAGGGGAATGCGCCCATGACCACCGTGCCGAGTGCCGTGCCCATCGAGCCACCGACGCCGATGATGCCGGAGATGCCTTGCTCGGCATGCGCTTTGAGTGCGCACTTGACGGCTCCTTCGATCATCACGGCCTGGCACTTGCCTTCGTGTTTCAGATCTCGGACCTCCTGGATCGTCTTACCGGCCGCACCGGCGACCGCCTCCGGCGGGATTTCGACGCTGGGGTCGGTCGATTCACGGATACTCGCGTCGAGGTGGATCACGTCCACGCCTTGCGACTCCAATACTTCGCGAATGAAACGCGCTTCCACCGCCTTGGTGTCCAGCGTGATGATCATCAGTACCTTGGGTTTGGTGCTCATAGTCGGTCTCCTTGTCGTGTTGCTACACGGTTGATATGCGGTTGCCGTCGGTGTGCGGCCTTCCGCGGGTTTGAAATCGGGTCCAAATCGGTCAGGTCGTCCGCGAGGCGTTCAGATCCTCTGCCAGCCGCAGGAAAGTGCCGAGGGCCTTCGGGTTGAGCATCGCATCGGAGCTGGCAACCTTCTCGGGGTTGGCACCCAGCAGCAACTTGCGCACCGGCACTTCCATCTTCTTTCCGGTGAGCGTGCGGGGA
>Ga0182021_10009771_pt1 | contig 11370 bp, 8 predicted proteins | sample 612E3MmetaG_FD_120493 | JGI IMG/M metagenome (GOLD analysis project Ga0182021, IMG submission 120493) | Permafrost microbial communities from Stordalen Mire, Sweden - 612E3M metaG (Illumina Assembly) | ecosystem: Environmental > Terrestrial > Soil > Wetlands > Permafrost | place: Sweden...
GAGCGGGTCGACCAGCAGGACGGAGGCGCCGGCGTTGATGTCTGCCTCGGCTTGGGTCTGCATGGTTGAGGCGCTGCCGTTGGCGTTGTCGATCTTGACGTCGGACGCGGGCAGACCTGCGGCTGCGAACGCCTTTGCCAGGTATGGCGCGTCGTACTGGACGTACCGTGTCGATGTGGTCGTGTCGGGCAGGAGTACCCCGACCTTGCCCTTGCCTGATGACGCCAGACTGGCCAGCTGTTTCATTTGCGAGAAGTCGGATGTCAACGCCGTCACATTGATCTGCGCTGCGGCCCCCGACGTGCTCGCTGACGTTGAGGTCGAAGAGGACGTGGTTGAGGAGCTACTACACCCGGAGGCGGCTACTACGAGCCCCAACGAGACTAACGCGCCGGTAAATGCGACGGACTTGCGTGCGGTTCCCATCGATCTTCCTTCCGTTGGCGACTCACCCCTATGACCCAAAGTCGTATCGTCCCACTGTCGCGTTCAGCCGCAACTTCATCGGGGTGTCGTTATTTAAATGTGATGAACAAAGGCTATTCAAGAAGCGCCAGGCAAGCTGTGGCTATCACGACAGTCGGGCGGCTCTTTGACCATCCTTCGGATCCGAATTTTCCCTTTCCGGGGGTGGACTGTCAACGGGTTGTCAGCGAATTCTTGATCACGGGTACATCTCTGGCAGCCAGTGCACGAAGCGGCGTAGATTTGAAGCGTGGGCCGCCCGGATCGGGGGGCGATCGAGTGCTTTGCCCGAGGGTTCTCGCACGGCGTAGTCGAGAAAGAGCACCGTCGTGGGACCCGCGGTGAGGACGTCGCGGTCATGGCCGAACAGATGATCCACCGCACTCGGCGGGCCTCGCCCTCACCGAAGCCATCGCGAACTGGGGGATATCGAGCTTCCTGCGCCGGCAAGCTGTGGGCTGCTGAGTCGGTAGCGTTGTGAACGACGTGACCGATGTGCCGTCTGGTCTGAGGTCGCCAGGTAGGTGCAACCGGCATCATGCTCATCGGATTCGCGCAGTGCCGCGACGAGATGACAACGACGACCTCCTGGCGGAGGTCGTCGTTGTCATGGCCGAAATGGGGCGCACTCGCAATGAAGCCCGGTGATCACGTTGCTGACCGGTGCTGGCAGGTTCGAGGGCGACGACCCTGCGGGGTCACTTGCCCGAGGGTAATCCCTGGGCGGTGGCCACCCCACGCACCGCGGCGGCCACAGCGGGGGCCACACTGGCGTCGAAGACGCTGGGGACGATGTAACTGGAGTTGAGTTGGTTGGCCTGGACCTTGTCGGCGATGGCGTGGGCCGCCGCGATAAGCATCTCGTCGGTGATGTCCGAGACGCCGGCGTCCAACAGCCCGCGGAAGAACCCGGGAAAGACGAGCACATTGTTGATCTGGTTCGGGTAGTCGGAGCGTCCGGTGGCCACGACCGCGGCGTACTTGCTTGCTTGCACGGGGTCCACTTCGGAGACTGGGTTGGCCAGCGCGAAGACAATGGCGTCTTTGGCCATGGTCGCGATGTCCTCGCCGGTGAGCAGGTTGGGTGCAGAGACCCCGATGAAGACGTCGGCCCCGACCAGGACCTCTTTGAGGGAGCCGACGAGGTTGGCGCTGTTGGTGTTCTCGGCGATCCAGGTACGGAATTGGTCCATGTTCTTCTGGCCCGAGTGCACGGCGCCATCACGGCCGCACCCGATGATCTCACCGGCGCCTTGAGCCAGGAGCAGCCGGATGATCGCGTTCCCGGCCGCGCCAACCCCGGATACAACGATGCGTACGTCCTCGATGCGTTTGTCGACGACCCGAAGCGCGTTGGTCAGCGCGGCAAGTACCACGATGGCTGTGCCGTGCTGGTCGTCGTGAAAGACCGGGATGTCCAGGAGTTCGCGCAGCCGGGCCTCGATCTCGAAGCAACGGGGGGCAGAGATGTCCTCCAGATTGATGCCGCCATACACGGGAGCGATAGCCCGGACGATCTCTACCAGGGTGTCGGTGTCCTGGGTGTCGAGGCAGACCGGCCAGGCGTCGACACCGCCGAACTGCTTGAACAGGGCTGCCTTACCCTCCATCACTGGCAGCGAGGCGGCCGCCCCGATGTTGCCCAGACCAAGCACGGCCGAGCCGTCGGTGACCACGGCCACGGTGTTGCGTTTGATGGTCAGGTGTCGTGCATCCTCAGGGTGCTCGGCAATGGCCATGCACACGCGCGCCACCCCGGGGGTGTAGGCACGGGATAGGTCGTCGCGGTGCTTCAGGGGCACCTTGGGGGTGACTTCGATCTTGCCGCCGAGGTGCATGAGAAAGGTACGATCGCTCACTTTACGCACGGCTGCGCCGGGGATTGCGGCGATGGCCTTGGTGATTTCGTCGGCGTGAGTCTCGCCCGAGGTGTCACAGGTGACGTCGACCACCATGCGGTCCGTCTGGCTCTCCACAACATCCAGGGCGGTCAGTGCGCCGCCCGCCGTTCCAACGGCGCTGGTCAGCGCAGCCGTGGCCGTGCCCCCCGCGGGCACCTCAACGCGGACGGTGATGGAGTAACCGGGACTGGTTGAAGGCATTTGACGTCTCCTTGCGCGGGGTTGTGTTGTGCGGATTCTAGCCAGGCAGTGAAGGGTCTGTCGCAAGGGCCAGCGTCCCCGCGATGGTCAGGACGAAGCCGACTGCCGCGACCGCTGCAAAACCGGGGCGCGTGCTGTCTCCGAGGAATGCCAGACCGATGCCTGCGGGGACGATCGTCTCGACGGCGAAGGTCAGGGCGGTGGCACTTGTCACCGACCCCCGCTGCAGAGCTGTGGTGAACAGCAGCATCCCCAGCCCGCCCAAGGCGAGAATGGCCCATAACTCCGGGTCAGCCAGGACATGCCAAAGGGGGCTGGGCACGGTCAGGCTGCGTGCAGAGACGGCCACAATCGTGAAGGCAAGCCCACCCAGAACAGCAAGAGCTGATGTGCTTGAGCGCCGGTTCGACCGGGCCGCGAGCGCTCCTGCTGCACCCAGGACGACAACACAGGAGAGCAACCCCCATCGTACGGTCAGTGTCAGAGGTCTTCCCTGCTCCGGCTGGGCCGAGGCCGCCAGCAGCAGCAGTCCGGCGCCGAGGATGACCAGTGAGGCGATCTCACGACTGCGCAAACGGACCCCGATGGCTGCCGCAATGACTGCCGTGACACCGACGCTGGCAGCGACGGCGGACTGGACGAGAAACAAAGGCAGCGTCCGCAGAGCTACCAATGACGCCAAGAAGGCCGCGGCATCTAAGCCGAGCCCCAAGACATACGGAGCCGATCTCGTCAGGCGAACCAACAGGGCCGGGTCAAGGCCGGTGCTGGACTCGGCTTTGCGTGCGGCAACGCTCTGCAGGACCGATGCGCTGCCATAACCCAGGGCTGCGAACAGTGCACACGCCAACCCCAGGACCATACGAGCAGTCTGTCAGTTGAAGTTACCTCGACGGCATGCCCTCCAGTCCCGGCCGGCACATGGGCCTTTGATCGCGATGGGCTTGGCGTGGATGTCGGCTGTGGTGGTGGCCTGGGTGGGCTCTGGATTCGGCGCCCAGTCGTACCGCACAACCATCGCGTCGTCGCTGAAGTGTGAGGTCTGTTGCCAGCGCAGAGCGAGACGGGCTCACCTGGGGCCGAGCGCCACAAATGGTGGATCCAAATCGCGGATCCGGACGCCGCCCCAACTAGAGCGCCACGTGGCCAAGCAAGGTGCCTATGGCGTAAGTGATACCCATCGCTATGCTTCCGCCAATCACGTTACGCCACAACGGCCTTGTCAGCGGAGCCGTCCCGAGTCGGGCGGACACCAGCCCAGTTATGGCTAGAGCCACTAAAACTGCGGCCACCGTGATCGGCACCCGAAGATGCGGGGGTGGCACGGCGATCGCGATCAGCGGAAGCAGGGAACCCAGCGTGAACGCCATCATGGATGCCAAGGCCGCGTGCCACGGGCTGCTCAGGTTGCCCGGGTTGATGCCCAGCTCCACCTCTGCGTGCGCAGCGAGCGCGTCTCTTTCGGTCAGCTGCTCTGCCACCTTGGCGGCCAGGTCGTGCGAAAGTCCTTTGGCGGCGTACATGTCGGTGAGCTCTGCGAGCTCTTCATCGGGGGTTTCGCGTAGCTCGCCGCGTTCCTTTTCTAGCAGTGCCTTCTCGGTGTCGCGCTGGGAGCTGACCGAGACGTACTCACCTACAGCCATGCTCATCGCGCCAGCGGTCAGGCCCGCGACGCCTGCGGTAAGGATCGTGGTCTCGGTGGAGGTCGCTCCAGCCACGCCCAAGACGATGCCCGCCGTCGACACGATGCCGTCGTTGCCTCCAAGGACCCCGGCCCGCAGCCAGTTCAACCGAAGGGAGATGTTGCCCTTGTGCGGCTCCTGGTGGTTCTCGCTCAAGGCGACTTCGTTACTACCGCTGCGAGTCGCGCCGCAGCCTGTGAGATCAAGTGGGCCAGCTCGATGTCGAGCTGGGTCAGGCCACCGGCGGAATGTGTTGACAACCTCCAGTGGGTGACCTTCCAGCGTAGGTCGACGTCTGGGTGATGGCCCATCTGTTCGGCTTGGTCGCCAACATCGACGATCAGCTGAACAGCAGCCGGAAAGTCGGGGGCCTCGTATGAGGCCACGAGGCTGTCGCCGTCTCGCCGCCATCCTGGCAGGCTGCCCAGTTGTCGGGTGATCTCCTCGTCGGTAGACAGTCGGCTCATAGCTCCACCCTGACACCTTTGGCTGCTTTGTCGAGAAGTGGCCTGATTCGTGTCTTGGGATGTACGACGGTCACCGGTGGACCCGGACCCGTTCTCGGGACCCGGCAGCGGGCAGACTGTCTTGCGATTATGGAAAGCCATCCAGCACCCCTTATCCGCGTCGTCGGCGCCGCCATCGTCGACGACCTCATCTGGCCAACCAGTCTGCTCGGTGGCCGCCGGACAGGGCCTCCCGAGCTCGCCGGTGGATGGGAGCTGCCCGGCGGGAAGGTCGACCCGGGGGAGGCGCCACGGGATGCGCTGCGCCGTGAGATCCGTGAGGAGCTGGGGACTCAGATCGAGCTTGGCGCTCTCCTGGACGGACCCCTGGCCGGGGCGTGGCCGCTCGGCGACCGATATGTCATGCAGGTGTGGCTGGCCCGGGTCACCGGTGGCCAGCCGCGCGCCCTGCAGGACCACGACCAGCTGCGGGTGTTCACCAAGGCTGAGCTGTATGCCGTGACCTGGCTTCCAGCCGACCTCCCGATCATTGCGGCGATCGCTGCAATGATGTGCTGAAGGGCTGAACGGCGCGCACTTCTTACAGCTATCGGCGACCTCGATCTACCGGTGGTCAGGGGCACACTCAATTGCTGAGAGAATTGTCCCATGCCCATGCAAACCCGCGGTGACATCCGCAACGTTGCCATCGTCGCCCACGTAGACCACGGAAAGACCACCCTCGTCGATGCCATGCTCTGGCAGTCCGGAGCCTTTGGTGCCCACCAGCACGTGGACGAGCGTGCCATGGACTCCGGTGATCTTGAGCGCGAGAAGGGCATCACCATTCTCGCCAAGAACACTGCTGTGCGGTACAAGGGTCCGGCGGCCGAGAAGTCCGGTCACCCCGACGGCATCACCGTCAACATCATCGATACCCCCGGGCACGCCGACTTCGGTGGGGAGGTGGAGCGCGGTCTGTCCATGGTCGACGGTGTCGTCCTGCTCGTGGACGCATCCGAGGGGCCTCTGCCACAGACACGCTTTGTCCTGCGCAAGGCGCTCGCGGCCAGGTTGCCCGTCATCTTGTGCATCAACAAGGTGGATCGTCCAGACTCCCGCATTGAGGCGGTCGTGGACGAGACCTATGAACTGTTCATGGACCTGCTCGATGATGCTGCCATGGCTCAGGGGCAGCTGGACTTTCCGATCGTCTACGCCTCGGCCCGTGCCGGGCGAGCGTCGCTGACCCGACCCGAGAACGGTGGCATGCCAGTTGAGGACAGCCTTGAGCCGCTGTTCGCGCAGATCTTGGAGACCATCCCGGCACCCCGGTATGACGACGAGGCCCCGTTGCAGGCACACGTCACCAACTTGGACGCCTCCCCCTTCCTTGGCCGCCTGGCGCTGTGTCGCGTCTACAACGGCACGATCAAGAAGGGCCAGCAGGCCGCCTGGTGTCGTGCCGACGGCACTGTCGAGCGGGTCAAGATCACCGAGCTGCTGATGACAGAGGCGCTGGAGCGCAAGCCCGTGGACAGTGCCGGTCCGGGCGACATCATCGCGCTGGCGGGCATTCCCGAGATCACGATAGGCGAGACGCTGGCCGACCCGGACAATCCGATCCCGTTGCCGATGATCACCGTTGACGAGCCGGCGATCTCGATGACGATCGGTACCAACACCTCCCCGCTGGTCGGACGCAGCAAGGGCACCAAGGTCACCGCACGCCTGATCAAGGACCGCATCGACCGCGAACTCGTCGGCAACGTGTCGATCCGGGTGGTGTCAACCGAGAGCCCCAACTCCTGGGAGGTGCAGGGTCGCGGTGAGCTGGCTCTGGCCATCCTCGTTGAGCAGATGCGTCGCGAGGGCTACGAGATGACCGTCGGCAAACCGCAGGTTGTCACCCGAGAGGTCGACGGCAAGGTTCAAGAGCCGTTCGAGCGCCTGACGATCGATGCCCCCGAGGAGTACCTCGGCGTGATCACTCAGCTGTTGGCCATCCGTAAGGGTCGGATGGAGCAGATGACCAACCATGGCACCGGTTGGGTGCGGATGGAGTTCGTCGTCCCCTCACGCGGTCTCATCGGCTTCCGGACCGAGTTCCTCACCGACACCCGTGGCACTGGCATCGCCAACCACGTCTTTGAGGACTACGAGCCGTGGGTGGGGGAGCTCAAGACCCGGCAGAACGGCTCGCTGGTGGCCGATCGCACAGGTGCCGCGACCTCATACGCGATGTTCAACCTGCAGGAGCGCGGTGCGATGTTCCTGGAGCCGACCACCGAGGTCTATGAGGGAATGATCGTTGGTGAGAACTCCCGCGTGGAGGACATGGACGTCAACATCTGCAAGGAGCGCAAGCTCACCAACGTGCGGTCGGCTACCTCAGAGGTGCTCGAGCGCCTGGTCCCGTCGCGCAAGCTGAGCCTGGAGCAGGCGCTGGAGTTCTGCCGCGAGGACGAGTGCGTGGAGGTCACCCCGGAGGCGGTCCGTATCCGCAAGCTCGTACTTGCCCAGCATGAGCGCGCACGCACCGCTGCTCGCGCTAAGACGGCGTCCAGGTCCTGACCCTGATCTGAGCAGCACGTAGAGGACCCCCCGGAGCCCCTGGCTCCGGGGGGTCCTCTACGTGCTATCTGCCACACTTTCGACCCTCTGTGCCATAAGTGGCTTACGGTCACGATTCAGCGTCGGATAGGCCCTGGGTGCGCAGCGCGTGTCCTTCCTGTTCTAGGCTGGCCATCTCATCGAGTGAGACCAGAATGCGGTGCGCATGGGTGCCGCGGTAAGTCGAAAAAGCCAAAAGAGAGGTTTTCCGGGATGGCGTTTATGGCCGGGAAGTTGGAGACCGATGTCCTTTTGGACAATGCCTCCCTCTCCGAGACCCCTCCCGAAACCCCCGGGACACCCCAAAAGATCGTCGGCCGTTCACCGTGGCAGATCGCCCGGTCGCGGCTGCGGCGGGACAAGGTCTCGATGGTGTGCCTCGTCATCGTCATCCTCTACGTGCTCGTGGCGCTCGCGTCGCCGATTCTGCAGTATTTTGGCGTGATTGACCCCTACAAGCTGAACACCAACCTACTCAGCGCCGCCGACGGTATGCCGTTGGGGAACCTGGGTGGGGTCAGCGCCTCGCACGTGCTCGGGGTTGAGCCGCAGACCGGCCGCGATGTCTTGTCCCGGATTGTCGGCGGGGTCACCCTCTCGATGCTCATCGCCTCGGCGGCCACACTGTTCAGCCTCGTTCTCGGCTCGGTTATCGGGATCATCAGCGGGTATACGGGCAAGTGGGTCGACTTCTGGTTCGGCCGTTTCATCGACCTGGTCCTGGCGTTCCCGCAGTTGCTCATGCTGTTGGCGCTGTCGGTGGTGCTGGTCGACAAGATCACCTCGTTCGGGGTTCCAGCAGGGGCCCCTTCGGAGATCGTCTACCTGATCGTGGTCCTCGGCTTCTTTGGATTCCCATTCTTCGCCCGCATCATCCGCGGCCAAGTCCTCTCGCTGCGCGAACGTGAGTTCGTGGAGGCCTCGCGGTCGTTGGGCGCCCGCGGCTACCGGATCTGGTTCATCGAGCTTCTGCCGAACCTCTGGGCGCCGATCCTGGTCTACGGGACTCTGATCTTCCCGACCAACGTGAGCGCGGAGGCGGCCTTGTCGTTCCTGGGCGTCGGGGTTCAGTCGCCCACGCCCACCCTTGGCAACATCCTCACCGACTCGGTGACGTTCCTGGCCACGGACCCGATGTTCTTCTTCATTCCCGGTCTGGCTATCTTCCTGCTGGTACTGAGCGCCAACCTGCTCGGAGATGGTCTACGGGACGCCCTTGACCACAAGTCTGACCGTAACTAGCAATCCCATGAGTCCTCGTCAGCGAACGTTGGCGAGCAGAACACCGCGAGTAACGGTGTATATGAACAGGAGAGCGGCATGACGCGCAGAAAACATGGCATTGCAGCCATCGCCTTAGGTGGTGTGGTGGCTCTTGTCGCCGCAGGCTGCGGTGGCGGTTCTTCGACGTCCACAGCCAGCGGTACCGGTGCTGGAGCATCCAAGCCGGGTGGCACGCTGTACTACCTGACCAAACGTGCGGCCGAGCACCTGGACCCGCAGCGGACCTACATCGGGCGTGACATCTCCAATGAAGCCCGGATGGTCTACCGCACCCTGACGAGCTACCCGGTCGCGGCCGGCGCGGCTGGCACCAAGCTCACCGCCGACCTCGCGACTGACACCGGGACCCCTTCGAATGGGGGTAAGACCTGGAAGTTCACCCTCAAGGACGGGCTGAAGTGGCAGGACGGCACGCCCATTACCTGTGCCGACGTCAAGTACGGCGTGTCTCGCACGTTCGCCACCTCTGTGATCACCGGTGGCCCGAACTACGCCATCCAGTTCCTTAACATCCCCACGAACGCCAAGGGCAACTCCGTCTACCAGGGCCCGTACGTCGCGGACCCCACCGGTCAGGCTGCCTATGACAAGGCTGTCACCTGCACCGGCAACACGATCGCGTTCAACCTGAGCAAGCCAGTGGGTGACTTCAACTACACCGTCACCATGCCCGCCTTCGCTCCCTACAAGGCAAGCCTGGACAAGGGTGACAAGTCCAACTTCTCGGTCTTCTCCGACGGTCCCTATGAGCTCCAAGGCACGTGGACCCAGGGCCAGGGCGGTACATTCGTGCGCAACCCGAGCTGGAGCGCCAGCACGGACACCATCCGCAAGGCGCTTCCGGACAAGATCGTGTTCACCGAGGGTCTGACCGACGAGGTCATCGCCCAGCGACTCATCAGCAACCAGGGCAATGACAAGTTCGCGGTCACTGACCGCGTCGTCCCGCCAGCCATGACCCCCACGGTCAAGGCCAACCCGGCGATGGCGACTCGCTCTGAGAACGTTCTCTCTCCGTTCGTCAACTATCTCCTGCCGAACTTCAAGAAGATGACCAACCCGCTGGTGCGTGAGGCTCTGGCCGTGGCCACCGACAAGAACGCCTATGTCGCTGCTATGGGTGGTACGGACGCCAGCACACCGGCCACCTCGATCATCGCCTCGGCGGTTCTGGGCTACAAGGCCTACAACACGTTCAACGTTTCCCCGAGCGGTGACCCGGCGAGAGCTAAGGCTCTGCTGACCCAGGCAGGTGTCAAGATGCCGTACCCGATCACCTACACCTACAGCGGTGGCACGCCGACAACCGAGAAGGAAGCGGCTGCCTTGAAGGCAGGCTGGGATGCTGCTGGCTTCATCACCACGCCGAACGAGCTGTCCGCTACCTACTACGACGTCATCCAGAACCCTGCCAACGCGAGCAAGTACGACGTCGTGTGGGGCGGCTGGGGCGCTGACTGGCCGTCGGCTTCGACTGACATCCCGCCGCTGTTCGACAGCCGGGTCAACCTGACGCCAGCCTCCAACGGCCAGGACTACGGCTACTACCAGAACCCCGCCATCAACAAGGCGATCGATGCGGCCTATGCCACCACCGATCTGACCAAGCAGGCGTCAATGTGGGGCGACATCGACGAGGCTATCCAGAAGGAGGGTGGCTACATCCCGCTGAACCAGCAGAAGTTCTTCCTGATCTGGGGCTCGGGGGTTACCGGCTATATCGACAACCCGGCAACAGACGACTACCCCGACCTCGGCAGCGTGGGCGTGAACCCCGCGGCGAAGTAGTAGTCGTTGTGCTCACCCGGGCGGCCACGCCAAGACGCGTGGTCGCCTGGGTGAGGGCTCGCAGGCATTGCCTTGATGCGAGCCAATCAGTAATGGACCGTCGTAAGTCTTATCCCGGCTTGACGAGAAGGTGAGGTGATGTTGCCGCTTCGGTGGTGACCATTCATGCTGTACTACATCATTCGGCGTTGCATCGCCGCTGTCCTGATGCTCGTGGTCATCAGCATTGTCACCTTCGGCATCTTCTACGCCGGCCCGACGGATCCGGCGCGGCTTACCTGTGGCAAGAACTGCACCCCCGCGTCGATCGCGGCCAACCGTCATGCTCTCGGCCTGGACAAGCCGGTGACCATCCAGTACGCGGACTTCATGAAGGGCCTGTTCGTGGCCCGCACGTTCCCCGACGACCCCGCGTTCGCCAAGGCCAACCCGGACAAGGTCACACACTGTCCCGCACCCTGCCTGGGCTATTCGCCGCTGCAGACCAAGCTGGTCACCGACATCGTCAAAGAGCGACTCCCGGTGACGTTGTCGATCTCTCTGGGTGCCTTCGTGATCTGGATCGTGCTCGGCGTCGGACTGGGCATTGTTGCGGCCCTCAAGCGTGGACACTGGCAGGACCGCGGAATCGTCGCACTCTCGTTGGTCTTCTACTCGTTCCCGGCGTTCTTCATTGCGCTGCTGATGTACAACTATCTTTCGACGCAGTGGCAGATACTGCCGCCGCCCAACTACGTCTCGCTATTTCAGGATCCCGTTGGCTGGTTCCAAGGCCTGCTCCTGCCCTGGATCTCCCTGGCAGCCCTGTTTGCCGCCGGCTATGTGCGACTGACCCGTGCATACATGCTTGAGACGATGGGCGAGGACTACCTGCGCACTGCGCGGGCCAAGGGTTTACCCGAGCGGACGATCATCTTCAAGCACACCCTGCGGGCGGCATTGACTCCGATCGTGACTGTTGCCGGAATGGATCTCGGAACGCTCTTCGCC
>Ga0182021_10009772_pt1 | contig 11370 bp, 14 predicted proteins | sample 612E3MmetaG_FD_120493 | JGI IMG/M metagenome (GOLD analysis project Ga0182021, IMG submission 120493) | Permafrost microbial communities from Stordalen Mire, Sweden - 612E3M metaG (Illumina Assembly) | ecosystem: Environmental > Terrestrial > Soil > Wetlands > Permafrost | place: Sweden...
ACCTATCTCTAGCCAATCTAACAGTCTACTCAAATGCCATAATCCCACGCACCAGATACTTAAGTTGAATAGCATCCAGATACCCCTAGCAATCTCAAAGGGCAGCCATGCGAGTGACGTAATGAGCCAGGCAAACCATAGCGGATAGAAGTATGGATAATTGCCAATCCGACCGGTAGCGTCCAGGAGGAAGGGAACAAGCTGTTCGTAATCATAAGGGTTGCCACCCATGAGTAGTACGCGGGCTGCCGCATAATATGACCTGAAATCTTGCCCGAACCAGATCAATGATGTAATTGCCATTAGGACACTGGTAGATAGCCAGGCGCATAATGTGCCAAAGTTAATAAGTTTTGTACCTGGTGTGTCGGAATTGTTATTAAGTATCACTTGGATCACCCACAAAATATATTGCTTTTATGGACTGGAAATGATGAAAGTTTCACCGGTTATTTAGCCACCGTTTAGTATCCTATTGGCTTTGTGGATTATACCTTCTGGTCTCTAAAATTGATTTAGGCATTAGGCCGAACAATATTAGCAGTATTTGTCCCGGATTAATATTTTTGATGGGTATGTTCGAATTGTAGACCTGAACCCAACTCCGGCCTTCCACGAACATGTAGGAAAAAGACACCCATTCCTTTTAGGGAAGAGAACGGCAAGGTGGTACGTTCCTGCCTTACCAAGAACCAGTAAATAGGATGTCTTTCTTATGATCACATAATGTATTTTCGGTTGGAAAATGTCATGGGAGTCTGTAAAGTGTGTATACTCCACCATCGATTTCTTTTTCGATTGTTAAATTTGCCAAAGTGGTATCAAGTAGCGACCAGTTTATCATTTTCCCCGCCGGATCGTTTTCACGAACAAAATCTTTCCCTTGATTATTGATCAGCATGTATGTAAAACCTTGATTATGCCAGGTTTGAAGGATTGACAGGCTGGTGGTGTATTTAGTTGAGTCGTGGAACCATCTGTCTATTATTTCGTCGGAGTCACAGCGTGGTTGACAATAATAACCCCTCGCTTCCCAAAGCATAAGTACGTGGCTATTGCTTGGGAGACCTTGTATGGTTTCCATTGCTCGGGTATAGGAACCGAGGTTACGCAAAAGGTAGGTCTGTTCATCTTCCAAACGCAGGATATATAAAGCGGGATTCCGGGAAACAAAACTTTTTCCTAATGAAAATACATTCAGGCCAAACATCAAAATTGTGAGCACGCCTATTAAAAATCCGAACCGGATGTTTGAGAATTTAAGATTCCAAATGGCATCTATTCCTGCTCCCGCCAAAACCGCCCAGGCTGGAAAGAAGATAAAGAATAGTCGCGTTTGAATAAGCAATCCTGAGATACGGCTTCCCATGGCCCACAGCACAAATCCGGCCGCTGTTATGATGCCTGCTGTCAGGATCGTCGTCCTTTGCGCTTCGCTTCTTGACTTCCAGTTGATCCAGGCCAATGGACTTAATCCTACCAAGAGCGGACCTATGTCTGCTGAGTATCCTTCTTTTCCGCCTATTCCCAGGAAGGTTGCTTGCCAGGGGAGTAGGATCACAGATTGCCAATTCCTCCAGGCGGGAAGCTTCTCATAAAAGTTGAGTCGAATTTGATCCATGGCTCCCGAGGGAATGAAAAACGGATAAAAAGGATTTCCAGTGGCGAGGAAATTTTTAATCCACCACGGGGAACTGGTGATGGTTGCCGTTAGTCCTAGGACAAATATGCTGGAAATAATGTATTTCCAGGCTTGATGTTTTTGCATTAACCCTAGGACGAGGATGGAACCGATCAACACGACTCCGGCAGAGTATTTTGTCCCGATTGCCCCACCGCAGAATATTCCCGCCAGGATAAGCATCCGGCGATCATGTCTTTCAAGCCAATCGTTCAGCGCCGCAAGAGCTGACCATCCGAAAAGCAAACCCATCCAGTCTACATAGCCCGTTGATAGTGACCAACCAAGACTCCCGCCAGCCAACAGAGCTGCAACCGCAGTCCATGCTGCAATATTGTTGAACTTTGACTTTACATAACCCAGAAGCCCTAGCAGAACCACCGCTCCAACGAAAACACCGATGACGGCAGCCGCTTCGACGCCAGCAATGCGCATTGCTGGTAGATAGATCATTTCGGTTAACTCTGGCATTCCCCAGAACATCGTATTGGCCAAATAAGTGATGCGGCCGTTTTGTAAATACGCGCTCGGAATTGCGAAATGATAGACAAGGGCATCCCACTCCGTTGGGGGAGCCAATGCCACCGCCAGGTTTGCACAAAGGATGATGATCGCCCCTGCCGCCAGGGTTTTCTCGTATTTGCCGTGGATGGATGTTCGTAATTCGGTAAGATTTTTCAGCCAGGTTAATATATATTTGCGCACCGTAGTTAAAACGATCAATATTGGGATACCTAAAGGAATAAGATTGGTTCCTAGAGTGGCTCCCAATACCAGGATTCCGACACTCATAACTATCATCCCTAATGCAGCCGCCAACCCAAATCGGATCAATCCACTAACATCGGAATGCCTCAGCAGCCACTCGCCAATTCCTCCTGCCGTAGCGATGATCAGAAAAGCAACCAACACCTGCCAAAGATTCGAAAATACCCCGATTAGATCTTGCGCTGAGAGAAGTTTATGACCGTATAAATAGCCTATACTGCTCAATAAGATGCTGGCAAGTCCTACCAAGCCATACATGATAACCCTTGCAGACAATTTATTCATGATGGCTCGGGATACCCTTTAGGCGCATATTTTGAAGGATGGCGTCACGGCGTTTACCTGCTATGGCGGCTTTGACCGACTCATTGTTTATTCGCAGGGTTGTCGGACTTTGGGGTTGCATTATATATTCCTCCTTTTTTATCCTGGTATGCTATTACCCTTTTTGCAATTACATCTCATATTATTGCACAAATTCGTGAAAAAGCATGCAAACAATAATTGTGAATTCCCCAAAATTTCTGTTTAAACGGTTCGTTCAATCCTTCGATGCTTTCACACTTTTTAGTCAACGATGACTCAATAATAGGTAAAGCTATCTCACTGCGATTTTCCCCGTCGTAATTGGATGGCCTGCCAAGCCCAGTATAGAACGCCGCAAGCTCGAAGCAATACGAGGGTACGCGACTTGAACTTCATCGATGACCTCCTTGTCATCCGGGTGACCCTGAATGTTTGTATGGTTACAATGGCTGCCCACCGGTTAATATTCTGGTTGTTGGCGAATGTTTTTCTTCCTCCCGATCAAAATGTAGCTCAACGGTATGCCCGCATGGGTTTGTTCTATCCGTTTATGCCCTGCGGATATATCTGTTTCATATTCAGCGAAATGCTCCAGGGAGATCTTGTTCTCAATAAGCCCCATCAGGATATCGGATATCTTATGGATGAACCAGTACTGAGGGAGGGTCGAAGTATATTGCGATCTCCCGACGTAATCCAACCCGCCGTAATCGATGTAGGGATCGGTTTTGAAGTATGGCTCATTGATACGCAACGAGTCTGCATCCACAGCGTCATCGTCCGGCAGCATCTCTAAAAAGGGGTGTATCTCATGGATGAAGACCAAGCCATCCGTCTTCAACAGGTCCGTTGCCTTTTCGAAAAAAAGTTTCAGGTCAGGCATCCAACCCAGACACCCCGCACTGATATAGACGAGATCAAATTGACCGGCATACCTTGTGTCCAATTCATAAACATCCGATCGGATAAATTGGCAATCGATCCGGCTCTGTGTTGCCCGTTCACTGGCCTCCTTGATCGCCTCTTCGGATATGTCAAAACCGACACACTCGGCAGCCCCCAGGTTCTTCAAAGACATCAGTTCAACGCCATTGTTGCAGCACAGATGGGCTACTCGTTTGCCTTTGATACCCACTTGCTCTAACAGCTCGATCTCAACCTCGCCTAAGCGGACGAAACCCGGCTGTGAAAACAATTTATCCAGCGTTTCCCTGGCCGCCTGCCGGTGTTTTGGCATGACCTCATTCCATGCCGCTCGATTCGCCTCTGTATACTGTTTGAGTTTGGAATGGATCATGGTCATCTTATTCCGCGTAGCGAAATCCTTTTTTGAAAGCCCGCCAGTTATTTAACAGCCGTTCGTTCGACGGACTCAATGCGAACAATATTTTATCAGATCGATCTACTCGTAAGCAGCTCTACATAACAGTTTGATTTTTCTGTATTCAATTCTGAAAGGGCAATAGAAACTCAAGGTTTATTGCTCCCAGACAACGGCTATTTTCGTTTGCCTGATTTTATCCCTGCCTTTTTCAGGTTTTCAGCGACCCTGAATTTAACGATCCTGCTTATTAATTTCAGTGGCAATGGTTTGTCGATCGGGAATCTTACGGTACCTTTTGAACCATCATAAATCGATAACTCCTTCTTAAAAGCCTCGGTACCGGAAGATGTTGGATAAAATCCGATATGGTTTTTAAAAGCGGCAAAATAGACCAAATTACCTTTCAGGGCGAAGGCGGGCATTTGATAACTGATCTTTTCTTCTGCGCCGGGAGCGGCGGCTTTTATGGTCCCCCGTAATTCTTCCAGTATTTTTTGTATATCTTCAGGGAAGGTTGCAATATACTCATCCGTTGAAACAAAACCAGCTTTGTTGCTTTCCATAGGTTCTCCTTTTGTCCCTACTTTACGACGCGGAAACCGAGGTGCGTTACGCCGGGGGTCTCGATCGCCCGCAGGCTTTCCAGTTCGATCGGCTGCGTGCCCGATTGGTCAAACAAACGGACTCCGCCGCCAAGCAGGACAGGCGCCAGGTCAACATATATTTCGTCGACCAACCCCGCCTTGAGGCACTGCTGAAGGATGCTGGCGGTGCATACGACGACGTCCTTGTCCCCCGCAGCTTGCCTGGCCTGGCGAATGGCGCTTTCAACACCATCGGTGACAAAGATGAAGGGCGATCCCTCCCTGACCCATTCCTGCGGGACGGTATGGGTGACGATAAAACAAGGTGTCTCGGGGGGATGGCCACCCCAGGCCTGGGCGATATCGAAGGTTCTCCGTCCCCACACCCCCGCCCCATATCTTCCGAACGCTTCATTTAGGAGTTTGGCGCTCTGCGGTGAGACCTTGAGCAGTGGAGAGCCGCTCCCTAACGAAATCTCGGTGTCACCGCTGAAGTACCATTTAAAGAGGCGGTCACCGCCATCGCCCAGGCCATTCTCGGGGCTATCGTTCGGGCCAGCGACAAAGCCATCCAGCGACATGGTCATGTTGAAAACAACTTTTCCCATTCTATTTTCCTTTACACCATTCTGTATCCGGGTACCCTTAATCTACTTCTACATCTTTTCAAGAAGCTCGTCGAGGCGCTCGTTGCTGTCAACGACGCCGCGCTCCATGCCGGACTGGACCATGCCATCGCGATCGCCCACCGACTGGAAGACGGATTGCGTCGTGACGCGCGTCCTGCCGCCGGGCAGCTCTTCGAACTTCACGGTCTCGAGAACCACGTGGCCTTTTTCCGGCAGTCCTTCGAACTCGAACGTGCCGATGATCCGCTCCGGGGCCAGCACCTCGTGATTCACGCCGTGGAGGCCGAACTCGTTGCCGTGCTGGTCCTTATGGATGTACCGCCAGCGGCCGCCGTTGGTGGGCTCGAAGGTTACAAGCTGCATGGTGAGGTCGCGTGGCCCGAGCCATTGGACGTACAGCTTCGGATCGGTGTAGGCCTTGAAGACCAGCTCGCGCGGCGCGTCGAACTCACGCGTGACGAAGACCTCCTGTTTGCCGGGTTCGACGGTTAGAACGGTCTTATTCTTTTTTTCTGACATGTCTTTTCTCCTTTTTTTGAATATCCAGTAAAACTTCGTCGAGGCGTTCGAAACTCTCGCTCCAGTACTTTTCAAAGGGCGTGACCCAGTCGTGGATGGGCTTGAGCTTTTCCATATCGACCGTGTACAGCCGCTGACGGCCCACCCGCCGCTCGCGCACCAGCCCGACCTTTTTCAGCACGGCCAGGTGCTTGGACACCATCGGCTGGGGCCATCCGAGCATTTCAACGATCTCGTTGACCGACCGTTCCTCCGTGCCGAGCACTTCGAGGATCTGTCGTCGCTTGGGTTCAGCCACGGCGTTGAAGGGATCATGTGTTGTCGGGGTACGTGCCATGCTCTTATTATATACCGATATGGGTATATGTTCAAGTCCTATTCTAGAATATATGTTCTGATCTGTCAAGAGGAAAAATTTTTACAAAAGTGCTATCTGTAAAATGGTCTACGGTGCCTTCAGTTTCACCCACCACCCCCTGGTTCCCGTATCGACGCATTTTTGCGCTCCGGCAATTGTGTCTCCAGAGAGGACACCATATAAATCACAAGCATGGTTTGCCCATTCAAGGACGACATTATTACCTTTTTGTTGCCAGGTGCCGTTTTCGGCCCAATCATTGGGAATGTAATAACGCAGCTTTCCACCGGGCAGGAAGATCGTTTCAAAGACTTCAAATTTATAGATGTTATCCTGATCGTATATCCTGCCAACCCAGTGGGTATTGGTCAGATCGGTTACAACAACGGATGAGGTCGAGGCAGGCTGTGTCTGGCTCGGAACCGGCACCTGGGTTGCCACAAGCAGTGGTTCTGCAGATGTTGTTTGGGTCGATTGAGCTTGATCGGATGGCGTTAGATCGACCTGAGACGGGATACCCGTTACCAACCGGCAGCTCATTACAGGAACCAATAAAAAGGCCAGGATCACGAATAAAAGATTTTTTTTCATGGTTGCCTCCTTAAAAAGTGTTGAATGGTTTTTCTTGTTTAGCTTTCTTTTGAAATCCACACTCCTTATGACTGTATACCACTAAAATTGCCTGTCCATCACGATACTGATTTTCTATGCTTGAAGAGGTTACGACCCACGGTTGTTGCAGCTTCCTTATGCCGGTGATTCGTAGCACAGGAGGACCTTCCCATTTTTGAAGGTCCGGGTCTTCGTCAGCTTCAGGGTCAGCTTGTCCTTGAGGCCGTCGAACATAGTCTTCCCCTTCCCGAGAACGACAGGGTTCATCACGATCTGATATTCATCAATCAGGCCCTCCGGCGCCAATTGCGAGACGATGCTGCCGCTTCCCAAAATCGCCATGCCTGGTCCGGGCGCTTTCTTCAGCCTTCGAACTTCCGCTGCGACGTCACCCTTCACGAGTTCCGTTTTGCTCCACGATGCGTTGGTCATCGTCCTCGAAAACACGACCTTCGGCATGCTGTTCATGCCCTCGGCCACGATGGGGTCATTCTTGATCGCAGAGGGCGTGGGCCAATAACCGGCCATAATGTCATAGGTGACCCTGCCGAGCAATAACTGACCACCGCCGCTTGCATTGCCTGCGATGAATGCATTGAATTCCGCATCGTCGCTGCCGCTGTGAGCCCAGCTGAAATCGCCGTCGGGACCGGCAAAGTAACCATCGAGGGTTACGTTATTGAAAACAACCAATTTTCGCATATTGCTTCTCCTTTGTTTAAAGCTGGCTATTTACCGTTATTCGGACAGTATAACTGTCTTTTATCATGAGGCGTTCGGCCTCCGATCAGGTTTTGCACTTCGATGAGCAGGGAGAACTCCTGCATCTTCAGCCTTCAGTCGTGTCATCGAAGTGGCTGAGGCTCGCCTGTCTTCGACGACTCACGTCGTCGAAATAGCCGATGTTCGTGATTTGCTTAGCAAATCAACGCTCACTCGGCTGATCGCTCGGCATCTACGACAATGACAATTAGCATCTTCGACCCCGGAAAGCACGGGGTCTCAGGGATTGCCACGTCGGGAAGAACGCCCTCCTCCAATGACAAGAGGCATCTATGACAATGACAGGATTGTTACATCGACGACGTGAGTCGTCGATGTAGGCGACCCGCAGGGTGCTGGGGAACGCGATGGCGGATGCCGCCTCGCCTAATAGTTGTGGTCCATGGCGAGGAGGGGATCGGGAGGCTGGATGATGACGGTGTCGGTGTGGAGGACCCAGGTGAGGCGGTCGAGGACGGCGGTGAGGGAGTCGGTGACGGGGATGTCGTCGTGGATGAGCAGGCCGTCGGCGTCGCGGCGGCCATCGGGCACGCCCCAGCGCATGAGCTTGGAAGGACCGGTGAGGATCTCGGACTCACAGGCGGCGTACTGCCGGTCGGTCTCTGCGCAGGGGACGCAATCCCTGAAGCGGCCGGTGTTGATGATGGAGAGGAAGCCATAGCCCAGCTCGCTCTTGACGGCCTGCGTGAATTTGACAGGGATGACACGCGTGGGAAAGGCTTTGTCGAGCATGGCCCACAGTCCTTCGCCGACGCCGGTGGCGTCGATGACGATGTGCTGAGGTACCCACAGTTCGGCAAGGGCCTTTATTTTGCCGAAGACGGCGATGTGATTCTGACCCGTCCATTGCTGGAGGTAAACGGCACGGTAGGTGGGGGCCTGCACCTTCGACCACATCAACCTTCGACGACTCTTGTCGTCGAAGTGGCTGAGGCTCGCTTGAAGCTCGCTCAGCCGAGAAGTGGGTGATGGCGGCGTGCCGTCTTGCATGATTTGCTTAGCAAATCACGATGCCGCCGTTGCGGCGGCACGAACGGTGAGGCCGCCTCACCCGAAAGCGCAGAGTTACGGCATCGCGCGCCGGGTTCGACTCTAATTCGACCCCTCCCGTCCGTTTGGAGTCGAAGGAAAAGCTGGCATCTTCCTGCCCGGCGACGTCGAGGAGGAATGCAGCCTTCTTATCCTCGCCGAGGACGGCATTGTGGTGGACCATGGCGACGATCCTGGCAAGATAGGCATTGATGGCCTTTTCATAACTGAGCCAATCTTCAGGCGGGGCGGACTGCTGTTTGAGAATACAGGATTTCAAGCGGGTGCGGGCAAAGGTGGGCTCATCGGTGTTGATATCGTGCGGCATGGGCTCGACCTGTTCGCCATCCTGGACGGATATGAGCTGGGAATAGATGCCGTGCTTGAGGGCGTTGGCATTTTCCGGCTGGCCGCCCCGTTTACGGCCGGTGGGTTTGTAGGACATGTTTAACCTCCTTGTTCCACTATCAATATTCTTGGTGGAATATATTTTCATTATTACAGAACATATGTTCTAAGTCAAGTTAAAAACCGTCCATGGAGTATCAGGGTTTACAGACTTTTGTCCACTGTGTCCATGGTGTCCATAGTGTATCCACTTTGTGCATTGGACCTGCGGTCGCGATGACGTTTACGTAGACGACCTGAGTCGTCTACGTAGGCGATGGCGGCGTGATGCCGCCTCGCCTAAAAATCTATCCATGGAGTATCAGGATTTACAAACTTTTGTCCATGGTGTCCACTGCCGTCTCGCGACGACGTGCCGTCGTTGTTCGCGGCACGAACGGTGTGTATCGAGTTTGGGGATTTGAGGGAAGGAAAGTCGAAAAATCATGTTTATTCTTAATCAGGTTAATGCCTTGAGCTGTATAATTTATAAGTCATTAGGACGCCCAACGGCAGTTAAGTCAATGGTTAGATCGGGGCACAAGGAGATACTATGAAACCAGAACTTAAACAGTTTGGGACACTCACCCAAGCCGATTTCAATCGTTTTCCGATCTGGGTGGGCGTGCATACATGCGATTATGGTGAGCCTTGGTACGACGAAACTGACGAGGAAACTTTTCGCCCCTGGTTAGGCGAACTTCCTATAAATCCAAAAATAGGGATGTTCTTAGTCCGATCTCAAATCGTATTGGCAGATGGGACTCGATTTGTCGGCTTTATCACTCCAATAATAGGTACAGGCGAAGTGGCAGATTCGGAACTCAGAAATGTTCAGCCGCACTTGTTTGATTCCCAAGGAAATCTCATTTCTTTCTGGGGTGGGTTATTCGGCGTGTCCGAGGACGGAAAAAAGTCAACCTATGACGCACTCGACCGCGCTTCCAAACAGGTCTTTCCTTTTCGCTTTACTGCTGATCCAGGTCTGACAGTCGGGAGTCAATCAGGCGAGGTTAGAGGATTCGGCAGAATATTAGATTTTAAAACCGGTCAAACTGAGTTCACCACCTGATTGCCCGATAGCGCTATTCATAAGGAAATCCATTTGATAAGGAATTTTACGCATTGTATCCATCGAACGAATGGCGGCTAATAGAGTGGTTATCCATCCATCTGAAGAAGATTTCAATCACATATGAAACTTAAGGACTACTCAAAAAATCTGCCTTGCTATTATTGTGGCGCTCTTCCTCCGAGTAGCCGTGAACATGCACCGCCTAAAATGATGTTTGTCCCCTTTAGTTGTGATAGTATAACTGTACCGTCATGTGACATGCATAATACCCAAAAAAACATTGGCGACCGTGCAGTTATAACAGCTCTAATTATGGTTGCGTCAATAAAATTCTATGGACCTAATAAATCAGTTGCTCAATTAACTCCGAATGTAATCACAGCTATCAAGCATACAGAACCAAATTTTCAGGAAGCGAAGAAGCAAGTAGATTTTCGCAATTTTTTAATCGACCCACCCGATGGGCTGGATAATTCAATACCATATACTCAGCCAGAAACAAATATTAAAGGTTGGTGTAGGCAACTAACAGCAGCATTGGTATGGAGCGTGACCGGACGATTTGAACCAACCATAAATTGGGACAAAGCTTTGCCATGGAGTCCACAATATCTGGAAAGTGTAGGAGCAATTCCGACAAATGAAGCTCTATCTCGATTAGGGGAGTATCAAAATTTAGAAGAGCAATTTGACAAGATGCGTTGGGAACTTGGCTGGTCGGCCACACCGAGGAGATATCCCCCAGACATCTACACGTTTGATTTATGCCGCCTAGAGGAGCCGGATAAATGGCAAAACATGAATATAGTTTTCCGCCATAGTTTTTATAACAAAAACTTTGTATGGTATGTATTATTCAACGCTCCAAAACAAATAATAAACTCTTTGATGGGTACTACTGATATTGAACATCGCAATTTTAATTTGCCTTCTTTTTGACATCTACTACTTATTTCCTGTTATGGATGCAAAATAGGACCTCACCCCCGCCTTTTCCTGGAGACACTGGAAGTGACACCGCTTTGCGCACTGCGAGGACGGGGCAACCGCTATAGCTTAAGGGCCGACCGGCTTTAGGATATTCGAGGGCACGGCTAAAGGCAGTTATACTGTCCGCATAACGCTAGTTATCCGCTCTGCCCAGGGATAGTTCCTTGCGTTCATATAGCCGCGATTTCTCAGGAAACTCATTATCAGTACTTCACGAAAGGGCTTGAACATGGTTAACTTGGTTCCTACCACGGAGACCAAGACCAATGTCCAAGCCCAGCATCAAGATTACCCGAACAATCCAATCTGAGCAAGTCCTGAACGC
>Ga0182021_10009773_pt1 | contig 11368 bp, 6 predicted proteins | sample 612E3MmetaG_FD_120493 | JGI IMG/M metagenome (GOLD analysis project Ga0182021, IMG submission 120493) | Permafrost microbial communities from Stordalen Mire, Sweden - 612E3M metaG (Illumina Assembly) | ecosystem: Environmental > Terrestrial > Soil > Wetlands > Permafrost | place: Sweden...
AACAGGCTGTCGTTCAGGTGGCGTTCCATGGTCTGGACGTCATAGAGCGGCAGGCTCGGGTCGAGCTCCTGCACCAACGCGCGCAGCGCAGGAGCCATCGCGACGGGATTGCCTTGAGTGCGAACGTACAGCGTCACAGGGCTCATGTCGTACGACTGGGCGAGCGGCCGAAGGATGAAGGGCGAGGGTGCTTCCCCTACCATCTTGTAGCGCCCGTTCCGAACAACCCCCACGACCTCGTGCAGGACTAGGTTGTTATTGACGGCACACAAGAGCCGCTTGCCAACGGGATCCTTGCCTGGCCAGAGGAGCTTGGCCATCTCCTCGTTGATGATGGCCACCTTGGGAGTCTGCGCGGTGTCCTGCTCCGTGAAGTCGCGCCCCAGCAGCAGTGTGGCTCCCGTGGCTTTGAGGTAATTGGCCTCCACATCACCATAGGAGGTGATGGTCAAGTCTTGGATTCCGCTGACGACTTTGCCCTCCGGCGCCACCACATTCATCGTTGAGTAGAATGAAAACGGGACGAAGGTGCCCAAGGTGGCGGCTTCGACGCCTGGTAGGACCTTGACTCTCTCCAGGAGCTGCTGCTGGAACTGCCGCGCGTGCGCCGGATCGTATCCCTGTAGTCCCAGATCGAGAGAGGCCATCAGCAAACGGTCGGTGCGGAACCCGAGCAGGGATGGGGACGCATTCCGCACGCTCTGTAGGAACGCTCCGCCACAGATCAACACGACCAGTGACACGGCGACCTGCGAGACCACCAGAATGCTCCGAAACGGGCGGCGTGACGAGGCGAGCAGCGCACCGCCGCCTTCATTCAGCGTCGTCCTGAGATCGAGGCGGCTGGCCTTCAGGGCCGGGATCAGTCCGCTGAGGAGTCCCGCGAACAGCGCCGTGACGGCTGTGAAGAGGAACACGCGCCAGTCCCAACTGCTGCCGACGAGCTGGATGGGTGTCCCCGACGTCCCGCGGGACACGAAACGGACTAGGGCGTCTGCGGCCCAGTAGCCAAACACCAGCCCCAGACCGCCCGCGAAGACTGCCAGCATGAGGCTCTCGGCGAGCGACTGCCGGATCAACTGCCAGCGCGAGGCGCCCAAGGCCGTGCGGATGCCCATGTCTCGTTGCCGAACGATAGTCCTAGAGAAGGTCAGGTTGGCCACATTGGCGCACGCAACGAGCAAGACCAGGCCTACCAATCCCATGAAGACCGACGCGAAGAGAGGCGTGAACTCCGTGAAGGCCGGATCAGGGCGTGTGAACCGCTCGCGCACGACCATGGCTTTGCCTGCTATGGTCTGTTGCGGGAAATCCCTTGCCACTTGAGCGAGGACCGTGTCCACGGCGGTGCGGGCTTGATCCATACCCACGCCGGGTCGAAGCCGTCCCATGACGCTGAAGGGCATTCCTGCGCGACTCGTGAGCATGCGGTCGCCAGGAGCCCATATTCGGCCGAGCATCGTTGCAGGGATGAACGCGCTGGACCCCATGCCCGCTTGCGCGCCGGTGAATGTGGCTGGGGCGATACCAACGACCGTGAATGGACGTCCGTTGAGGATGACGCTCTTGCCCACCAGCGCCGGGTCGCCGCCGAAGCGGCGCTGCCAGTACTGATGCGCCAGCACGACGATGGGATCCGCGCCGATCTTCTCGCCCTCACCGGGAAGGAACAGTCGCCCAAGCGCTGCGTCAACCCCGAAGAACGAGAAGTAGTTGCCGCTGACGACACTGACGAAAGTCCGCTCTGCCTGAGACCCCGAAGCAGCGAAATGGACTGGTTGCGTGGTGCAGGCGATGAGGCCGGAGAATGCTGCCGCCCGATCGCGAAGATCGAGGTACGTCGCATACTCGTAGCCCCTCAGGACACTGATCACCGGCGTTTTGGAAACCACGAACACCAGACCATTCGGGTCCTTGACCGGCAGCGGGCGGAAGAAGAGATCGTCAATGACGGAGAAGACCGCCACATTGACGCCGATCCCGAGCGCCAATGTCAGCACGGCCACGGCCGTGAAGCCGGGGCTCTTGGCCAGGACGCGAACGGCGTAACGTAGGTCTTGGAACAGCGTATTCATGATTCACCTCGTCGCTATTCGCATCGGAGCGCCACCATCGGAGCGACTTTGGCCGCGCGGCGTGGATGGGCCCTTTGGGGGAAGACGGAATGTCATCTTCAAGATGCGTTGGGCATTTCTGTAGAACACGTGCGATATGACGTCAAGATCCCATCGATAGAAGGCAGCGATCTCCCTGGCTGCCTGCCGATAGTGCGGGAGCAGGCTGCCTCCTTCAGTGGGGAACCCTTCGGGGGAGTCGATGCCGTACAGGATCTTCCTCTTCCCGATGGCTTTGAGCGCCGCTTGTTGGTACTTCTCTCCCCAGGCTGTATAGGAGTTGTCCACGTACACGTTGGGGTATGCGTTCACCAGCGCAAACGTCTCTTCGGCCGGATAGCCGTGAATCAGGAGCAACGTGGTCTGAGGGAACTTCGCCAGCAAGGGCTGAAACAGGGCGGCGTTGCACGACTCTTTCTCGGTATGGGACTGGATCATGAGCCCCTTGCTGTTGGCCAATTCAAACAAACCGGCCAACAGGTCATAGCTCACTCGATAGCGCCCGCCGGCAGGATGCAGCTTGAATCCCTTGACGATCTGCGGATACTCCTTCAGAGCTTTCTCGGCGATTGCCAGATGATCGCGGTCGGTGGGAGTGAGCCAGACGCAAGCTCCGGCGACATCTTTGTGTTCGTCAATCCAGGGAAGCTGGTAGGGCTGACTCATGATCAAGACGTACGAAAGCCTCTCCTGCCTCACCAGATCCATCCCTTGATCGGTGGAGATATGGCCGTGCATCTCTACCAATGGAATGGCATCGACGTCCACTTCTTTGGCGGGCCGGGCATACGCCATTCCAGCCAGTCCCAGCAATGAAATGCCCATGAAGTCGCGGCGCGTGTGCTGGTCCGGATCGCTCTTGGCGGCGCGCATGATTCACCTCGTTGACGCAGGGGCGGGTTTGAAACCCGCCCCTACACGGCGGCGGTAGGCTGTGCGGCGTGTCCTTCTTCGTCGACAATCTGGCCGTCGAAGAGGTGAATGGTGCGGTCGGCGTGGCGCGCGAAGCGCGGGTCGTGCGTGACCATGCAGATCGTGGCGCCGCTCCGGTGCAGGTCGGCGAGCAATTCCATGACGGCCTCGCCGTTCTTCGAGTCGAGGTTGCCGGTGGGCTCGTCGGCCAGCAGGATCGACGGCGCGCCGACGAGCGCGCGCGCCACGGCCACGCGTTGCTGCTGACCGCCGGAGAGCTGGCTCGGGTAGTGCTTGGAGCGATGGGCCATGGCCACCTTCTCGAGCGACTCGGCCACGCGCCTCTTGCGCTCCGCGCGGCTCATGCCGCGATACGTCAGCGGCAGCTCGACGTTCTCGTAGACGGTGAGATCGCCGATCAGGTTGAAGCTCTGAAACACGAAGCCAATCTCACGGTTGCGGATGCGTGCCCGCTCGCGTGCCTTGATGTCCTGCACGGCGCGCCCTTTGAGGACATACGCGCCTCCCGTGGGGGAGTCGAGAAGCCCGAGGATCGACAACAGCGTCGACTTCCCGCACCCCGAAGGCCCCGAGATGGCGATGTAGTCGCCCTTGGCAATGTCGAGGTGTACGCCGGAGAGCGCGTGCGTCTCCACCTCGTCGGTCTGAAAGACCTTGGTCAAGTTCTCGAGGTGGATCAGTGATTCATTCGGTTTCGTGTCCATCGTGTGCCTCGTTTCTCTCATCGCTTCACTGGTAGGGGCACGGCGTGCCGTGCCCCTACGAAATCGACCGCGTTCATTCGCATCGCAGCGCCACCATCGGATCGACCTTGGCTGCGCGCAGTCCGGGGATCAGACACGCCAGGAATGCCATCACAAGAATCATGGCCGTGCCGCTGACGTACGTGACCATGTCGTTGCCGGTGATGCCAAACAGGCTGTTCTGCAGCAGCCGACTGACGCCCCACGCCCCGGCGAGCCCTAGGAGCACGCCCGGCAGCGCGAGTCGCAGGCCGCGCACGAGCACCTCGCGCAACACGTCGCGGCGGTCCGCGCCGAGCGCCATCTGAATGCCGATCTCGCGGGTACGCTGGCCCACGGCGAACGAGAGCACGCCGTAGATCCCAATCAAGGACAGCAGCAGGGCCGTGCCGGCGAAGGAGGTGAAGAGGCCCATGCTGAATTCGCGACCGGAGACGGACCCGGCAATGCGCTCCGACATGAGCTGCACGTCGCGTATGGTGACGTCCTTGATCGCGGTCCGGGCGGCCCCGCGGATCGAGGCGACAGCCGCTGCCGGGTCCATGCGCGTGCGCACCGCGAGGTGCATCGGTGCCGGCAGGGGCCATTGCCGCAGCGAAAGATAGAACTCCGTCGTTTCGCCTTGATCGAGGCCGAACTGCGTCGTGCTCCCCACCACGCCGACGATCTGCACCCAGGCGAACTGGAGCTCCGGGGGGCCGAGCCGGAAGCGCTTCCCGACAGGGTCTTCGCCTGGCCAATACCTGGCTGCCATGCGCTGGCTCACGACGCCGTCAAAGACCACGTCCTTGAAGATGACGCCGAAGTTCTGTGGCGCAAGCTCTAGGCCAGGCGGGACGGCGTATGGTTTCTCGTGGCCGTCGAACAGCCGGCCGCGCAGCAGTGGGATGCCCATGACGCGGAAGTAGTCCGCGCTCACAGTGTGCGTGCTGGCTGTGGGGAACTCGCCGGGCTTGGGAATCGGCCGTCCCTCGCGGTAGAGCTGCATGGTGGTGTCGTTGAAGGCGAAGGGGAGGCCTGTGGCGACGGCAGCGGCCTCGACACCGGGCAGAGGCTGCACCGAATCGAGGATCCGTTCGAAGTAGACACTGAAGGCCTGTGGATCGCGCCAGAACCCCGCCACTGGCGGCGGCTCGACCCGGAGGGTGAGGACCCTCTCCGGCGTGATGCCGGAAGGCACGTTCATGAGCTGCTGCAGACTCCGGATCAGAAGGCCCGCTCCGGTGAGCAACGTCAATGCAAGCGCTACCTGCGCGACGACCAGCAGGTCGCTGACACGGAAGCGGCCGAGGAGGGTGCTCAGTGTGCGTTTGCCGTTCTTGAGCGCATCGTTTGGATCGGCGTGGGACGACCGCCATGCCGGCACCAGACCGAAGCCAATGCCCGTGATCAGGCTGACGGCGAAGACGAACAGCAGGACTCGCAGATCGAGGCCCGTGCTTGCGCCGACCACCTGTTGCACCTCTCCCGGCACCAACCGCAGGACCAGCCTGTAACCCCACAGTCCGAGCGCGGCGCCCGCCAGGCCACTGGCGCAGGCGAGCGCCACGCTCTCCACGAGCAACTGCCGGGCCAGTTGCAGGCGTGTGGCCCCGAGTGCGGTGCGGACAGCCATTTCGCGCCGACGGGCGAACGACCGCGACAGAAGCATGTTGGCCACGTTCACGCAGGCGATCATCAGGACCATGCCGGCCGCGCCAAGCAACAGCAGCAATTGCGGTCGCGCCGCGCCGGCGAGCTGTTCACGTAGGGGCAGCACGCGCACGCCGATACCTGCGTCGGCTTGGGGATACTGATGCGCGAGCCGCCCTGCGATCGCGCTCATCTGCGTTTGCGCGGCGCTCAGCGTCGCTTCCGGCTTCAGGCGCCCGAGCACATAGCTGTTGCCGTTCCGATTCTCGCGCATGGAGAAGCTCGGCTGCTGCGCATACGGCGCGAGCGGCAGATAGAAATCGGCACCGCGGTGAATGCGGAAGCCAGGCGGCAGAACACCGGCCACGGTGACCGTCTGCCCGTCCAGCACGATCGCGCGACCGATCGGGCTCTGGTCGCCTGGGAAATACGTCTGCCGGGCGTCGGAGGTCACCCATGCGACCGGCGCTGCGCCGACCTTGTCGTCCCCTGCCGCAAGATCACGCCCCTGAGCGGCGCGCACGCCCAGCACGGGGAAGAAATCGGCCGAAACCAGGCAAGTGGGTACCAGCTCCACTCCCTCCGGCATCTTCAGCTTGGAATCGATGAAGTGGTAGAAAGCCAGCCCGGAGAAGGCGTTCTGCTGCTCACGCCAGTCCACGAAGTTCGGGTACGACACTGCCATTTCGTCGCCTGAGGCGCTGCGTTCCCGGAGCAGGGTGAGCCGGTCTGGGTCTGGGTACGGCAGGGAACGCAGGAACGCGAAGTTGACGACGCTGAAGATCGCCGTGTTGGCGCCGATCCCGAGCGCCAGCGTTGCCATCGTCACGACCGTGAACAGACGCGCCTTGAGCAACGTCCGCACGGCGTAGCGTAGGTCCTGAAACAGTGTGTTCATGATTCACCTCGTACGCAAGGGCACGGCGTGCCCTTGTTCCGTAGGGGCGGGTTTGAAACCCGCCCCTACGCTGGCATGTGGGTTCATTCGCACCTCAGCGCCACCATCGGATCGACCTTGGCCGCGCGGCGCGCGGGGATGAGACAGGCCAGAAGCGCGGTCGAGAGCAGCAGCGTCAAGGCCAGGGCAAACGAAGGAACGTCCATGGGGCTGATGCCATAGAGATCCTTCTGAACGAGGCGTGCTGCGAACGCGGAGGCCACAAGGCCTGCCGCGGTGCCGAAACCCACCACGCTCCCGCCCTGGCTCAGAATCCGCTGGGCGATGTTTCGGGGTGTGGCCCCCACGGCAAGGCGGATGCCGATCTCGCGGCGGCGTTCGCGGACCTGGGATGCAAGGATCCCGTAAAGGCCCACGGATCCGATGAGCAGGCCCAGCAGGGCAAAGCCACCCACCAGAACGCCGGCGCGGAGACGGTCACGGATCGTGTCCGCCGTGGCTTCTTGCAGGGATTCGAAACGCATCAGACGGATCCCAGCGTTCATGGCTTTCACGCGGGTCCTCAGCGTCGACGCGAAGGCGGCTGGATTCGCCTGCGTCCGGACGAGAAACGTCTGGGTCCCACCCCATGGCGTGAACGGGAGGTAGGCCTCCAGAGGGGCCGCCCGGTCCAGACCCCTGGTGCGGAGATCCTTCACCACACCCACGACGGTATTCCGGCGGTCCAAGAAGCTCATTCGGGCCACACGGCCTATGGGGTTCTCGAGCCCAAAGAGCTGTCGCGCCGCGCTCTCGTTGAGGACGACGACCGCCGACCAGCGTTTCACCTCATCCTCGGTGAAGGTCCTGCCTGCGACGAGGCGCGCGCCCATGGCTTCGAAATAGCCGCCGTCAACGGACTTGAGGGAGATCATGGGATCCGTGGAGCGGTAGTCGCCCTCACCCACCCTGAAGCTGCACGACGTCATCTCGCCAAGAGGATGATTCACCCCGAAGGAAGCCCGCTCTGTCCCAGGAATTCCCTTGATGAGATCCAAGAGCTCGTAGTCCGCGGCGGTCCGTCGATCGCGTTCCATCGGCAGCCAGGCCGCGACGGTCATGGCGCTCCGGGGGTCGTATCCCGGATCCATGCGCAGGGCCTGGAGGAAGCTGCGTCCGACCAGGCTGCCCACCGTGAGGAGCACCAAGATGATGGCCACCTGGGCCGCCACCAGGAAGGAGCGCCAGGGTGTGGAGGAACGAGAACCGCGGCTGCCGCCTTGGGCCAAGGTCACCGCCACGGCGGGATTCCGCGCTTGCAGAGCGGGCAGGAGGGCTACCGTCAGCGCGACGAGTAGACAAGTGAGGACGCCGAAGCCCAGGAGGGCCGGGCCCGTGTTCAGGAGCTCAGGGCCCAGGACATTCAAGTCCGGCATGTAGGTCAGCACCACAGGCCGGGCCAAACGTTCCAGACTCAGCGCCAATGCGCTGCCTGCGCCGCACACCAACAGGGATTCCAGCAAGGAGGCCCGCAGGACGCGCCATAGGCTTGCTCCCAAGGCGACGCGCACGGCCGTCTCGCGCATGCGTCCCAGGGCGCGGTCCAGAAAGAGGCTCGCCACGTTGGCGCAGGTGAGGATGAGCAGAAGGGCTGCCGCACCGTACAGCAGTAGAACTGCCTTCCGGTTCGCAGGGGCCAAGAGGTCGCGCAAGGATACAAGCTCACGCTTCCAGCCGCGCCCGGCGAGGTCCCAGTGCTCTTCCGCGGCTCGGGCGGCGGCCTGAATCCTCTCATCGGCCGCGGCTATCCCGAGCCCGGGTCTGAGCCGCAAGATGCCGTTGAAACCGAAAGTCCCGTCCCGACTACCATCGAATGGAGGAATCCTCGGTCCCGGCAGAAAGATCTTGGCCTGGGAAGCGAAGGGTAGGGTGGCGCCGCCCGTGACGACACCGACGATGCGTAGTTGTCCGCGCTGGCCCATGGATTCAGTGGGAAGCACGCGCCCGAGAATGCCTGGATCCGCTCCGAACTGGCCGCGCCAGGTCCCTTCTGCCAGCAGAGCCACTGGCTCATTGCCTCGTTCTTCCTCTTCGGTGAAGAATCGCCCGCACAGCGGTCTGAGGTCGAGAGCTTTCAGGTAGGCGATGTTGACCGTCCGGGCTGTGAGCGCCGGGCTCCCCTCATCGGGGCGGAGGATGATGGGGTCGTGGCCGCCTGTCAGACCGACCTCGGAGAAGGCATCTGTCCGGTCGCGCAGCAATGCGGCTTCACCCAGGCTCGTAGTCGTCAGGCGCTCTCCGGTCGGAAGCTGATGAACGATCGACACCAGGCGTTCCGGTTCCGGGAAGGCCAGGGGCCGCCAGAGCAGTGCATAGACCGCATTGAAGAGGATGGCGTTGGCGCCCAGGCCCAGAGCCAGGGTCAGAACTGCGGCGACGAGAAAGCCTGGCGCGCGCAGTAGCGAGCGGACGGAGGTGCGGAGCTCGGTCGTGAAGGCGGTCACGGGTTGCCTCGTCAGCCCTGGCTCGCGGCGGCGAGCTGTTCGGTCTTGCCGTTCGCGATCCAGCCGTCGCGGAGCTGGATGATGCGGTGGCCGTAGGCCGCGTTGGTCTCGGAGTGCGTGACCTGCACGATGGTCGTGCCGGCGTCGTTCAGTTTCTTGAACAGCTCCATGATCTCCTTGCCCTGGTCGGAGTGCAGGTTGCCGGTCGGCTCGTCAGCCAGAAGGAGCGGCGGTTTGGCGATCACGGCGCGCGCCACGCCGACGAGCTGCTGCTGGCCGCCCGAGAGCTGGCTAGGGAAGAGATCCTTCTTGCCGACGATGCCGAAGCGGTCGAGCGTGTCGCACACCAGACTCTTGCGCTCAGACCCCTTGACGTTGCGGTACGAGAGCGGCAGGTCCAGGTTCTCGTAGACCGTGAGGTCGTCGATCAGGTGATAGCTCTGGAAGACGAAGCCGATGTTCGCGCGCTGCAGCGCCTGCCGATCCTTCGGCTTGAGCGTTTGCACCGCGCGGTCCATGAAGACGTACTCGCCCTCGAAGGCGCTGTCGTACATGCCGAGGATGTGCAGGAGCGTGGACTTGCCAGCTCCCGATGGGCCCATGATGGAAACGAATTCCCCTTCGCGGATGGTGAGGTCGATCCGACGCAGCACGAAATACCGACCCGGTCCCTGGGGATACGACTTCTCGAGATTGCGTAAGGTGATCATCGTTCACTCCTCATTGATCTCATTGCAGGACACGGCGCGCCGTGCCGCAGAGGGCGAGGCATGCCTCGCCCCTACTCCAATCGAATTCGGTCAAACGCGTCCCATGCTGACGTGTCCGACAGGATCACCTGGTCGCCTTCTTTGAGGCCATCGACGACCTCGATGCTGCTGACCGATGCGCGACCGAGGCGAACCTTCACGCGCGACGCGATCTTGCCGACGGGATCGAGACGGAAGAGCCCCACCTGCGAGTCGCCCTGCCCTTGCGCAGGTCGACCCACGTGGAGCACGTTCGCCAGCCGCTCCAGTTCGATCGTGCCGTCGACCGTCAAATCGGGCCGCGCGCCGCTCGGCAGCGCGCCGTCTAGGCCGACGTCGACGGACACGGTGCCTTCGTTCACGGCCGGGTCGATGCGCGTGACGTGGCCGGGGATCACGCCGTTGCGCGTGTCGATCGAGGCGCGTTGACCGAGCTGAATGTCCTTGGCCTGAGTCTCGGGCACCTTGACGACGGCCTTCAATCGCGCGGGCTGCGCGACGCGCGCGAGATTGGCGCCGGGCGCGACACGCTGGCCGACCTCGACCGCGACGAGTTGGAGCACGCCGGCCATGCCGGCGCGCACGTGAAGCGCGTCGAGCTGGCTGCGCTTCAGGCGCGCGAGCGCCTCCTTCTGCTCGACCTCCATGCCCTTGGCGTCGAGCTGGGCCTTGACCGCCTCGTTGGCCGATGCCAGCCGCTCGCGTTCGATGCGGAGCTGCTCAGCGGTCTCGATGGCCGTCTCTCGCGCGATCTTGAGATCGATCGCCGGCACGAGCCCTTCGACCGCGAGCTGCTCGTTGGCCTCGGCCTTGAGCCGCGCCTGATTGCACTGCGACTCGACGCGCGCGAGCACGGCCTGCTGGTCGAGGCGCTGGCTCGCCAACCGCACGCGCAGCTCGGTGAGCTGCGCGCGGGCGACTTTGGCCTGGGACTCGGCGTCCTGCACGGCCAGGGTCAGCTCAGGATTCGTGAGCTCGAGAATGACGGAGTCCGGCGTGACGCGGGTCCCGGCCTGCAGCACCAGCCGCTCCACGCGGCCTTCGGTCACGGCTGGGATCCAGCGGATCTCCTCGGGGACGAGCGTGCCCACGCCGCGGACGTTGCGCAGCATCTCGCCGCGCTTGACGGTGTCGATCCAGACCGTGGCCCGCTCGACGCTCGGCGGTGCTGGCTTGAGGCGCGAGAGACCGAGGGTGACGAGCCCAAGGACTAGGGCCCCGCCGACGGCGATCGCGATTCGCCGGATCCGGCGCTGGCGTGCACGTGAAGGGAGGAGGATATCCATCGGTGGCCTCGCGCGGATGACCTTCAAGCCGCGTGCCAGGCGTGCGGCGACCCGAATGTGTCGTTCTTCGCGCGCATATGCCGGGAATCACATCGCAGCAGCGGAACATCAGCCGACACACGGCCGTCGGGCATCGCGTTCGTGGGATGTGGCCGTCCCGCAGGTGGGACGGGTCGAGCCCACCCGCGACACGGCGACTTGGTGTATTCTGCTGGCCATCGACGGGGCACGGACCCCCGAAGAGACGCCCGCATGGCACTGCTTGAGATCTTCCGTTCGAAGCCCCGCTGGCAGCACTCCGATCCGGACGTGCGTGCGGAGGCCGTGCGCGGTTTGGGCGCAGAGGAGCAGGGCGTCCTGGCCGGAGTTGCCCGCGCCGACGCCGACGCCCGCGTGCGACGACTCGCCACCAAGAGGCTTGCCAGCGTCGAGATCCTGGCCGAGATCGCCCGCACGGATGCGGACGTCACAGTGCGCAACGAGGCGTGCGACGCTCTCCAGACGGCCGTCATGGGAGAAGGCGAGCCGGA
>Ga0182021_10009774_pt1 | contig 11368 bp, 8 predicted proteins | sample 612E3MmetaG_FD_120493 | JGI IMG/M metagenome (GOLD analysis project Ga0182021, IMG submission 120493) | Permafrost microbial communities from Stordalen Mire, Sweden - 612E3M metaG (Illumina Assembly) | ecosystem: Environmental > Terrestrial > Soil > Wetlands > Permafrost | place: Sweden...
AGCAGGTGTGGTTGCAGGAGATCATGATCTCGACCGCGGACAAGGACGAGAAGGGCGTCGCGGCGGCGGAAAAGAAGGCCAACGACCTGGTGACGCGGGCGCGCAGGGGCGAGAACTTCGGGATCATGGCGCACGACAACTCGGACGCCGAGACGGCGGAGAGCAACGGCACCCTGCCTCCGTTCAAGCACGGGGTGCTGAGGAAAGAGATCGAGGATGTGGTGTTCCAGCAGCCGAAGGGCTACGTAACGGACCCGATCCGTCAATCGAAGGGGTTTCTGATCTTGAAGGTGGTGCAGCACGATGCGGCGGGGTTGCAGCCGTTTGACGCGGTGGAGAACGAGATCATGGACCGGATGTATTCGGTGCGGATGCAGCCGGCGATGCGGGTGTACCTGACCAAGCTGAGGCGGGAGGCGTTTCTGCAGATCCGGGAAGGGTACGTCGATTCGGGGGCGGCGCCGGGCAAGGACACCACCTGGCAGCAGGCGCCGAAGCTGAAGCCGCAGACGGTTACGAAGGAAGAGGTAGCGGAGCGGACGCGGCGAAAGCGGCTGATGTTCCTGCTGCCGGTTCCGGGGACGGAGAAGCTGGTGGGCGTATCGAGCTCGACGACCGGGAAAGGTTCGGCTGCACAGTCCGGGGCGTCCGGGAACAAGCAGTGAGGGGTGCCCCTGGATGCGGGGCGAAGACATCGAGTCCCGGAACGACGGCAGCGCGGGGGCAAGGGCAGGCTGAGCGTTCGAATTGACCGGCGGGACCAGCCCTCGCGGCTGTCTCCGGCACCGCGACCGTGAGGCCGTCGCTCGCGGCGTCACAGGCGGCGGTTTCGACGCCAGCCCCGCGACGGCTCTTGGTGCTACTGTGGGGTGTCGGCGTAGACGCTCGCGCCGCATCCCCGAGAGGAGCTGCTATGGCCCGCTATGAACTCCCCGCCGCATCCCGGCGGCGCATTTGGCCCATTGTCCTGATCGGCCTCTTCGTCCTGATCCTGATCGGCGCGCGCACGCTGGCAAGCTACATCATCGAGTACAACTGGTGGCGCGAGATGGGGCAGGTTTCCACCTGGCTCTCCCTGCTGGCCTATTCGCTGGCGCCGGCCGCCATCGCGGTGGCCGTCGTTTTCGTGGTGCTGTTCACGGCGCACGCGCTGGGGATGAAGTTCGGCGGCGCGCGCCTGGGCCTTTACCCGCTCTACGCCAAGATCTCCACCCTCGCGATCCTGCTGGTCGCCTTCGTCATCGCCTCGAGCATCATCGACACCTGGACGGTCGTGCGCTTTTTCGGCGGACGCCACCTGCCCGCCGAGGCGACGGCCTGGACCGATCCCGTCTTCGGCCATCCGCTGAAGTTCTACCTGTTCGACCTGCCGTTCTACGTCGTGCTGCGGCAGTTCCTGCTGGCGCTGGCAATTGCGTCGGCGCTGGTTTACTGGCTGACCGCGCGCGCATGGCAACTGAAGGATACGTTCCAGGGAGCCTTCCGCGACCGCACCGAGGTTGGCATCGATCTGCGGGCGTTCGGCCTCAAGGGCGCGCTTCAATCGCGCTTCCTGCGGACCGTGGCGGCGGTTTTTCTCCTGGCCCTGGCCTTCCGTTTCTTCCTGGGCCGGTACGAGATGCTGTGGGACGACCACGGCTTCATGGTCGGCATCGATTACGTGGATGAGAACTGGCGGCTACCGCTCCAGTGGCTGCTGATGGGGACCTGCGTGGTTTCGGCGGTGCTGGTCCTCTTCGGCCGCTGGATCTGGACGTTGTCGGTGGTGGCGGCCCTGCTCATCCAGGGAATCGTGCCCGCGGTGGTGGCGGGCCTGTACGTGCGGCCCAACGAAATCTCCATCGAGCGGCCTTACATCGCGCGGCACATCGAGGCCACCCGGAGCGCGTTCGGCCTGGCCAGCCGCATCCACGAGGGCGAGTACAAAGCCAGGCTCGAATCGCGTTTCGAGCCGGCGAAGAATCAGGCCATTTTGAGCAACGTGCGCCTGTGGGACTGGCAGGCGTTCCACGATACCGTGACCCAGATGCAGTCGCTGCGGTCCTATTATCGCTTCAACGATACCGACATCGACCGCTATGTCATCGACGGCCAGTTACGGCAGTTACTGCTCTCGCCGCGCGAGCTCGATGTCAGCCAGTTATCCGCCGCCGCTCAGAGCGGCTGGCCGAACACCCACTTCATTTACACGCACGGTTACGGCCTGGTGGTGGCGGAAGCCAACCGCATCACCGCGGACGGACTGCCGGAGCTGTTCATTCAGGACGCGCCGCCGGTGGTGAACACGCCCAGCCTGAAGCTCACGCGGCCCGAGTTGTACTACAGCGAGGTGTCCCACGAGCCGGTCTTCGTCCACACCGCGCAGAAGGAGTTCAATTACCCCGCCGGCGCGGACAACGTCTTCGAGCGCTACCAGGGAAAGGGCGGGTTCCCGGTTTCCTCGTTCGGGATGCGCCTGGCCGCCGCGGTTTCCGAAGCCGACCCCAACATTCTGCTCACCGGCTACCTGACGCCGGACAGCCGCATGATGATCCGCCGCAAAGTGGTGGAACGGCTCTCGGCGCTGGCGGGCTTCATCACCTGGGAGACCGATCCGTACCTGGTGATCGCCGAATCCGGGCGGCTGGTGTGGACCATCGACGGCTACACCACTTCCGACGCGCACCCCTACTCGCACCGGGTTGACCTGGGCGACGTAGGCGAAGTTAACTACATGCGCAACGCCGTCAAGGCCACCGTGGATGCCTATGACGGCGAGACGCACATTTACATCTTCGACGGCGCGGACCCCATCATCCGCGCCTACCAGCAGCTCTTCCCGCACCTGTTCCAGCCCTTTTCCGAAATGCCCGCCGACCTGCGCCGCCACGCGCGTTACCCGGAGATCTTCTTCCGCACGCAGGCCGAGATCTACCGCACCTTCCACATGCTGGACCCGCAGGCCTTCTACAACAAGGAAGACTTGTGGGACGTGGCCAAGACCGTGCGCACGCTCGGCAAGGACGCCGAGCCCATGTCGCCCACTTACGTCGTCGCCAGCCTTCCCGGCGGGGACAAGGCCGAGTTCCTGCTGATCCTGCCGTTCACGCCTCGCAACAAGGACAACATGATCGGGCTGATGGTGGCGCGCTGCGACGGCGACCACTTGGGCGAGGTCGTGGTGTTGCAGCTCTCCAAGCAGGAGCTGATCTTCGGCCCCATGCAGATCGAAGCGCGCATCAATCAGGACCAGACCATTTCGAAGGACCTGACTCTGTGGAACCAGCAGGGCTCGCAAGTGCTGCGCGGGCAGATGCTGGTGCTGCCCATCGCGGATACGTTCCTTTATGTGGAGCCGCTCTACATACAGTCTTCGGCGGCCAAGATGCCGCAGTTGAAGAAAATCGTTCTGGCCATGGGCAACCTCCTCATTTACACGGACACTTACGACCAGGCTCTGGCGCAGTTGAGCAACGTCATGCAAAGCGGCACCATCGCCGCACAGCCGGCCTTGTCCGGTGCCGCCCCGGTGAAAACCGTGGCCGCCCCGTCCGACCAGCGGATCGAATCGATCCGCGAGCACCTGCGCCGCTATCGCGAATTAACGTCGCAAGGCCACTGGGCCGAAGCCGGGAAGGAACTGGAGGCCGTCGAGGCCGAGGTGAATCGGCGGTAGGACAGGCCTCCGGCCTGTCCGGGGCGCTCACCAGCGCTGGTGAACCAGCGGGCGGATCTTCGCGGCGTAGATCGAGGCCACGGCTGCCATGGTCTCGGCCGTGAGAGCCGGGATGTCGGAAGCGGCGCAGTTCTCCGCCACCTGCGCCGGCCGCCTGCCTCCCGGAATGGCGCAGGAGACGGCGTCGAACATCAGGATCCAGCGCAGCGCGAACTGCGCCAGGCTGGCGCCCGCGGGCACCAGGCGCCGGATCTCCTCGACGGCATCGAGCGCCACGTCGTAATCGACTCCGGAAAAGGTCTCGCCCACGTCGAAAACCTCGCCGTGGCGATTGAAGTTGCGGTGATCCTGCGGCTCGAACTTCGACTCCCGGGTGAGCTTCCCGCTCAGCATTCCGCTGGCCAGCGGAACCCGCGCCAGGATGCCCACGCGCTGCCGCTTCGCCTCCTGGAAGAAGAGCTCGGCGGGCCGGTGGCGGAAGCAGTTGAAGATGATCTGCACCGTCTGCAGATTGGGAAACTCGATGGCTTTCAGCCCCTCTTCCGCCGTCTTCACGCTGACTCCGTAGTAGCGGATCTTGCCCGCCCGCGCCAGATCGTCCAGAGCGCCGAACACCTCGGGCATGTAGTAGACCTTGGGCGGCGGGCAGTGCAGTTGCAGCAGGTCGAGGCAATCGACTCCCAGGTTTCGCAGGCTGTCTTCGACGAAGCGCGCCAGGTTCTGCGCCGTGTGGCCCTCGGCGGTGTAAGGAGACAGACGCTTGCCGGCCTTGGTCGCGACCACGATCTCTTCCTTGCGCTCGCGTTTCACCTGCCCGACCAGGCGCTCGCTGCGGCCGCCGCCGTAAACATCGGCCGTATCGACGAAGTTCACACCGCAGTCGATGGCCCGGTGCAAGGCGGCTTTGGATTCCTCGTCGTCGCTCGCGCCCCACTCCCCGCCGATCGCCCAGGCGCCAAAGCTGACATCGGAGACCTTCCAGCCCGTGCGGCCCAGCGCGCGATAGTGCATGAGTGCCTCCCCACTAGTCCAGCGTCTGCTCCAGCACCTTTCGCGCCTGAGCGGCCCGATAGGCGCGGAGCTTATCCTTGTACTCCGGATGACGCGCGGCCAGCACCGCGATGGCCAGCAGGGCGGCGTTCTTGGCGCCGGCTTTGCCGATTCCGAGCGTTCCTACGGGGACGCCGCCCGGCATCTGCACCGTCGAGAGCAATGAGTCCAGGCCCTTCAGCGCGGCGCTCTCCATCGGAACGCCCAGCACGGGGAGGATGGTGTGGGCGGCGATCACACCGGCCAGGTGCGCCGCGCCGCCCGCCGCCGCGATGATCACCTCGATCCCGCGCCGCTCGGCGTTCGCCGCATACTCGGCCGTCTCCGTCGGCGTCCGGTGCGCGGAAAGGACCCGCGCTTCGTGCGGCACGTCGAACTCGGTGAGAGTGGCGGCCGTCTCCCGCATCGCCTCCCAATCCGACTTACTGCCCACCACCACCGCGACCAACGAGTCAGCGCTCATACAATCAGGGTAGCAGCAAGCCGGTGGGACAGGCCTCCGGCCTGTCGGCTTGGTGTCGGCCTGTCGGCTTGGCGGACCTGGGCAGGCGGAACCGCCTGCCCCACCTACTTGCCCTTGCGAGCCTTCAACTCGGCCAGCATCTGGTCGATCCGGTCGGACTTCTCGAGCGCGCCGAGCTGTTCCTCCGTGCTATCGGCCAGCATTTCCGTTTTGGCCTGGCTGACCGCTTCGCTGTGCTGAACCTTCTTCTGCATGCGGTCGAAGGCCGCGGCGCTTGGTCCATCCGCCACCGCCATTCGCGCGTCGCTCGCCTTCGATAGCGCGCGGGCGCGCCGGTGCTGTGCGATCAGCATGTCGCTCATACTCTTCGCCTCCGTCAGCTTCCGCTCCAGCTTATGCCACGCCGACTTCAGCTCTTCCACCTGAGCCCTCTGGTCCGCGATCTGCACCGTGAAGCCTTCGTCCATCTGTTTGTAGCCGACCGCGCGCTCGAGCGCGGCCCGCGCCAGTTCGTCCTGCCCCTTGTCGACGGCCAGTTCGGCCTTGCGCGTCCACTCGGCGTGCTTCTCCGCGGTCTCCTTCTGCTTCTTCTCGAGGACGTGCTGATCGGCGATCGCCACCGCCACCTGCGTCTTTACCTGCAGCAGTTGATTCTGCATGTCGAGAATCACCTGCTTGATCATCTTTTCCGGGTCCTCGGCCTTGTCGATCAGGTCATTGAGATTGGCCCGGATCAAAGTGGAAACACGTTCCAGTAGTGCCATTGCGAATCCCCTTTCTTGTGGGGCAGGCCTCGGGCTTCGGCCTCGTGCCCGCCCCACGGTTTAAGCAGCCCCCCTAGCCCTTGTCGCCCGGGCCAGGCTGCGGTTTCGTCTCCCCAATCGATCTGACCTTCGAGAACAGCTCGGACATCTGCATGCCCGAGAGCGTCTCGAATAGCGCCGGGATCTGCGCCGCCATGGCCGCCAGGTCGCCGGTGATTTTGTTCATGCCGGCGGCACTGCCGTCGCCGGTCGAAACGATGGTGATCTTATCCACGTTGGCGAGCGGCGCGGCCAGCGCCCGCGCCACTTCGGGCAGGCCGCTGATGAGCCGGTCCACCACGGCCGCCTGGTTCCATTCCTGGTAGGCCGCGGCCTTCACGTTCATGGCCCTGGCCTCGGCTTCGCCCTTCTTGAAAATGATGTCGGCCTCGGCCTCTCCGGTGGCGCGCGTCGCGGAGGCCTGGCCTTCTGCCTGAATCGTGAGCCGCTGCTTTTCGGCGGCGGCCAGCGTCTCGATCTTGCGCCGCTCGATCTCGGCCTGCTTGAGCACCGTGGCGATCAACTCGCGCTCGCGGCGCTGGATCTCGGCGTCCTGCACCGCGATTTGTCCCTGCCGCTCCACCTGCTGGATCTTCACCTGCTCGGCCACCACCTGTTGCTGCATGATGTTGGTCTGGATGTCGTAGGCTTTGTCCGCCTGCGCCTGCTGCTTCTTCGTGGTCTCCAGGTACTGCGCCCTCCTGACTTCCAGATCGCGCTGCGCCTGGGCCTGCGCGGCCAGCGATTGCGTCTCCGCCAACACCCGCTCCTGGTCGGCCTGCGCCCGCGCGATGGCGGCTTCCCGTTGCGCCACGGCCCGCCGGATGGCGGTGTCCCGCTCGGCTTCGGCCGCGGCCACGTCCGCGTCGCGCCGGATGCGCGCCACGTCCGGCCGGCCCATGTTGGCGATGTATTCGTTCTGGTCCTTGACTTCCTTGATGGTGAACGAGATCACCTCCAGGCCCATCTTGTTCATGTCGTCGGCGCAGGTGGAGCGCATGCGGTCCGCCACCATCTCCGGCTCCTTCACGATCTCTTCCACCGTGAGCTGGCCGATGATGCCGCGCAAATGGCCTTCCATCACCAGCCGGATCAAGCCTTCGCGCTCGCTGTCCGATTTGGTCAGAAACTGTTCGGCCGCCGTGAGGACCGAGACGTCGTCCGACTTCACCTTGATCTGCGCCACCGCCTCGACCGTGACCGCCACGCCCTGCTTGGTGTACAGATCCTGCTTCGGCGCGACGTCGAACGACATCAGCTCGAGCGACAGGCAGCGCCAGTTTTCCACCATCGGGTAGATGATCGTGCCGCGGCCCTTAATGACGCGCGTGTGCCGCATGCCATAGACCACCAGGGCCTCGTGAGGGCCGGCTTTGCGGTACAGCCGCGCAAAGGTCCCCATCAGGAAGAAGATCGCAAGTATAGCGAGGCCTGCAACGATCCAGACCTCGCCTCGGTTCACAAGCTGTAAGTCCATAGGGTCTCCGTCAGTCCTTCTCCACATCGTCCGAGGGCTCGCCGGCCAGATCTTCCCAGCGCCGGACGTAGGCAACCCCCTTCTCGAAACGTGTCACCACGACTTCGGTGTTCCTGGCCACCATCGCGCCGTCTTCGCTTCTGGCGGCCGTGCAATGCCGCGTGCCCCCCTGCGTAAACACAATTTCGCCCGTCCCCCCCGCCCGGATGGAAACGCTCAGCCGGCCCAGAACCCCGACCATGTCCGAGTCCTCCGGATCGAACTCCTCTTCGGCGCGCATCAGCACCTTGGCCAGGAACAGGAAGATGATTCCCGCTCCCACCAGGCCGCTCGCAATCGCGATTCCCAGGGCGAAGAACGCCCACAGGCTCGAAAGCCGGACCAGCAGATAGCCGGTCCCCCCGAACCAGGTCAGAAACGCGGCCAGCGTGCCCAGATTCAGAACCGGCACCTCGCCGCCGCCCGCGTGGGGAACGTGTATGTGGGGGACGTGTATGTGCGGGACATGCACATGCAGGTGCAAATGCGGCAGGTGCAGGTGCGCACTCCCGGTCAGGATCGAGATGAAACTCATCAGGAAGCCCACCAGGAAACAGGTCAGGTAAAAATCCGCCCATGTCATCGGGAACGCCTCCGTTCCCCGGCCGGCCTGAGTACCTGCAGCAGCCGTTCGGCCAGACCGGGGTTTTCCAATATACCTCCAAGCAGAATCAGGCACATGCGCGAATCGTCGTGCCGCGAGACCGCAATCAGCGCGCCCGCGAGCTCCGCGTCGTCGTGAAAGCGCTCCGCGCCGCCCACCAGCCACAAGTCCAGCTTGTCCTCCGGCGCGCCCAGACTCGAAACCAGCTCGGTCGAGTAGCCCTCCGGATCGTCCACCAGGTAGCCCGGGTGCACCTTGAAAAAGGTGGCCAGCAGCATTCGCGTCGAGTTGGTCAGATGCGGCCGCGCCCCGTTCTCGATCTGCGAAAGATAGGACTGGCTGATGGCGCGCCCCATCTCCTTCTTGAGCAGCCGCACCACTTCCTGCTGGGTCAGCTCGCGGCCCAGGCCGCGCAGCGTTCCCTCCATCTCGCGCAGATAGCGGAGCTTCTCGCCGAGTCTCATACGGTCCCAATCACAATATGCAATATATGTATCACTGATTGCGATAAGCTGTCAATCCCCCCGTTTGAGCTTTCGTGGGGCAGGCCGTTTGGCCTGCCCGGGCCGGCAGGCGGAACCGCCTGCCCTGCCCCCCACAGGCGGAACCGCCTGCCCCACTTCCAGTTCGCTACACTGCTGGTTTGGACTCCTTCACTCGTCGGCAATTCCTACGCGCGGCCCTGCTGCTCTCCGCGGCCGTGTGCGCGGCGGCCCAGAGCCAGTCGCAGTTCGACCGCGACTACGGCGCGCTGGCCGCCACCCGGCCCATCCATCAAGCCGCCATTGCCCCGGACGGCAGGCGCGTGGCCTGGGTCGAGAACGCATCGGAGATCCTCGTCGCCCCGCTCGAAGCGGCGCGTCTCGAGCCCTTGAAGATCGCCGATGGGCACGATATCGCCTGGTCGCCGGACGGCCGCACGCTGGCGTTCCTGTCGGCCTTCGGGTTGTACACGGTCGATGCGGGCGGCGGCGCGCCCAGGAAACTTGCGGCGCTGACCGGCCACGCGGCCGACCCGCGCTGGTCCCCGGATGGCCGCACGCTCGCAGTGCTCTTCGCCGAGAACTCTCCCGCGGCGGCGGGCCCGCTCCAACCGGCGGCGCAGCAAACCGGAGTCATCGGCGAGCGAAGCTACAACCAGCGCATCGCCACGGTGGATCTCGCGACGCATGCCCTGCGGCAGCTCTCGCCGCCCGAACTGAACGTCTACGAATACGACTGGTCGCCCGATGGCAAAGCGTTCGCCGCAACCGCCGCGCCCGGCCCCGGCGACGACAACTGGTTCGTCGCGAAGCTCTATGCCATCGACTCCCGGACGGGCCAAGCCAGCCTGGTGGCAAAGCCCGCGCGGCAGCTCGCCGTGCCGCGCTGGTCGCCCGATGGAACGCGCATCGCGTACATCTCCGGCTTGATGAGCGACCAGGGATCGACGGGCGGAGACGTGTTCGTCGTCCCTGCCGGCGGCGGCGAGCCGCGCAACGTGACGCCCGGCATGAAGGCTTCGGCGAGCGCCATCGACTGGCTCGACGCCGGCCGCATCCTGCTCTCCGAACAGGTGGACGGCGAGTCGGGATTCGCAACGCTGGACCTCGAGACCGGGCGGATCGAGACGCTCTGGCGCGGTGCCGGCGCCCTGACCAGTGGGGGCTGGGTGCCCGCCCTGGCGCTGGCACGGGACGGAAAGACCTCGGCGGTGGTTCGCCAGTCCTTCGATGCGCCGCCCGAGGTCTGGGCCGGGCCGGTCGGCTCCTGGCGCCAGGTCTCGCACGCCAACCGCGACCTGCGGCCGCTCTGGGGCGAGGCCAGGAGCATCCACTGGCCGAGCGAGGAACTGAGCGTGCAAGGCTGGCTGCTCTATCCGCGCGGCTACGATCCGGCGCGGCGTTGGCCGCTCGTGGTGCTCCCGCATGGAGGGCCGGGCGCCATGGAACGCTCGCACTGGCTGGGCACCGATCTGGAAGGCATGCTCGCCGCGGCCGGATACTTCGTCCTGCTCCCGAACCCTCGCGGGAGTTTCGGCGATGGCGAAGAGTTCGCCGAGGCCAACGTCCGCGACTTCGGCTACGGCGATTTCCGGGACATCCTGGCCGGCGTGGACGCGGCCATCGCGACACTGCCCGTAGACAAGGCCCGCACCGGAATCGCCGGCTGGAGTTATGGCGGCTACATGGCCATGTGGGCCGTCACCCAGACCCAGCGTTTCCGCGCCGCAGTGGCGGGCGCCGGGCTCGCCAACTTCCAGAGCTACTACGGCGAGAACCGGATCGACCAGTGGTTGATCCCGTTCTTCGGCGCGTCGGTCTACGACGATCCCGCGGTCTATTGGCGCAGCTCGCCCATCAACTTCATCAAGAACGTCAAGACGCCTACTCTGATTCTCGTGGGCGAGCGCGATGCCGAGTGCCCCGCGCCGCAATCCTGGGAGTTCTGGCACGCTCTGAAGACGCTGGGGGTCGAGACCCAGCTCGTCGTCTATCCCAACGAAGGCCACGCCATCGCCGATTCCGAGCACCGGCGCGATGTGGTCCGCCGCTCGGTGGAGTGGTTCGACAAGTACCTCAAGTAGGCGCCCCGCCCGAGCCGGTCGCCCGAACCAGCCGCCCGAACCAGCCGTCGAGCCCGTTCATGCTACGCTTGAATCAACGGGGGGGGCATGAGCGCTGCGCAACCAATAGGGCATTCCAAGGACGAGTTATTCGAGGCGATTCGAGCGGGCGATGCTTCGCGCCTCAGGGCACTGCTGAACGAGGCTCCGGACCTTGCGGCGGCCAGGGCGCCCGATGGCGCATCGGCCGTTTTACTGGCGATGTACTGGGGCCATCCCGAATTGGTCGGGCTCCTCGAAGCGTGCGGCGTGCCGTTGAACGCGTTTGAAGCCTGCGCGGCGGGCAGGCGCGAACGGGTGGCGGAACTGCTCGATCATGCGCCGGAGTCTATCCGCGGATTCTCCGGCGACGGCTATCCGGCCCTGGGTCTGGCGGTCTTTTTCGGCCACGACGACATCGCCCGGCTGCTGATCGCGAGCGGCGCCGATGTCAACGCAGCGTCCCGCAACAGCCAGCGCGTGACCCCGCTGCACGCCGCGGCGGCGCGCCACAACGCGCGGATGGCCGGGGAGTTGCTCGCGTGCGGCGCCAGCCCTGACGCGGCGCAGGCCGGCGGCTTCACGGCCCTGCACTCAGCCGCCTTCCACGGCGACGGCGAGATCGCCGATCTGCTCCTCGGCTACGGCGCCGACCCGCGCCTCAAGACCGCCGACGGCAAGACCGCCGCCGAC
>Ga0182021_10009775_pt1 | contig 11367 bp, 14 predicted proteins | sample 612E3MmetaG_FD_120493 | JGI IMG/M metagenome (GOLD analysis project Ga0182021, IMG submission 120493) | Permafrost microbial communities from Stordalen Mire, Sweden - 612E3M metaG (Illumina Assembly) | ecosystem: Environmental > Terrestrial > Soil > Wetlands > Permafrost | place: Sweden...
AAGGCCGACGGCGGGCTATGCGCGAGCTGGGGTTCAGTGACTCTCTCGGTGAAAAAACCGAGCAGATGGTGCGGTTGCTGCTTTCGGGTAAGGGCGCGTTAAGCCATCCCGAGGAGCATTTTAATTCTTTTGTGGATCGCATTAAGCAAGATATCGCCGTTCACGCTCGGACCCACGCGGATAAGGCGGCCAATGATTAATCCGGAAGTAAAACTTATTGCCATAGTCGGCCCGACAGCCTCGGGCAAGACTGAAATGTCTCTGAAATTGGCCGAAAAATACAACGGCGAGATAGTTTGCGCCGACTCGCGGACTATTTACCGTGGTATGGACATCGGCACCGCCAAGCCGACCGCCGAAGAGCAGGCCAGGGCGCCTCATCATCTCATCGATATCATTAACCCGGACCAGTCTCTGAGCGCCGGCGAGTTCAAGCGGCTGGCCGAGGCGGCCATAAATGATATTTGGGCGCGCGGCCGCGTGCCGTTTTTGGTCGGCGGTAGCGGGTTGTACGTGGACGCGGTTATTTACGAATACGACTTTCCGGCGACCGCCGACCTCGAGCTGAGACAAAAACTCGACGCTCTGAGCGATGATGAGTTGAGAGCCAGGCTCAAGGAGCGCGACCCGGAGTTTTACGCCGAGGTCGACACTAAAAATCGTCGCCGACTGGTTAGGGCCATTGAGGTGGCCGGCCAGCCACGGTCAAAACGTGCCGATGTCCGCCCCAATACTTTGGTTATAGCGCCGAACACTGACAAAGAAATCATTAAGGAACGCATAAAACTCCGAGTCGCCAAGATGGTCGACAACGGGTTTGTCGCTGAAGTTCGGGCAATGGGCGAAAAGTACGGTCTTGGTTGCGAAGGGTTCGGAGTTATCGGCTACAAAGCGTTTAAGGACGTGGTTTTCGGCCAAAAACCCCTTGAAGAGGGCATGGCCGACTTCGCCAAAGGCGATACTTTATTGTTAAAAAAGCAGCTAACTTGGTTTAAACGCAACCAAAGCATTCATTGGCTGGGCGGTTTTGAAGAAGCGGACGCTTTGGTGGGCGATTTTCTGGAAAAGAGTCAGTAAAATAGCCTAGACACGGCCGTATAAAATACTTATGCTATTAGTATCATGACAGTCAGACCGGACGAAGCGATTACTGAAGAGGAGTTGGCAGCCGCGGAAGCCCCCGAGGTATCTAAGCGCCGGTCAAATCAAAAAGGTCCCGGCCATTTTTTGCGTTTTTTGGGTCCGGGCATTGTGACCGGCGCGGCCGACGACGATCCCTCGGGCATCGTGACCTACTCTCAGGCCGGCGCGCAGTTCGGGCTGGCCGCCCCCTGGATGATGCTGTTTACTTATCCCATTATGACGGCCGTGCAGGAAGCCTGCATGAGAATCGGCGCCGTTACCGGCAAGGGCCTGGCCGCGGTTATTAAGGAACGATTCCCGAAATGGCTGCTCCTACCGACGGTCTTATTGGTGGTGGTAGCCAACACTCTAAACATCGGCGCCGACATTAGCGCTATGGCGGCCTCGACCAACCTGATAGTGCCGATCCCGTATCCGGCTTTGGCTATCATGTTTTCTCTCCTGATGATTATCCTTGAGGTCTTTGTGCCGTACAAGTCCTACGCTAAGATGCTGAAATGGCTGGCGTTGGCGCTGTTTTCTTACGTTATCACCGCCTTTTTGGTTAACGTGCCGTGGCTGGAGGTTATCAAAGCCACCTTTATTCCGAAAGTGCAGTTTAATCCGGCCTTCCTCTACATTTTCGTCGGTGTTCTCGGCACCACCATTTCGCCGTATCTGTTTTTCTGGCAGGCTAGCGAGATGGTCGAAGACGAAATAGCCGCCCACCGCCTAGCCCAAAGTGGCGGCGTGCCCAGACTCAGTAAGAAATACCTGAAGAGTCTGCGCTGGGATACCGTATTCGGGATGCTATTTTCGAACGTCATGTCATGGTTCATAATTATTGTCAGCGCGGTCGTGCTGCACCAAGCGGGAGTTCTCACCGTAAACTCCGCGGCCGACGCCGCCAAGGCGCTAGAGCCGTTAGTGAACGGATTCCCGAACGCCGGCACGTTGGCTAAAATCATATTCTCCGTCGGGGTGGTCGGCATCGGCCTCATGAGTGTTCCGGTACTGGCCGGTTCGTCCAGCTACGCCATCGCCGAGGCGTTTGGTTGGAACGAGGGTCTGTTCCGTAAGTTCGCCTCCGCGCGCGCGTTTTATTTGGTCATTATTTTGTCGACCCTGGTCGGACTCGGCATGAACTTCGCCGGCATTGACCCCATTAAGGCCCTGGTCTTTTCGGCGGTCTTCAACGGCGTAGCTTCGGTGCCGCTCATAGCCATCATATATTTCGTGTCCAGGCGCCGGGATGTCATGGGTGAGCATGCCAGCGGTTTTTGGAGCCAAACCGGCCTCATCGCCGCCTGGTTGGTTATGGCGATCGCTTCCGGCGCTATGATCATTAGTTTCTTCGTATAAAAACTTCGCTCGTATCTAGTTTTCTGCTATACTGAGCGCATTGCTGAGTAAGTGGAGAAAGAGCGTGATCGAACAACTGTTTGGCTCTAAAACCAGGGTCAAACTTCTAAGTCTATTTTTGAACAATCCGGGACGACCTTTTTACGTTCGGGAAATTACTCGTAAAATTGACGAGCAGATTAACTCTGTGCGCCGCGAGTTGGCCAATCTGTTGAGCGTCGGCCTGATCAGTTCCGAGAGTTCAAATAATCGCCTTTACTACGAGGTGAACACCAAATACGACTACTACGAGCAACTGCGCAATATCTTTACCACTATGACCGTGAGCTCGGAAGACAAAATAATGGCCGATACGCGCGAAGAGGACCAGATAGCAAAGAAGCTCAAGGCTACCGGTAGTGTTCAATTCGCTTTTCTGACCGGTTCTTTCGTGCGTGACAGCCGTGTGGGGATCGATATGTTTATTGTCGGCGACGTTAATAAGACTCGACTGGCCAAGCTGGTGGCCGACATCGAGAAAGAGATGAACCGTGAGCTCAACTACACCGTCATGACTCCGGATGATTACAGCTATCGTTTAGCCTTGAATGACCGATTTGTGGTCAATTTGTTGGAGGCCAAGAAAATCGTTATTGTTGACTCTCAGAGAGAGAAACTCATTGAGCATGCCGACGTGACTTTCGGCGAGTTCGCGCCGGAGGATGGCGGCACAAAACTGCCGGTAAGTAGCATTCGAAAATATTTGGGTCGCGGTAGAAACATAAAGGAGGGAAGATGGATTTAACTTATTTGGGAGCCGGTTGCGTTAAGCTGTCGGGCAAAAGCCTAACCATTGTTTGTGACGCGTTGAAAGATGACGCCGTTATGGCTAAAGCGGCCGCCAAGGCTGACGTAGTGACTTTTTCGCAAGAGGATATGGTCGGCGTTGTTAGTTCGGGCATGGTCGTGGACGGCCCCGGAGAGTATGAAGTCAAGGGAGCTATGATTACCGGCGTACCGGCTAGGTTGCACATAGACGAGGACGGTCAGCGCTGCACCATGTTTAGCATTTCTTTGGACGGCGTTAACGTGGTCGTGGTTGGTAACATGTTCGGCCGGCTAAGCCCGTCTCAGGTTGAGAAGCTGGGTCGGGTCGACGTGTTAGTAGTACCGGTGGGCAACCACGGTCTCACTTTGGACGCCGAAGGCGCCGCTTCGGTGGTCGGGCAGCTCGAGCCCTCATACGTAATCCCGGTTCATTACGACGACGGCCACACGAAATATGAGATGCCGCAGGACGGCGTGGACGTCTTCTTGAAGGAGATGGGTCTGACTGTCGAGCCGGTGGCCAAACTCAAGGTCTCGCCGCGCGATTTGCCCGAGCAACCTCAGGTGGTGGTGCTGCAACGCGTCGCTTAGGTTAAATCCGTCGGTTGGACCGCCGGAACGTCAAAAGCCCCTCGCGAGAGGGGCTTTTGGTTAGGGGATATCCGCGGAGGATTAGGCGACGGCCGCAACCGTATTCTTGTCAGCGGCTTTTTCGGCCGCTTGGTTCTGGTATTTGGCCAGAGTACGAATACAAGCAGTGCAGATCTTGACTTGGATACGAGACGTACCGAGAACCAAGCGCTGTTTCTGTAGATTGGGCTTCCAGACCTTGTTGGTCTTCTTTTGCGAGAACGGCACGTTGTGACCGAACTGCTTACCCTTGCCGCAAATGTCGCAGGCGTATGACATAGGGTTTTATCCTTAAATAACCATGAAATTGTAACTAAAGTTTACAGATAAGTCAATGAGTTTGATACAATGGTCGCATGACATTTGATTTTAACTATTTAGTAGCCGTTATCTTGGCGCTATTGATCGCCCTAACCCTGCACGAATACGCTCACGCCCTAGTGGGGTATTGGCTGGGAGATAAGACCGCCAAGCTTGAAGGCAGGCTGAGTCTCAACCCGTTCGTGCACATTGACCCGTTCACGACGCTGGCGCTGCCGTTAGTGCTGGTTTTATTGCATTTGCCGGTGTTCGCGGCCGCCAAGCCGGTGCCGTTTAACCCGCATCAACTGAAGTTTGGCCGCTGGGGCGCCGCTTTGGTGGCGGTGGCCGGTCCGGTCACCAACCTGCTTCTGGCCGGGTTGTTTAGCGTGATCTTGTGGTTGGTGCCGGTTTCGGATCCGGTTTTCGTTCTGATTATTAACATCATCGCGGTCAATGTCGGTTTGGGCGTCTTCAACCTGATCCCGTTCCCGCCGCTGGACGGCTCGCGAGTGCTTTACGCCGCCTTTAAGCCCTTGCGTCCGTTAATGGACCAGTTCGAGTCACTGGGCATTTTCGGCTTTTTCCTCATCTTTTTTGTCGGCTACCAGTTCATCGCGCCGTTTATCTCGATGATCATCAGTTTTATTTTAAATTTTATTGTGCCGGGTCGACTTCTGCCTTAGAATAAATAAGATCTCTGCGCCGTACGCCGGGTCGTTTATTTTTCTCTGTACGTATACCAACGGGAATCCTATTATTGCGGTCGGTCTTAGGGCTTACCGCTGCGGACACCCACCTGCATTTAGCAGGGAAAAGTTGGTCGGCCAGCGGCGGCGCGGTGATTTTTAGGAGTTATTTATGCGAATTTTAGTGGTCAACAACAGTAAACATCCGTTGCCCGAATATCAGACGGTGGGCGCGGCCGGTTTTGACGTGCGAGCCAACCTCGACGCGCCGATTACCCTGGAGCCTCACCGGCGAGCGGTGGTGTCAACGGGTTTGCATATGGCTATCCCTGAGGGCTATGAAGTTCAGGTGCGCTCGCGGAGCGGCCTGGCGGCCAAGTTTGGAGTCGCGGTGCTGAATTCGCCCGGGACTATCGACAGCGACTACCGCGGGGATATCGGCGTGATTCTGGTGAACCACTCGGATGAACCGTTTGTCGTTAATGACGGCGACCGCGTCGCGCAGATAGTGGTCGCTCGCTTCGAACGAGCCGAGTTAGTCGAGGTCGAGGAACTCGACGAAACCGAGCGCGGCCACGGCGGCTTCGGCCACACCGGCCGTTAGAAATAGATTTTATGCAGAAGCCCGGGCGGGTTTCATGAAAATACCCAACTAAGTTTGAAACTTAGTTGGGTATTTTGTTTAAGGCTTAGCCGGTTTTTAGGATAGTATGTAACGGATCGGGCTTGTTTTTTAGCATCAGATAAGGCATATTAGAACAGTGTTACGGGGTGTAGCGCAGTTGGTAGCGCGTACGGCTGGGGGCCGTGAGGCCGCAGGTTCAAGTCCTGTCACCCCGACCAGGAATTATTTTTCGGTAAATTGTGGTATAATATAGCGGCTAGATCAGGAGATGATCGCGGCGCCGCGAGGCGTCGAGGAAAGTCCGGACAGCTCAGAGCAGGACGGTTGCTAACGGCAACCGGGGGCGACCCTAGGGAAAGTGCCACAGAAACGATACCGCCGACCGCAAGGCCGGTAAGGGTGAAACGAGCGAGGTAAGAGCTCGCAGTCGACTCGGGTGACCGAGAAGAGAGGTAAACCCCGTCCGCTGCAAGGTGGTCGAACATCGCCGCAAGGTTGGCTGCTCGCCAGTTCGACGTCATTACCGCTAGAGGCCGATGGCAACGCCGGCCCCAGATAGATGATCATCCGCCCGCAAGGGCGACAGAATCCGGCTTACAACTGGTCTGGCATGCTATTATAGAACCATATTATGCGTAAACGAAGCGAGTTAATTTTTAGTCTGGCTCTGGTTCCCATCGACTCTCTAGCGTTGTTGGGAGCTTTCGCGTTGGCGTTCCTGATAAGGGCGCGCGCGGAGGGCCATCCGCTCGCTTATCCGGTTCACGGATGGGAATTCTTGCAGTTGGTGGTGTTGATATTGCCCGCTTGGGTGTTGATTTTCGGTCTGTCGGGGCTGTATTCCCAGACCAGCCTGCGTAGTCGCTGGAGCGAGCTGGGACGGATTATCGTGGCCGTGTCCGGCGGCGTGATGTTGATGATTTTGGCCGATTTCTTTTGGGTGAAGCCCATTTTCCCTTCGAAGGCCATCCCGGTTTACGCCTACGCCCTCGGCTTGCTCTTTGTTGGTTTGAGCCGCTTCATTGTCAGCGTCGTTCAAAGGTATATGTTCCGCTACGGAGTAGGCGTGCGCCGAACTCTGCTGATCGGCGCCGGCTCGGTGGCCGATCGCGTGCTCAGGTCGTTATCCAGTCCGGCTAACGGCTACCGGGTCGATATGATTGTCGATCCGACCGCTCGGGATAAAACCCGCCAAGGTATACCGGTGGCGACCAGTTTTGAGGCGGCTATCGATAAGCTGGGAAGCAGGGGACTGGACGAGATTATTAACGCCGACACCAACATGGACCAGTCCAAGCTGGCCGGAATATTGAATTACGCGACCAATCATTACATTTCCTTCCGTTACGCGCCGAGTCAGTTCAACCTTTATACCGCCAACTCCGGGCTTGACAGCATCGGCGGCGTGCCGATGATTGAGGTTAGATTGACGCCGTTGGACGGTTGGGGACGCATTCTTAAGCGGGCTTTTGATGTGTTGGGCGCAACGGTTGCCCTCATTATATTCTCGCCGTTTATGCTAATTATCGCTTTGGTGATCAAAATAACCGATTCCGGCCCGGTGTTGTACCGTCACAAGCGAGTGAGTCGAGCCGGTGGCCGGGTCGGCGTTATGAAATTCCGCACCATGTCTTGGAAATACAGTACCGGTCCCGACAAGAAGTACAAAACGGCTGAGGAAGCCTTTAAGGCTATGAGCAGGGAAGACTTGCTCGCGGAATTCGCCCGCGACCAAAAGGTAGCCGACGACCCGCGCGTCAGCGCTTTCGGACGCTTTTTGCGCCGCACCAGCCTAGACGAGTTGCCGCAATTCTTTAACGTGCTTAAGGGTGATATGAGCTTGGTGGGCCCGCGCCCGGTGCTGCCGGCTGAACTCGAACGCTACGGTGAGCACGGCGCCAGCTTCTTGTCCCTCAAACCGGGTATTACCGGCATGTGGCAGGTGTCCGGCCGCAACGACGTGTCCTATGAAGATCGCGTTAAACTGGACGTTTACTATGTTGAGAATTGGAGTTTGTGGCTGGATATGATCATTATCGCCAAGACGGTCGTAACCTTGCTGACCAGAAGGGGCGCCTACTAACATGAATGTCGCCATTGTGCACGACTGGCTGGTGGTTTCCGGCGGCGCGGAGCGCGTAGTCTTTGAGCTACACAAAATGTACCCCGACGCGCCGATTTTCACCTCGGCCTACATTCCCGAGCGTTTTCCGGAGCTGGCCGACGCCGACGTGCGGCCGACGTGGTTGGACAAACTACCGTTCGTGAAGAGCCATCAGCAGCTGATCACTATTCCGCGGGCGTTAGCTTTTTATTCGCTGGATTTGAGCCAATATGATGTGGTTATTTCATCATGTAGCGCCGAAAGTAAGTACGTGCGCACCGGTAAAGACACATTGCATATCTGTTACTGTCACACGCCCATTCGTTATTATTGGAGTGATTATGACTGGTACCGCAAGCACCCTCCGTTCGGAAAAGCGCTTAACTGGCTGGCGACAAATGTCGTTCTGCCGGTATTGATCGGTAGCCTGCGCCGCATGGACTACCGGCGCGCGCAAAAAGTGTCGTTGTTTGTCGCTAACTCGAAGAATGTTCAGGCGCGCATTAAAAAGTATTATCACCGCGATTCCACGGTGATTTACCCGCCCATTCGCACCGATTTGTTCCCGCTAAAGCGCAACGTTAAGGACTATTATGTGATTATCGGCCGCCAAGTGGCGTATAAGAGGCTGGATGTGGCGGTTGAGGCGTTCAATAAACTCGGGTTAAAACTCAAAGTGGCCGGTGACGGCGAAGAAATCACTAAGCAGAAGTTGGTGGCGCACAAAAACATTGAGTTTTTGGGGCGGGTGAGCGATGACGAGCGGGCGCGGTTGCTGTCCGAGGCCAAGGGTTTTATTTTTCCGCCGGAGGAAGATTTCGGCATGGTGCCGGTGGAGGCGATGTCCGCCGGCTGTCCGGTGATCGCTTTCGGTCGCGGCGGGTCGCTTGAGTATGTCGAAGACGGCGTTACCGGCGTCTTGTTCCATGAGCAGACCGGACAGGCGCTGGTTGAGGCCGTGAAGCGCTATGAAACGCTGAAGTTCGATGAGAAGGTGCTTCGCGCTAAGGCGGCCGAGTTTGATACGGCGGTGTTCGTGAAGCAATTGTCTACCTACGTGCAGAGAGAATGGGACAAGTTCGAGGCGCGCTAATCATGGGAAATGAACGCAACTAAATAAGCCCCCTCGCAGGGGCTTATTCGTAATCGGCTAAAGTAATCAGCTAAGTAAGTTACTTAACGACCTTAGCGGTCTCGGCGACGGCCTTAAAGGCTCGCGGCTGGTTGACGGCCAACTCGGCGAGGATCTTGCGATCCAAGGTAACGTTGTGCTTCTTCAGAGCGCCCATGAGCGCGCTGTAGCTGGTTCCCAGCTCTTTGGAGGCCGCGCTGATGCGGGTAATCCACAAGCCGCGCAAGTCGCGCTTCTTGTTGCGGCGGTCACGATACTGGTAGGACAGAGCCTTCAGGACAGCTTGACGAGCCATGCGAACGCTGGAACGACGAGCTAGGCTGTAGCCTTTGGTCTGCTCTCGGAGCTTCTTGTGCTTGGCGTGGGTAGTGACGCCTCTCTTGATTCTCATCTGATTTAGGCTCCTATCATCTTCTTAATGTTTGCTAAGTTAGCAGACGAAACAGAGGACTCTTTGACGTATTCGCGCTTCAAGGAAGCCTGTTTCTTGTTTAGCATGTGACCACGGTTGGCATGGCGCTGCAACAGTTTACCGCCCCCGGTAACCTTGATGCGCTTGGCCATTCCTTTGTGCGTTTTAAGCTTTGGCATCTTTCTTAACCCCTAATATCATGTTAAGGTCGCGGCCGGAGAGGGTGGGAGCCTGCTCTTGAGCGGCGACATCTGCCATTCGTTCCATGACACGAGCTAAAATGTCGTGTCCTAGTTGAGGGTGAGTAATCTCACGTCCTCGAAATAGCAGACTGATTTTTACTTTGTGTCCCTGAGTCAGGAACTTGCGAGCTTGATTCAATTTGACTTGAAGATCGTGTTCGCCAATCTTCAGACCCAAACGAACCTGCTTTATCTCAACCTGCTTCTGGTTTTTGCGGCTCTTTTGAAGCAGCTTAGTTTGCTCGTACCGGTACTTACCCCAGTCGAGAATCTTAACCACCGGCGGTTGGGCGTTCGGAGCTATTTCTGCCAGATCCAAACCCGCTTCCTCGGCTTGATTTAGCGCGTCGCGCAAGCTAACAATACCTAGTTGGTCACCGTCAACACCGACCAAGCGAACAGACTGGGCGGTAATTTCTCGGTTCACGCGGATTTTATTTATCTGGAAGTCTCCTTATAAAGCTCTCGGGTACTATATCAGTAAACGGCCTCAGGGTCAATGCCAATTCCGCGGCCGTTTAGGCGGCGGTTACGCGACCGCTACGCGGCCTAATCGGCGTTCACCGCTGACTTAAAATCGGACAGCGCTTTTTCGGTGATGAGCCGAACTTTTTTGTCGGTTAAACGGATGGCGATGGGAGTGCGACCGGCAATTTTACCGTCCACCATGACCGAGCTGGCCGGCGTAGTCTTGAGGACCAGGCTGTCGGCGTGAACGCGCGTGGTGACTTCGCGGTCGGCGACGGTCGAGGTCTTGTCGCGAATGACGCCCAACAGATAGCGGTTAACCTGGATGTGACGGCCGGGGTGGTCGCAAATTTCCAGTACCAGTTTGTCCGCGACGCCCTCGTTAGTGAAGCGGAGGTTGGTAACGGCCAAGGAGAATAGGTCGCCGGACATTTTGTAGCGGCCGTCGACGTCGATATTGAACTTCTTGGTCTCGTAAAGGCGCGCTTGGCTCCAACTTTGAAGCGCCTGACCCGCGCGCGCCTTGATGCCTGTTGTGCTTAAGTCTACGGTTTTGTCTAACTCGGTTTCGAAACCGACCTCAAGCGATGACAAAAAGTATTTTTGGCCGGCGGCGATGAGCGAATAGGGCGTCAAACGTCGCGCGGCGATAATTTTGCAGGCCTGTTGCCACGTGCCAATGCCGAGACGGCCGGCTAAGCGGTTATTGGCGCCAATGGGAATGACGCCGATGGCGACGTTGTCGACGTCGACGAGGCCGTTGAGCACTTCGTTGAAAGTGTCGTCGCCGCCGACGGCAATGACGGTGGTATAGCCCTTGGCGACGGCCTCGCGGGCGAGCGCCTCGACTTCATTCGGCGACGAGGTTTGAACCCATTCGCCGAGGATGCCGAGCGACTTCAACTTCTTCTTAAGTTTTTCCTGGATGAGGCCCAATGTGTTATTGCCGGATACGGGGTTGGCGACGTAAAAGTACATGGCTTAGGCTCTCGTTTCGTTTTTGACGCCGGTAACGCGGCTGCGGCCGACGAAAACGCCGCCGGGCAGGATGGTTAGACGCTCGGAGTCGACGTCGCCGGTTACCGAGCCCATCTCACGGATGGTAGTCTTGCCCGCGGTCTGAATGTTTCCGACAACTTTGCCGGATATGGAGGCGGTGTCGGCGGTAATGTTCGACCAAAACATCGAGTTGATGCCGGCGATTAAGCCGCCGCTGGCACGAATCTCGCCGCGAATCTCGCCCTCGACGGTTAGATCGCCGTCGACTTCAAGCGAGCCTTCCACTAAAACACCGGCGCCGATGATTGAGTCGGATCCGTTGGCGCTAAAATAGGTGGCGGGTTTTTTCATGACTGCTCAAACTCCGGCGCGCGTTTGACGGCCTGAGTGACGGCTTGTCTCTCTTCTTCCGACAGCGCGTATTTGCTTTTGCCGTAGTCGATGGGCTTAACGTAGGAACGAGTGCCTTGGCGGC
>Ga0182021_10009776_pt1 | contig 11367 bp, 9 predicted proteins | sample 612E3MmetaG_FD_120493 | JGI IMG/M metagenome (GOLD analysis project Ga0182021, IMG submission 120493) | Permafrost microbial communities from Stordalen Mire, Sweden - 612E3M metaG (Illumina Assembly) | ecosystem: Environmental > Terrestrial > Soil > Wetlands > Permafrost | place: Sweden...
CGTATTCTTTTTTTAAAACGTCCATCAGCCTCGGCGGAATCGCCGCGCCCCTGATGCTGATCTCAATACGGGGCGTTTTCACGACTGCCTGCATAATACACCTCTATAATTAATGATTTTTTCTCACAATACCAACAAGCCACCCACTTCCTTGATAAATGACAATGATACATTTCTTTTCCGATTTTGCTGTAATTCGGCCATCCCGGCTGGGCTGGGCCTTTTTCCCTCAAGTCGTCAAGTAGTACAATTAGACTTTCCTGAACGGAAATCGGCATTTTTTCAACTTCTTTAAGGGTTTTCTTCTTAATCGATACACTAAATATGATGTCTATGTAACCTATTATTGATTACGTGTCAAGGATAAATAAGTCTCGCTTGCTTTACGGCAGGCGGATGCGTGGTGATTGGGCAACACTCTTTTTAAAATAATGTTGCCCCTCATCCCGCATCGCTTCGCTTTGGGGATAATTCGACCTGCAAGCTTCAGTCGCAGATGACCTTCAGGTTATGCACTTTGTTTCTGAAGCTTGGGTCTCATTATTATTTAACCGCCTTATTTAACTGCATCGGAAAAATCACCAGCACTTCTTTTATGGATTTCTGGTCGGCGTTTTCAATGATAAACGTTATTCCGCCATACTCAAACCTCTCTTTACTCCGGGGAATTCTTCCCATTTGATGCATCAGAAAACCGCCGACGGTTTCATAGTTCCCTTCAGGAAACTTTATTTTAATCAATTGCCGCAAAGTGCCCATCTCCAGCCGTCCCGACACCAGGTAGCGACCGGCAGCAATTTTTCTGTAGAGTTTTTCTCCTGCCACGTATTCATCAATGGTCCCGACGATTTCTTCCCCGATATCCTCGATGGTGACAACGCCGGTCGCGCCGCCGTATTCATCCACAACCACCGCCATCTGCTCATTTTTTTTCTGCATTATCGCGAGCAGTTCACTGACTTTTTTTGTTTCTGGCACATAAAAAACATCCTTGCGCATGCAGGAAGCGACAGTTGCCTCGCCTGCACCTCCTGCGCCCTGCCTGTCTTTGAGCAGCATTTCGAATAAATCGAAGTAATGAAGAATGCCGACAATATTGTAAACCGTGTCTTCGTACACGGGAATGCGCATATATTTTTTATCGGCCACAACGGCCACAGCTTCGGAAATTTTCATAGACGCAGGTAGCGATGTCAAAGCGGAAATGGGCACCATGATTTTAACAGCCGTCAGTTCGGAAAAATCAAACACGCGGCTGACCATTTCCTTTTCTCTTGCCAATATATCGCCGCCTTTTGTTTTTTCGCCCAGGATATATTTCAGCCCGTCCTTGGTGATGTGAGAAGTCTCTCCCGCCATGCTATCAAAGGAAAGATGAACTGTCCCTCTGGATACAGCGGCTATCAAAAAAGCAACCGGATAAAAAAGCATTGAGGAAAAACGGATAAAGTAGGCGACTCGAACAGCCATGGCCTCCGCGTAATAAAGAAACACACTGCGGGCGATAATCATCAAAAAGAGAGTCGGTATCATAATCAGAAATGCAACTTGTTCTCCCCGGTCACGCCCATAAAAAGATATCAGAAGACCTGTGGCCAGCGTTGTGGCAATGATTATCGCCAGATTGGTCCCGACAAGAGCGGTGGAAATAAACCACTCCGGCCTCTCTTTCAGTTTAACTGCCTGCTGGGCGGATTTTGATCCCTGGTGTGCGCGGTTTTTCAATTTATGAATATCAGAAGCAAACAGCGCCACTTCACCGCCGGAATAAAGCATTTCCAGCACAAGACAAAATAAAATGGCCGCGATGATTAAATATACGCTCATTGTTCGTCCGGTTCCTCAGGTGGCACTTTGGTTATTTTCACTTTCAGTATCCTTGTCTTGCTGAAATCATTGACACTAAAAACGTATCCGTCCGAGCGCACTTCCTCTCCTTTTCCCGGCATCTTCCCAAACAGGTGGAGAACAAACCCGCCGATGGTATCAAACTCTTCCTCCGGCAATTCAGCATCGAGAAGTTTGTTGCACTGTTCGACTGGCATATTCCCGGGAACGATAATCGTCTGCTCATCAATTTTTTCGCATCCTTCAAAACCGCTTTCATCGTCGCCGACGGTTTCTTCAAAAAGATGTTCCAGAATATGTTCCAGCGTAATCATCCCGGAAACTCCGCCGTATTCGTCAACCACAACGGCAATCTGCAGAAAGTTTTTCTGAAAATCATGCAGAATACCGTTAACCGTTTTTTGTTCGGGAACAAAAAACGGCTTTGCCAGAAGATTTTGGATGCTGTCCTGAATCTTTCCGTGCCAGACATTATTGAGCAAATCACGGGCAAATAAAATGCCGGCAATATCGTCTTTATCATCTCTGTAAACTGGCACGCGCTCCTGCCTGGCTTGAGCAATCGATTGAAGCATTTCTTCAACCGGCATATCCAGCGGAAGACAAAACATGTCCACCCGGGGTATCATAATGTCGGTGACCGGCCTGTCGCCAATTTCAAATATTTTCGTAATCAATTCTTTCTGCGCTTCATCAACCACACCTTCAAGACTGCCGGCGTCAACAAGCGTTTTGAATTCTTCCTCCATCAAAACTTCCGACTCCAATGATTTATCCGCGCCGTAACGATTCAGGAAAAGACCGGAAATTTTTTCCAGAGAAGCAACTATCGGATACTCCAGGAGGGAAATCGCTATCAGTGGTGGTGAAACTATTGTAGAAATCTGCATTGGATAGGTAACGCCGAAGGTCTTGGGAATGGCTTCACCGACAAAAAGCAAAACAACGGTTGTAAAAACAATGGAAACCCATTGCCCTTTGATTCCCAAAAGTCCGATAAAAAAAGAAGCCGCCAGAATGGAAATGCTGACATTGACAACCTCGTTGCTGGTCACAATAGTAATCAGCAGACGACGTTGATTGCTCAGAAGTTTAACTACATAATCATAAAACGGATAGTTGTCCTGTTTCATCCTGTGCAGATGCAGGTCTCTCAACGAAAGAAGAGCTGCCTCCGCCGACGAAAAAAATCCGGAAAGCATAAAAAGGATAACTAAGACAACAATATCAGAATTCCAAGCCAATTATTTCCCGCCTCTCCCTTTTTGTTTGTGTGATTTAATTTAACAGATTATGGAAAAAAAAGAAACTATGGTTAAAACTATATCCCAAAAGACCATATTATCCTCCCCGGCATTCGCCGGGCTATGCGCTGGCGCGAAGTCGGGAGAATTTCCGGGAGGTGTCCGCCGTAGTGAACGGAGGACATTAATGTAGGGACTGCTCCCCGAGCAGTCCGAAGCGGCGCGCTTGGCAAGCGCGCCCTACCATTTATTGGTATGTTAAAATATCCACCACTTAATCCCTCGCTAGCGGGGGACATGAAAAATGTGTAAATAGCATTGCGTATTTTTAAATGGCTAAGTTTTAATTTATAATTATTATTCCATTGACTTCAAATACTATTCTTTTTATATTTATTCAATTATAAACAAAACAGGAGATTCTTACTATGCCTAATATACTGCTTATCGGAAACGGCGCCCGCGAACATGCGCTGGCTGAAGCGATTACGCGCTCTGAACAAAAACCAAATTTATTTACTTTTATGAAATCCAACAACCCGGGCATTGCTTCTCTTTCAAAAAAGACGATGTTGGGCAGTTATTCCAACCTTGAAGCAATTACAGGATTTGCCGCGGAAAACAAAATAGAATTTGCCGTTATCGGTCCTGAGGACCCTCTCAATAACGGCGTCGCGGACGCTCTGGCGAAAATAAATATTCCATCGGTTGGACCGACAAAGAGCCTCGCCCGGTTGGAAACTTCCAAATCTTTTACCAGAAATCTTGTCAGGAAGTACAACATTCCCGGAAATCCCCGCTTTCAGGTATTTACAACTTTGAACGGAGTGGAAGCTTTTTTAAATGAGTTGGAAGGAATCGTTTTGAAACCAGATGGTTTGACCGGCGGCAAAGGGGTGCTGGTGCAGGGAGATCACTTTACAACAAGACAGGAAGCGTTAGAGCTTTGCGAGCAAATACTGGCCGGCGGTTCCTCATTGATTGTCGAGGAAAAATTCGACGGCGAGGAATTTTCCCTGCAATGCCTGTGCGACGGGAAAACTGTTGTGGCAACGCCGCTGGTGCAGGATCATAAAAGACGTTTCGATGGGGATAAAGGACCAAACACAGGGGGCATGGGTTCGTATTCGCTGGCTGACCATTCCATGCCATTTTTGAAACCGAAGGATTTGCAGGATGGACTGGAAATCACCAGACAGGTCGCGGCAGCGCTCTTAAAAGAAACAGGCAGTCCCTACAAGGGAATAATGTACGGCGGATTCATCGCCACCAAAAACGGCGTAAATCTTCTGGAATACAACGCGCGGTTTGGCGACCCCGAAGCAATGAACATTTTGCCTCTTTTAAAAACGGATTTTGTGGAGGTTTGCCGCCACATCATTGCCGGAACACTGGATAAACTAAAAATTGAGTTCGAACACAAAGCGACGGTCTGCAAATATGTCGTGCCAAAGGGATACGGACTTCCGGCCGATCACCCCGATGCTGCCTCTTCTAAGGCAAAAATCGAAGTGGGTAACGTGGGAAAAGCAAGGCTTTACTATTCGTCGGTAGATAAAAGAGATGATGGCTTGTATTTAAGCTCATCGCGCGCTATCGGTATCGTCGGAGTGGCCGACAATCTGGCTGACGCCCGTAAAATCGCCGAAGAAGGAGTTAAAGCTGTCAAAGGCCCTGTCGCCTATCGCGAAGATATCGGCACTGACGCGCTCATCCAGAAACGCATTGATCACATGAAAAAAATACGAAAATCATGAATCACGGTTAACATAAAATCTTTGATAACCAAAAATAACATTTGCTTTATCATCGCAGAAATGATAATTTTAGCTATAACTTAAACCACGCAAGGGGAGGATTGCTTATGGAAAATATTATGGCTTTGATCGTTGCATTTATTTTGTTGATGACTCTCGGCATTCAAATTCAAATTCGCAATCTGGACAAAAAGATAGATGAGGTTTTGAAAAAGATACCGTAACTCAAATACCCGCGGGGATAAGCCAGCGGGAACATGGGCATGATCATCATCTGATTTATTGAATCATGCCGTTCTACCCATCAGAAGTTTTTACTGCCCACCTGCAGATATTATTGCTGCAGGTGGGTTTTGTATCCAGGAAAATAAACCAGAAAAAGAATAAAGCTTCAGTAACGCGTAACATGATGTTCCGCAAGACCGAATAGATTTGTCAGCGGGTATATACGGTTATTAACATCCTTGAATCTGCCGTTGTACATGCCGAACGGCTGATGGAAATCTGAAACGATAACTCCGGCATTAATCTTTTCGGCTCGCTGGCCGGAAGGCGTGAATAACAAATCCATATATCCGTCTTGAGTCCTGACTTCCCATGGATGCAGAACGTTGTCTTCTTCAAATTTAAAACGCGCCGCTTTAAGACAATGAATTTTCCCGTCAACCCACATGCAGTTTTCATTGAAATCTTCGTCATCGCTTATCATATTCTGGCAGAGATTGAAGGCCAGAAGTTCTCCGTATTCGCTATAGCCTGCGGCTGTAGCCCATTTCCAGAAGCTGACATAGGGATAATATGTTTTTTGTTCATCCATCAAGGCGACATCCTGTTTTCGATTGATTATTATTTCTTTGGGTCCCAGTTTAATTACACCCTCAGCAGGCGCGGCTACCTTATGCGTATAAAAAGGCCTGAACGATGTAACCGGAGAGACCTGAACAAGCGGTTCAATGATATTCAGATCTTCGAATATTTTGATTTCACCTTTAACGGCCGGCAGATTTTTTTTGCCATGAATATCGATGATTATTTTATGAAAACCATCCTTGAGCCGGTTTTCAAAATACAGGAGGTATCCTTTTTTGCTGAATTCACAGCTGCCATCGTAAACCTGCGAGGCGACTTGTGACGCTCTGCCCGGCAATTGCGCGCTGTGCTCAAAACGTTTATTTTCGTTTCGGTCGTAGGCATAGAAAAAAGAGACTCCCATAAATTTGGCATCAAAAATAACCATGCCAAAATAATGTGTGGGGGTGATAATGCCAAAGTGCTGCCATTCCTTGAGGCGGAATTTTTTCCAGAAAGCGGGAACTTTGCGCGAGGAGGAATACAGGGACGCGTCGAGAATGTTCGCATGACGAAAAGGCGTGCGGAAGGTTCCGAAGTTAATCGTTCCGTCTTTCTCCACCATTTTATCAGGAGTGGGCTCGACGTTTCTCATACTAACTTATCCTTAATTTGTTGATTGTTTCAGAAACGACATTTGCTTCATAAAATCCCACCTAACCTCCCTTTATGAAAGGGAGGAACTCCTCTCTTTTTGAAAGAGGGGGTAGGGGAGATTTTTCTACAACTTCTATTTTGTTTTGAGACTGTTAATAAGCAGCCTCTGATTTTAATTAGGCTTTGGCTAATTTCGGGAAATTCTCATCAAGGACAGCATTCCATTTTTCTATCACTGATTTTGTTTTCTCCATAAGTTCCGTAATATCGCCTTCGATTTTAATGGAGATTATTTTATCGCCCTGAGCAATCTTATTGACAACACTTTGATCGGCGTCACTCATCACTTCACCGAATACCGTATGCTTTCCGTCCAGCCAGGGCGTCGGTACATGGGTAATAAAAAACTGGCTGCCGTTGGTTTGCGGTCCGGAATTAGCCATCGAAAAAATGCCGGGTTTGCTGTGACGCAACTCTTTGACAAATTCATCCTGGAATTTGTATCCGGGTCCGCCTCGTCCATCACCGAAAGGACATCCGCCCTGAATCATGAAATCGGGAATAACCCGGTGGAACTTTAAGCCATTATAATATCCGCGCCGCGCCAGATTGACAAAGTTTCCTACAGTAATAGGCGTCTGCTCGGCGAAAAGCTTTAAATTAATTGTTCCTTTACTTGTTTCAATAACCGCCTTAAAATCGTTTTTCATTATAAACTCCTTTTTCTTTCAACTTAAGGTGAGATTAAATATTACGGATTAATAAGTCAAGATAAAAAGGGCAAAGGATAGAGAAAAAGGATGGCAAGTCTTATTCTTGCGATGTCTCCGTGTATGGGATATACAAACCATAATGATGAAAGATGCCGATAAAATCAAAAGTCCTCTGGGCCGTCAACTATTGGCCTGGTACAAGCGCAACCAACGTTCCCTTCCCTGGCGCAAAACAAACGATCCTTACCGCATCTGGATTTCAGAGATCATGCTCCAGCAAACTCAAGTTGATACGGTGATTCCTTACTACCATCGTTTTCTGAAAGCTTTTCCCACCGTTTCTTCGCTGGCTCGCGCTCCCTTGCAAAAGATGCTCAAGGTCTGGGAAAATCTGGGTTACTATTCACGGGCCGGAAACATTCACGCTGCCGCTAAGGTAATTGTAGAGAAGTTCGGCGGCCAGATCCCCGATAAATGGGAAGAGATAAAATCACTACCCGGCATAGGCCTTTACACAGCAGGTGCTATCTTAAGCATTGCCTACGGGCATCCCCTTCCCGCTGTGGACGGAAATGTCCGCCGGATTTTATGCCGTCTTTTTGCCATCCGCAAACCGGCGGACGACACACAGGAACAAAAGCAATTGCGGAAGCTCGCCGCTTCGCTGATACCTGCCAAACATCCCGGCGATTTTAACCAAGCCCTGATGGATCTGGGAGCAACGATATGCAAAGCCAAAAATCCCGACTGTTCCCGATGTCCGGTTGCCGGCCTTTGCCGCGCGCGACTTCACAATTTGCAAAATGTTCTGCCGATAACTCAAAAGACCCCCGCAATCCCTCATCGGCAGGCGGCTGCCGCCGTCATCCCTAATTCAAAAGGCATGCTGCTGATTATTCAGCGACCGGCATCAGGTTTGCTGGCCTCTTTGTGGAAACTGCCCGGCGGCTTTATTAAATCAGGCGAAGACACGGAAAGCAGTTTGAGGCGCAGCGTGAAAAAAGAACTGGGCATCTCCATCCGGCCGGGGAAACATCTGGCCTCGGTCAATCATACCTACACGCACTTCCGCATAACCCTTCAGGCATACGAATGCCGTTTGCTGAAAGGCACCCCGAAGCCACTTGGATGCCAGAATTGGCGATGGGCATCACTCATTGATTTAAAAAAATTGCCTTTGCCAAAGATTGACCGAATGATCCTGAAATCAATTTTATGATGCCATCTTGCAGGGCACGAAGGGAGTTTACTCAATCTGGGAAATTGCTTCTCAGCGGCACCTCAAAATTTCCGTCGTCAATTTCCGATGCCAGTTCACATCCTTCCACATCGCGGGGAAATGTGGCTGGCAGAAATTACTGGTGCAGATTCCTCTCCACCCCTTTTCAATGGCCATGTGCACCGCGTCGTGACAGACATCTTTGATCCAGCACCAGGCTCTCTCTTTTTCATTCAGGCATCCTCCCCCATACATTGTAGAGGCCCAGCCTTCTGTAGTAATCAGTGGCTTTTTTTCTTTACGAGCCCATGACGAAATCCGTTCCATATATTGTTCCAGCCTCCTTCTCCATAATTTTCTGAAAGTTGGATGGAGGACGCGCGCCGAAGCCGCATGCATATGATTGGCGAGGGGAAATTGAACCGTCGATAGCAGTCCCATGGATGGGACACCAAAAGATAAAGTGTCCGTAAGCCAGAGATGCGGCTCGACCAAATCGAAACGCTTTATATTGATCAGATTTTCTTTCCGGGGCAGGCACATGCAGGAAAAGGTGAATCGGAAATCGAATTCCTTTTTCAACTCGGGAATGGTGTTGTCTATGTATTTTTGAACCGCGCTGACCGTCTTTTTCGACCAGGGTAAAAAATATGCCAGGGAGTTCCATGTCCCCGTGCGGAAAATTTCTTCACATGCTCCATAGGCCCAGCCCATGAAAGGGAATTCATTACAGAGATCCACCCAATCGATTATATCGGCAAATCCTTCTTTCTGAATAAAGCGGAGGGTTGACTGCCAGACGTACACATAATCCGAGGGCGTCCTCACTCTGGACCTCAGATCCATCGTGTCCGGTGTAAACCAAGTGGAGAGGCCCACGCGAAGGTTTCTTTCCCTGCATTTTTCAAGAAAGCTAATCAGAGGGCGCCTGAGGTCAGTCGTTATGGGAACAGAATTACCCCATTGTTTGGAATAGGTCTGCGGCAGTACCGTGAATTCATCCCTGCGCGAATTGTCCTCTTCAAGAAATGACAGATAATGGGGGAAGGGATCGATGCGGAGGGAATTATAGCCACGTTCGCAGAATTCATCCAGGATCCTGTCAAAATCCGCATATTCGGCTTCGCTTCCGAATCTTCGCGTAAGCCAAGTGAAATCCCACATGGCGGTTGCCAGCTTTCTCAATGGCACTATTTCCAAAAGCAACCCTCTTGGCGTGTTTCTTAATGATGGAACACGCGCCGTTATTTCACGGCGCTGTCGTATTCCGCCGAGGCCAGTTTAATGCAAACCGCCAGCACTTCAATCGCTTTTTCCAGTTCGGCAACGGGCGGCCTTGTCGGGGAAATCCGGATATTGGAATCTTTAGGATCCTTGCCAAAAGGAAACGTGGCACCCGCCGGTGTGATGGCTACGCCCGCTTCTTTGCAGAGTTCCACGGTTCGTTTGGCGACCGGTTTTACTGTGTCCAGACTTATGAAATAACCACCCTCCGGGTTGCTCCAGATGGCCAGACCTGTCCCCTCAAGTTCTTTCGACAGCATTTTTTGAGTGATGTCGAATTTGGGTTTCAGATGTTTGGCGTGTTCCTTCATAAGACCGGCAATCCCGCCCGGATAAGTACTGAGGAATTTAACATGACGCAATTGTTCCACCTTGTTGGGCCCGATGAACATTGTTCCGAAGAGTTTGGAAATATACGCCAGGTTGGCTTTGCTTGTCGCCATGAAGCCCAGCCCTGCGCCGGAAAATGTAATTTTGGATGTTGAACTGAAGAGATAGACCCTGTTGGGGTTCCCTGCTTCCTCGCAGGCGCCCAGCAGATTTTTCGGCTTTCTGGGATTGTCAACCAGATGATGAACGACATAGGCATCGTCGGCAAAAATAGTGAAATCCGGCGCGGCTGTTTTCATGGAAGCCAGTCTTTTCACGGTGTCGTCGGAAACCGTCTCTCCGCTGGGATTGGAATAGGTGGGAACAAAAAGAATTCCCCTGACGGCGGGGTCCGCAGCAGCAGCTTTTTCGACTTCGGCCATATCCGGCCCGTTTTTGGTCATTCTAACCGGGATCATTTCGAACCCCATTTCGGAAAGGAGTGTAAAATGCCGGTCATAGCCGGGCACGGTGACGATCATCTTCTGCTTGTAAGTTTTGAACCAGGGCGCGTGGCTTCCGACAAGACCACGCAGGAGCGCCCACATCAGAACCTGGGAGAGAATAAGCAGGCTGGCATTGTTGCCGACCATCGTCTCCTCAGCTTTCGCGCCAAGTATGCCGGACAATAATTCTCGCGCTTCCGGCAGACCCAAAACGCCTCCGGGATAATTGCGGATATCGAAGCCGCTTTTGGTTTTAATGTCCTTTTCCGTTACAATGCCGAGCAGGGCATTCGATAGATCAAAATTTTCGTCTCCCGGCTGGCCGCGTTCAATATTTAATTTCAAACCAAGCCCTTTGAGGGATTCATAACGCAACTGCAAATCTTTCAAGTTTTCCATAAGTAATACCTTTCATCCTTTATTTGGTTAATGGTGGAACAAGCGCAGGCCGCAAAAGGCCATGGCTATGCCGTATTTGTTGCAGGTGTCAATCACCTGCTGGTCGCGGATGGAACCGCCGGCCTCGACAATGGCGGTCACGCCGCTGCGGTGCGCGCGCTCAATGTTGTCGCCGAAGGGGAAGAACGCGTCACTGCCCAGAGAAACACCGGTGACCTTGCTCAGCCATTTTTTCTTTTGAGCCTTGGTTAATGGTTTCGGCTGACGGGTAAAGGTTTCGGCCCAAACGTCGTCGCCGATCACGTCTTCCGGCGTATCGCCGATATAGACATCAATGGCATTGTCACGGTTAGGTTTGGAAATATCATCGCGGAAAGGCAGATTCAGCACCTTGGGCATATGACGAAGCTGCCAGTTGTCGGCCTTCTGGCCAGCGAGGCGGGTGCAGTGGATGCGGCTCTGCTGGCCTGCACCCACGCCAATGACCTGGCCATCCTGCACGTAGCACACACTATTGGACTGCGTGTATTTCAGAGTAATCAGGCTCAGCACCAGATCGCGTTTCTGCACTTCGGTCAGGGTCTTGTTCTCTGTCACTATATTTTCCAGCATACTGCTGTCGATCTTCAGATTGTTGCGGCC
>Ga0182021_10009777_pt1 | contig 11367 bp, 7 predicted proteins | sample 612E3MmetaG_FD_120493 | JGI IMG/M metagenome (GOLD analysis project Ga0182021, IMG submission 120493) | Permafrost microbial communities from Stordalen Mire, Sweden - 612E3M metaG (Illumina Assembly) | ecosystem: Environmental > Terrestrial > Soil > Wetlands > Permafrost | place: Sweden...
CCGGAGACGATTATTTCGTGCGATTGGTGGTTGTTATTCATGGGTCGTTTTGGGTTTGATCGGGCACGCGGCCCGGAAAGTGCGGTCGCTCATCGCCATGAGCCCCTCCCAAATGCTCCAAACTTTCAGCACCGTCGTCGTGACGGGCGGATCTTCCGGAATCGGAAAATCGTTCATTGAGCACGCAGCCAAGCTGCATCCCTCGCTAGTTTTTATCAACCTCTCCCGTCGAATTCCGGACATAAAATTACCGGAGCTCAAGCTGTGCCATGTGCCCTGCGATTTGGGCGATCGGCGACAAACCGAACGGGTTTGCGGGGAATTGGAAACCTTGCTGAACCGGGAAAGGCCGGTGGGTCGCATAATGCTTATCAACAATAGTGGTTACGGCACATATGGACCATTTCCTGAGCCCAATCTTGAAAGGCAGCTCGAAATGTTGGACGTGAACATGCGCGCCCCTGTTCAATTAACGGCCCATTTGTTGCCGCGGCTGCGGGAGCAGGGTGGAGCGGTGATCAATCTCGCCTCGACGGCCGCGTTTCAACCTACCGCCGGCATGGCCACTTACGGTGCGACCAAGGCCTTTCTCCTGCACTGGAGCCTGGCGCTGGGCGAGGAATTACGCGGCAGCGGCGTGCAGGTGCTGGCGGTCTGCCCGGGCCCGACCTCGACCGAGTTTTTCCGCACTGCGGGGCTGACCTACACCGTCACTCCCGGCTTCATCGGGCAAACGCCGCAAGAGGTCGTCGAAGCCTCGTTCCGGGCCCTCGCCGCTGGCAAAGCCCTCGTCGTGAGCGGCTGGAAAAACAAAGTGCTGGCGGCGATCAGCTCAAAGGTGCCGAAGGCGCTGGCGGCCCGGGTCGCGGCCAAGGTAATCGCGCGCTACCGGGGCGCCGCCGGCCGGGCGCGGTCATGAGCGCGGCCGAGGAAGATTTTCCCATCCGCGCCTGCGCCTGGCCGCGGCGGCTCAAGCAGGGCCCGGTCCGGATGATCGCGCCGGAAGAGCTGCCCACGTGGATCGTGCACGAGGACGAGCGGTTGATCGTGTTCAACAAGCCCGGCGATGTCGTCTGCCATCCCTCGAAGGCGGGGCCATGGTCGAGCCTGGTCGGCGCGGTGCGCGAATATGCGCAGCTTGCGGCGGCGCATCTCATCTTCCGCCTCGATCGGGAAACGAGCGGCGTGGTGGTGTTCGCGAAGGATTCGGCGACGGCGAGCCGGCTGCAAAAGGCGCTGCAAAAACGGCGCGTGCGCAAAGCGTACCTGGCCGTCCTCACCGGCGAGTTACGGGCCGCCGCGACCGTGGACCAACCGCTCGGCGACGATACCGCGAGCCCGGTCTTCATGAAATCGACGGTGCGCCCCGACGGTCAGCCGGCGGTGACGCATTTCACGCCGCTCGCCACCGCCGGCGGTTTCACGCTGGTGCGCGTGACGACGGATACGGGGCGCAAGCACCAGATCCGGGCTCATGCCCAGTGGCTCGGACACTCGCTCGTCGGCGACAAGATGTACGGCCCGGACGCCCGGTTGTTTCTCGAGTTCATCGATCACGGCTGGACCGAGGCGCTGGCGGCGCGCCTGCTCCTCCCGCGTCATGCCCTGCATTGCGCGGAAATCGACCTGCGGGAGGCCGGCGTGGAGGAGGTTTTTCGCGCGCCGCTCCCGGAGGATCTGCGGCTGTTCTGCGCCCAGCACGGACTGGCGGCCGAGGGTTGAGGCAACTCGGCCGCAACCAAGCCGGCAGCGGATTTTACAGGCGCGGCAAAGCGGCAAAACATTCCTGATTGAACCACAGATGAACGCAGATGGACACGGATGAACGAACCCAGCCAACCGCGCGTATTTTTTTGACGCTGGCCTGTTCTTCCCGAACCCCAGCCGTATCTGTGTGAATCTGTGTGCATCTGTGGTTCTATTCCGGATTCAAAAGAAGAACGCAGGAATGGATTGCGGCGCGCATGGTGACTTGCCAAACCTCGCTCCCACCTCGCCGCTTGTCCCAGGCGACCGTTTTCACCCTCGAACCATGCGCAACAACCTATCTCTGCTGTTGACTGTGGGCGCCCTGTGCCTCGGTCCTTTCACCGGCTTCAGTCAGAACCCAAATCCCATGACGAAATCGCCCAACGATACCGACGCGCTCGTGGAGCGGGTCCGAACTGCCGCGCTCGCCATGCAGCGAAAATCCTGGGAGCAAGGCGTGCTGGCCCAGGCCTTCCTCGAAGCCGGCGACGACGAGCGGGTCGTCGCGATGGCGCGGGCCAGCCTGATTTACGTGTCGAAAGACGGCATCGTCGCCCAAAACGGCGGCGCGCCCGTCGATCCGGTCATGCTGGGCGAAGCGCTCTGGCACGCGGCGAAAGTGACCCAGGACCCGATCCTGCAGAGTGCGGCCGACACGATGCTCGATTGGGTGTTGCACCGCGCGCCGAGGGCCGCCGACGGCACGATCTATCACACCGGCGAAACCATCTGGTCGGACAGTTTCCACACCACGCCGCCTTTTCTCGCGTACACCGGGCACTACGACGAGGCGATCCAGCAGATCGACGGACACCGCAAGCGGCTGTGGGACCCAACCAAAAAGCTGCTCTCGCATCAGTGGGACGAAAAGAACCAGCAGTTCAAAAAGAAGAATTTCTGGGGTGGCGGCAACGGCTGGGCGGCCGCGGCGCTAACCCGCGTGATCCGCGCGCTCCCGCCGGAACGCGCGGCGGACAAGGAGCGGCTGGCGGCCTTCCTCCGTGAACTGCTCGATGGCTGCCTCGCCTATCAGCGCACGGACGGATTGTTTCACGACATGGTCGACGACCCGACGACGCACGTCGAAACCAACCTGGCGAACATGCTGGCGTTTTCGATCTACGAGAGTGTGCGCGGCGGGTGGCTGCCGGCGGAGTACCTGAAGGCAGCCGACCGGATGCGCGCGGCGAGCCGGGCCAAGGTGGACCGCTATGGATTGGTCCAGGGCGTGAGCGGCGCGCCGACGTTCACCCAACCGGGCATTTCACCGGAAGGGCAGGCGTTCTTTCTGATGATGGAGGTAGCGGCGAAGAAGCTGAATCGGTAGACGGGAACCTCTGATCGATGCTCGTACAATAGGGTGGAGCGATCTGATGGTAGGTCGGGGTTTATCCCCGACAGTTTTTCTGCATGTCGGGCGTGAAGCCCGACCTACCAAAGTGGTGGAGCGCGTTGTCCCCAACGCGCTTAACCCGATTGGGCTCGCCCGCCATGGCGGGCGACAAGCGGTTCCATCGATCGCGGCGCGGATGTTCCGTGATCCTCACGGCGCGCTTTTCGCGCGGATCGTGGATCGGAGTTCCTCGAACTTGGCCCGCACGGCGGCGTCGGCGGTCGAGGCGACCCCGCGATCGATCAGCGCGTTCGCTTCCGCCACGAAGCCGTTGGATGCATTGAGGAATGCCGCCTGGTATACGAGCTTGAGCCGGTGCGGATACAGGCGGATGCCTTCATCCAGCAGCGCCAAGTTGCGGCGGGTCTGTGCCGCCTCACTGTGCATCCAGACCTCGCCCGCCAGTTCGTATAGTTCGTAGAGTGGCGGCGATTGCAGGTGGGCGGTGCTGAGCGGCCTGAGGATCTCGGTGGTCTGGTTCACCGTGAGCCGGCCGCTGGAGCCCGCCGCGTTGGCCATGGCTTCGGCGTAGCGGATGCGCGTCAGTTCGTAGTACGCGCGGGGCCGGATGACCTGGGCCTGCACGGCCGATGCCAGCAGTTCGCGCGCTCCGGAGTCGTTGCCTGCATCGCATTCACAGAGCCCCATCACGGCGAGCAGCCGGGGGTCGTGTTTGCCGCGTTCGAAGGCGCGCTGGAGCGTACGGCGGGCCTGCGCCAGGTATTCCGATCCCAGAGCTGGGTACCGGGATTTCACATAGGCGACTCCCAGACGTTCCCACTCGCCCTTGAGTCGACCGATCTCGTCCACCGTCGCATCACGAAAAGCGAAGTGCGGCAGACGAACTGGCGGTTCCAAAGTCAGGCTGAGCGGGCGACGGGTCGCCGTCGGCAGGTACTTGTTGAGTCGCGCTTCCGCCTCGGCATACGACAGGCCAAAGCACTCCTGAAACATCGCCTCGTTCGGTACGCCGGCACTTGCCAGCGCGACATATTTCCATAGCGCCGGGGCGTTCGCCGCGCCCTTCGGATCGAGCGCCCAGCGGATGAGCAGTGCCGACTCCGCCGTCCACGCTTGGGCGGAAGGCGGGATTGGCTCCGCGGCGGTGTCCCCGGCGGAATTTCGCGCCGCGCCGCTTTCGCCCAAAAACTGGTTGAGCGGGATCAACTCCCGCAGCCGCTTGGTTTCGACCCCGAGTTCATTTTTCACCAACACCGTTTCCCAATCGATGGGTTTGATCGTTACTCCGTTCTGCTCAAACTCAGCGAGTCCATACAGGCTCATCGTGCCTTCCAAATACCAGCGCGGCAGCGGCGGCGTGCGATTCTCGAGGAGGAACCGGGCATAATCCGGCGTCAACATGAAGTGCCTTTGCTCAAAGTCTTGCTCCTGCAACACAAAGAGCAACGCCACCTCGTCCTTGTCCCACAGCCGCATGTTCGGGAGCAAGCGGACCCGGTTGAACGTTGGGAGGAGGAAGCGATTTCGGAGGAGGAAACCGTCGGCGAGGGGAGAAGCGTCGTCGGCACTCACTCCGAGACGTTTGCGCTCCTGCGCGATCGTTTCTTCGACCATCTTTTGCCAGACCGCCGTGTGCCCGACATCTTCCGTCGTAGCGATGATCACCGTTGGGACGGAAAATTTTGTCTGCAACTCCTCGGGGATCAACAGACGGAGAATCGAGTTAAGCCGGGCGATCTCCTCGCCGAGGTGCCGGGAAACATAGTCGGGACACCGGGAAAGAATCTCCAGCCCCGGCGCCTCGGCCAATCGCCAAGGTGGCCCCTTCAACGTTTCCTCGAGGATAAAGGGCGGCAGGTCAACCACCCGCTCGGCCGAGTCGGTCGGCTCCGCGCCCCGAGCGCCGGCAGCGAACAGCCCGACCACGAAAAGCAGAATCCACGGCGGCATGACTAAAAAGAAAGACGGACCGGGTCTCCGCAAGCCCGGCATGAGGCGCGGAGGTTCGATTTGTAAGGCCGACTCGCTGTTTTCCATGGGAGCTGGACTTGGGGAAAGAGGATTTTGCGGCGAGGGGCGAGAAAGCGATGGAGCGGGGGCCTTGGCAGGACTCAGGCAGTTTGAATTGTAGGGCGGGGTCGCCGAACCCCGCCATTGCTCAAGAAACGCGGCGGCATGTCAAACTGTCGCCGTTGGCGGGGCTCGGTACGGCGATGCCGCCCTACAGCCTTTCAGTTTCAGGATTTCATCGAGGCACCGGTTTGTTTGCTTTGTTCCGGCTCACTGGGAATTGGATTTGGTCCGGGCGGGACGCGGCTGGAGCTGCGTCAGCCACTGGCCGCCGTTTTGCTTGTAGCCTTCGAGCCCACGAGCGCCGATGACGGCGGAAATCTTTGTGGCGGCCTCCTGGGCGAGGGCGGCGAGCTGGTCGTTGCGGTCGGCGGCGACGAGATTGCTGTCGACGCGCACGGCACTGGCGCGCTGTTGAATGTCCTGCTGTACGGTGACCACCTGAGCGGCGGCGGAGAGCGGGAGGTTGAGACGGGCAACGAGGCTGTTGAGTTGCTGATACTCGGGGCGGGAGGCCTGGAGATAGTCGGCGTAGCGGTCGGGCGTGAGCAGGGATTTGATTTGCTCCTGCATCTGTTGCCAGGCGGCGGCACGCGCCGCCGCTTCTTCGGGTGTGACGCTACCAAGGGCCGGGGAGAACAGCTCGTCGTTGGCTTGGTAGAGCGGGAAGAGCGCGCGATACTCGGTTTCAGTCGGATTGAGGCCGGTGAGATCGGTGCGGAGGCGGCTCGCGGTCGGACCGTTGCGCATTTGAAATTCCAGCAGCTCACCGGGCGTGAGGAATTGCGAGAGCTCGGCAGTCAACCGCCGATTGAACGTCTCGGTTTGCGCGCCGCCGACCGGGCCATTGTCGCGCGCGGCTCCGTAGATTTTGCTCATGGCGGCCACAATCTGGGAGACTTTCTCGTCGGACAGATTGCCATAGGCATGGTTGCGCATGATGCGCGCTTCGTCGCTGTCGTCGCCCACCAAAGCATCCGCGCCGAAGAGCTGCTTCAGCGTTTCGGCGCGCTCGCGTTCGAGCTCGGCCAGATTGGGGGCGAGTTTGGGATCGGGACGGAAGGCGGATTCGCTTTTCCAGTAGGGGTGATCGAGACCATCGAGGGTCAATTCTTCACGGCGCAATTCGAAACGTTGGTTGACAATGGCGCGCAGGACGCTGGGCGGAAAACCGGCGGCGCGCAGCCGCGCGATGAGCGTGGAGAGGTTCTCGGTGCCGAGGGGGGCCCACGGTTTGCCGGTGTCGGCGGTGTTTAACGTGGCAGTCGGGGAGGTAGGCGAGCCAGCGGCCACGGTGGCGCGGGGGGCTGGAGCGGTCGCGGGAGCGGTGGCGGGCGGCACAAGCACCAAGGCGGCGACCAGCGCGACGTTGGCCACGAGCGAAACCGTGAGGAGCAGGGAGGAAATTTTCATCGGTGGGGGCGGGGCCGGTTTACTGTGCCGGCGTGACCGGGGCGCCCGGCCGGGGCTGGGCGCGCCGCTCAAGATTGTTGAGCCAGTTGCCGACGCTTTGTTTGTAGGCGGCGAGTCCGTTTTCGCCGAGCGTGGCGGTGAGCGTGGTCGTGGCCTCCTGGGCGAGCGACCCGAGTTGGGCGATGCGTTGGTCGGCCGTGAGCGATCGGTCGGCGATGATGGCTTGCATGCGGCCCGTCATGTCCTTTTGCACCGCCACGACCTGCGCAGTTGCCGTGGCTGGCAGATCGAGGCTCGCGACGAACTGGTTGGTTTGCAGGTAGGCGGGATCGGTCTTGAGCTGATAGTCGGCGAAGCGCTCTGGCGTCAGCACCGCCTGGATCTGATCACCCAGGGAATTGAGCGCATCACTGCGCTGGCGGCGTTCGTCCAGGGTGAGGTTTTGGATGTGACCGTCGCCAAACTGGGCTTCCACCGCCTGGCGAATTTGAAAAATGGCGCGAAATTCGTCCACGGAGGGGTCGAAGGCGACGAGCTGATCGCGAAGCCGGTTGGCGGTCGCGCTGGAGCGCAGGGTGTATTCAAAAAGCTCGTCCGGAGTGAGGGCTTGGGCGAGGTCGGCATGTCGTTGTTGTTCCACATAGGCGAGTTTTTGGCGGTCTTCCGGGAGAATGATACCGCCGGCTTGGGCGCGTACTTCGGCCATGAGATCGGTGTAGTCGCGGTTGATCCGGCTGACCTGTTCGATTTTGTCCGGGGAAAGGTTGCCATACTTCCGTTGCGCCCAGGCTCGATCGTAGTCCGACGCGGGAGGTTCCGGCCCGATCAACTGGTATAGCAGGGCGCGTTCGTCGCGCGACAATTGGCGGCCCATCGCGGCGATTCTCGGATCGGAAGCGATCGATTCGAAGGGCAGGCCCTGCCACCACGGCTTGGCGGTCATCGCATCGACGATGGCCTTGTGCCGATCGGCGAAGTGTTCAGCGACCAGTGCCTCCATGATAACGCGCAAATATCTGGGTGGCATGCCTCCGGCGCGCAGCCGGGCGACAACGGCGGACAAATCGCCGGTGGATAGCCGGGCCCAGGACAAGGAATCGGCGCGCCCGGCATCGCCGGCGGCGGGAGGGACGGCCAAAGCGGTACGAGCTGCGGCGGCGGAATCAGCCGTGATGGGCTTGGCCGGGGAAAAATAGGAGCGAATGACCGGGCGTTGGGAGAGCGTGAGGGCCAGTGCGACGTTGGCGGCGAGCGAGACGGCGATGAGGATGAGGCGCTTCATGGTTGACTCAGGACTTGGGCGCGGGTGGCGGCGGGCGAAGGACGGTGGGCGAGGTTTTGCCGCCACGATCCGCCCAGGGCAAGGAGGCATTCATGCACGGAGCGCCAAAGGCGCGTGCTTATCAAAGCCTGGGGCGACGCCCCAGGGAATCTTCGCCAGCATTCGGCAAGGGCTGAAAGCCCGATTCATCATGGGTGAACCGGGCTTTCAGCCCTCGAATTGGCATCGCTCAAAAGACCTGGGCCGTTGGCCCAGGCTGGAAATTGGACGGGCCTTTGGCCCTCTGCGCGGATTCGTCTCATCTTGAAAGCGAACTGGAATTAACCTGTTTTTCGGGCGAAACCCAGGCCAGCCGGTCGTGCTACTTCTGCGCCAGGGCGGCGATGGCGTGGAGGCGTTCGCGGATGGGGAGGTGCTGCGTGCAGGTCGCTTCGCAGTCGCCGCATTCGAGACAGGCCGACGCGGCGTCGGGGGACAGGCTCCAATGCCACTTCAGGCGGTTGATGACGGATTCGTCGGTGCCCTCGAAGATCCGGTGGTTGAAGGCATCCATTAACTTTGGGATGGGCAGGTCGGCCGGGCAGGGGAGGCAGTAGCCGCAGCCGGTGCAGAAGCCTTCGAAGCTCGCGCCGATGTTCGCCTTGAGCCGTTCGATGTGATCGGCCGGGTAGGGCGCGAAATTCTCCACCGCCGCGACGGCCTGATCGATTTCCTCTTTGCTGGCGAAACCGACCAGCGCCGCGGTGATGGCGGGCTGGGACACGTTGAAACGAAGGGCCGCCTGCACGACGTCGCGGTCCTGCGGCCCCTTCAAGAAGGCGAGCCGTTCGGCATGGCGCGGGATGAGCCCGCCGCCGAGCGGGTTCATCGTGACGACGCCGACGTTGTGCCGCAGCGCGGCCTCAAGCGTCTTCCCTCGGAAGGGGAAATTCAGCGCGTTGTAGCCGATGGTGATGCCTTCAAAAAGTCCGGAGGCGAGCACGTCGGCGTTGTCGGCGCCGCCGAGGTGCGAGGATACGACCAGGTGCTTGATGAGCCCTTCCTCCTTCGCGCGCTGGGCCGCGGGGATCGCTCCTTTGTCGAGGCGTTCCTTAAGCTGGCCCGGTTGGAGCAGGCACCAGATGTGGAAGAAATCGATGTGATCGACGCCCAATCGCCGGAGGGATTTTTCGAGGCCGGCCCGCAGGGCGTCGTCGGTGGACGCCATGCTTTTGGTGGAAACGTAAAACGAGTCGCGCGGCAGGGTTTGGAAAGCCCGGCCGAGGATCTCCTCACTCTGGTCGTCGCAATAGAAGGGAGCGGTATCGAAATAGTTGATGCCCTTCGCGTGAGCGTAGCGGACCAATTCGGCCGAGCCGTCGAGATCGGCCGGCTGCGGGAAGCGCATGCCGCCAAATCCGATGACCGAGATGTTTTTTCCTGTTTTGCCGTAAGGTTTGGTCCACATGGAGAAAAAGGTTTCGCCTGAGCCTGAGGGTATGCGCGGGGTTCCCGGAATGTGCTGCGCGGCTCAGAAAAGGGCATACTGATGGGAGGGCCAGCACTTTTCCGCGAAGCCTTTCGGGGCGCGGGAAAGTCGCGGTCAGGTTGACCGCGCTACAGTCAGGCGACCCGCGATCAAGGCTGGGCGTGGCGGGGGTTTCCGGTCACCAAACCGCTGGCGTGGGCGGAGATTTGGCGAAAATCCAAGTTTTTTAAAGTGATGCAAGAAACAGCAGGAGAGCATTATCCGAGCCTTAGTAAAAGCCGGAAAGAAATTTCGAAATATTTTGAGCGTTTTGGCCGCGAACGCATCTATCTAGTCGTAGTTCATGCAGTTTACTGGTGTTAGGTCAGTAAGGCCGCTCTAGGGGTAGGGCGGCCTTTCTGTTGGCCGGATTCCGCTTCGACCTCAGCCGGGGTAGAAGAGCACGTCTGATGCATCTCGTTGTGATGCGATGGCCCGCGGTGCGCCCGAGAATTGGTCCGGGCGGATCTCAGCTTTTGTGCGGCGTCGGACAATACCTGTAGCATCGGACTGACGTGAAAGACGGTAGCGGCGCCTGCTTTGAGCGCCGACCGAGCGTGAAGAATACACGGCGGGGTTCGGCGACCCCGCCCTACAAAACCGGCGGTCATAGACCGCCGTTACGCGCAAGGCAGGTTTGGGTGGATCCGTTGCGGCTGCGGCCTCGGGCGATCCGCGCCTTTTTGCTGCCCGGCGTTTGTCATCTAATAGATGACAAACTTCTAGGGAATCTGGCCAATCCCAGAGGGTGGCTCGCCGACTCCGCCGACGGCACATTGTCATCTAATAGATGACAAACGCCGGGAGGCGGGGCCGCGCCGGGGAGGAATGGCAGTTCGCCGAATCGACGAGCTCACGGCAGGCGACCCCGCCCTACAGAACCGGCGGTCATAGACCGCCGCTACAGCCCGGCCGCTGGTGACCGAGTGAGAGAGCAAAGCCGCCAGCGTTGCGCACAAACTTGGATGCGGTCAGTCGGCCCCGGCAAGTGGATCGGCGGGCGGCTACAGGATCAGATCCGGCGGGACGTTGGCCAGGGCTTCCTCCATGGTGGTGAGGCCCATCTTTACCTTGAGCATCGAGTCCTGGTGGAGCGTTTTCATGCCGGTCTTCATGGCGATGCGCTTGAGCTGGGCGACTTCGACTTCCTTGTTGATGCCCTCGGTGAGCTCCTCGCTGTTGGTCATCAGTTCGTGAATACCCACGCGGCCCTTGTAGCCGATGCCGTTGCAGACCGGGCAGCCCTGCGGGTTGGCCTTGAAAATCTTTTCGACCGGGCCGCCGAGCGCCTTTTCGAGAATGGCCTTTTCGCGGCCCTGCGGCTCGACGGGCTGCTTGCAATTCTTGCAGACGCGGCGGAGCAGGCGCTGCGCGCACACGCAGACGAGGGAGGCGGAGATATTGAAGGGCTCGATGCCCATTTCGCTGAGACGCGTGACGGTGGTGGGCGCGTCGTTGGTGTGCAGCGTGGAGACCAGCAAGTGGCCCGTCAGCGCGGCTTCCACGGCGATGCCGGCGGTCTCCTCGTCGCGGATTTCACCGACGAGAATGATGTCCGGGTCCATGCGCAGGTAGCACCGGAGGGCGCGGGCAAACGTGAGGCCGATCTGCCGGCTCATCTGCATCTGATTGATGCCGGCCAGCGTGTATTCGATCGGATCCTCGGCTGTCTGGATGTTGACGTCGGGCGTGTTCACCTCGGCGAGCGCAGAGTAGAGCGTCATCGACTTGCCCGAGCCGGTGGGGCCGCAATGCAGGATCATGCCGTAGGGCTGGCGGATGCATTCGCGGTATTTGGCGAGATTTTCCTCGGAAAACCCGAGGGCGGGCAGCGGCAAAGTGGATTTCTGCTTGTCGAGGATGCGCATGACCACCTTCTCGCCATAATTCATCGGGCCGGTGGCGACGCGCAGATCGATATCGATGTTTTTCTTGGTGTATTTCTTGAAGACGATGCGGCCATCCTGCGGCAGGCGGCGCTCGGCGATGTCG
>Ga0182021_10009778_pt1 | contig 11367 bp, 11 predicted proteins | sample 612E3MmetaG_FD_120493 | JGI IMG/M metagenome (GOLD analysis project Ga0182021, IMG submission 120493) | Permafrost microbial communities from Stordalen Mire, Sweden - 612E3M metaG (Illumina Assembly) | ecosystem: Environmental > Terrestrial > Soil > Wetlands > Permafrost | place: Sweden...
ACCTTCTTCAGGTTGTCGGGGTTGATGTCCCTGAGTTCTACAGCATGCCTGGTCGGCATGGAGAGGGTCTTCAGTCGGTTCAGACAGCCGATCGTGCGATCGGGCGGATCGTGTGAGAGCTCGGTGACGACAGTCTGGGCCGGCAGGCTCGTGCGGGCGACCATGTTGAGAACCTGACGCCCCGGCGCCTGTGCCGCGATGGCTTGATGCGGCTCGACCACGTAGTCCCTCACCGTATCGCTCAGCCAGTGGTAGCGCCGGGCCATCCCGTTCTGGTCGTTCATGCCCTGTTGGACCACCGTCCAGTGGCCCTGGGGGGTGAAGAAGAAGCTGTGGTGGTATATCTGGTAGCCGTCCTGGAGACCGGAGCTGTCGACCTTCGCAGCCATCTTGCTCGCATAGACAAGAGGTTGCGGCTCGGCGGATAGCAGACCCGAGGTCGCCGCCGCCTCGATCTCCGCGGGCGTCTTGCGCGACACCCCACCTTTCCCGCCGGCGACTAGCAGCCCGGACTCGTGCTCCAGCCCGCGAAGTCCGTCCTTGAGAGCTCCGCAGACCGTCGTGGTGACTCCGGAACTGTGCCAGTCGAAGCCAAGCACGGCTCCAAAAGCCTGGAACCAGGCTGGGTCGGAGAGCCGCCGCAGCATCTCGTCGGGTCCGTACTCGCCGACGATGGCCAGCGTCACCTCGCGCGCGAGCAACCGCATGCGGGAGAAGAGCCAAGCGGGCGCTTTTCCACCATGCAGCGGCAGACTGGCGGTTCCTGTCCTCATGGGCAGGAGGATACTCCGGGCTCCGGACAGACAAATCGCCCAAGAGCTGCCACCCGCCCGCGGCCCCGGCAATTATCAGCGGCCTCGTCGTACGCCCGCGGGCCCGGCGACCGTCCGCGGGGTCTACCGTCCGTGCATCGCCCGGGTCTTTACTTGGCGTACTGTCCGAACAGCTTCGCGACCCAGCGGTGGAATGCGTGTACGGACTTCACCGGTTCGGCGTACATCAGAACACACGACCCGCTCACAACCGGAGTTCCCGCCTGCTCACACGACGCGACAGCGGCCTTCGAATCGCAGCCGTTCTGGATCCAGATGCGGGGGATCTTCGCATCGAGCGCCTGCTTCACCGCCAGGTCGCACTTGTCTCGGGACACCGCGATTATGGCCCCCTCGACTGTGTCTCGAACCTCGCTCAATCTGGGCGCCGGCACCGACTCGTCCAGGTAGACTACGGTGATCTCGTAACCTTTGGGGGCAAGCTCGTCGTCGATCTTTCCCCCCATCACCGCCGCCGCCGGCGACCAGCGGACCAGTGCCAGTTTGCGATGGCTGAGGAACTCATCGATCGTTGTCCGGTTAGCCATTGGAGCAGCTCCTTGGATCGAGGGCGGCGCGTGACCTCTTCTAGTTTCTCACCCTTAGCCTGACCTGTCTGCTGCGTGGACGGGCCGGTGAGCTACGACGTACCTTCGACCGTCGAGACGGGGTGTCGGCGCCTTGCATGATCGGAACGGGCAGGGCATCATGTGACAAAAGTACCTGCACAGCGCACGAACCTTCACTCGCACGCATCCGAGAAGAGGGGTAGATGGCCAGACTAGACGTTACGGTGGCGAGGCGGTCGCTGCATGTCTGACTCTTACTCGAGCGCCCCACGCGAGGCGGCGTGGCTGGACCTCGGGGTGGAGGAGTACGCTCGGGCCTACGAGCTACAGACGCGGCTCCATGGCCTGCGCGAGGCCGGCAAGGCCCCGGACACGGTTCTGGTGGTCGAGCATGCCGCCTGCGTCACCATCGGCAGGTCGGGTCGCCGGGAAAGCATCCTGGCGAGCGAGGACGAGTTGCGGGAGGCCGGGGTGGCGGTGCACCAGACCGACCGGGGAGGGGACGTCACTTACCACGGACCGGGCCAGTTGGTGCTCTACCCCATCGTGGACCTCAAGGCCTACGGCCGGGATGTGCACGCGCACGCCCGGCGGCTCGAGCAGGTGCTCATCGACGCGCTGGCCTCGTTTGGAGTAGAGGCGGCGCGCAAGAAGGAGTACCCCGGCGTCTGGACCTCCCAAGGGAAGATCGGGGCCGTTGGGTTTCGTGTCAGCCGTTGGGTAACGCTCCACGGAATTTCGCTGAACGTTTCGCCCGACATGGCCCACTTCTCCCTCATAGTCCCGTGCGGCATCCGGGACCAGGGTGTCACCTCGCTGGTCCGGGTGCTTGGGCACCCGGTGGAGACGGCGGAAGTGAAGGCAGCGCTGAGAGCATCGTTCGAGCGGGTGTTCGAGCTTCAGCTGTACGATGCGACCAGGTCAAGCCTCGGGCTGCAGCAGGCTGCTGAATAACGATGCTGCGCCGTAAGGACATGATCGCCGCGCCGGCCAGGGTGTTCTGGCGGCCGTGGCGTCGTTGTTCAGCAGCCTCCCAGGTTGGGTGCCGGCGGTTCCGCCTTCGTAGAGATGGAAGTGATGATGAGGTCGAGCATCTGGTTGGAGCGCTGTTGGTTCCAATGGTCGGTCACGCCCATGAGGTAGGCGACGTTCTCGGTCCAAGCCCGGCTGACTATCATCCATCCCACCTGTTGGGGGTCGACCTCGTGCAAAATGATCCCTTCGCTTTGCCCCTCACGGACGATCTCGGCTATCTCCTCGACGAGCAGCAAGTGCCTGTCGCCCAGGGTTTCGCGAAGCCCTTCATGAGGGGACGCCGCGATGAACTCGAAGAGCGCGATGACCGACTTGTCGTCCGACGCGACCAACTCCGAATGAGCCAACCCGATCTCGCGCAGCCGCTCCAGGGCGTTCCCATGCCTGGCCTGGCGGTGCATCTCGGTGCGTCTCTCGATGAGCACCTCCATCGAGGCTAGCAGAATGTCTTTGCGGTTGGCAAAATGGGCGTAGAGGGCTGGAGTAGTCACGCCGACGGCGGAAGCGATCCGGCTGAGCGTGGTACCGGTGACCCCAGATTCGGCCACCAAGTTGAGAGTAGTGTCGATGATCTGCTGTCTTCTCTCGTCGCGCGTAAATCGGCGGTCTTCCCCCATGGTAGCGATCTTCTCCCCAGTCGCGTGGACTCTCAGTCTTCCCGTGGCACCAACATGGCAGAGACAGCATAGCAGCGCTTGATAACTTAATTATTGTTTATTAACGTGAACCATTGGGTCTGTCCAAGGGAGGGGCAAGGCCCAAGAAAGGCAGGACGGCGATGGGCTACGGCTACGCAGGAAGATTCCTTCTTGTTGACCTGACCACGGGCGTGGTCACAGAGGAAACTCCCGAGGAGAGCTTCTATCGAAGCCACATAGGCGGCACCGGCATAGGCGCGGGGATACTCATGAGCCGCACCAAGCCGGGTATCGACCCTCTTGGCCCCGACAACCTGCTCGTGTTCGCGACCGGGCCGCTAACCGCCGCAGGGGTGTACGGCGGGGGGAGATTCATGGTCAGCACGAAGTCTCCCCTCACCAACGGCTGGGCCGATTCCAACTCGGGCGGCACCTGGGGCCCCGAGCTGAAGAAGGCGGGCTACGACGCGGTCATCCTCTCCGGCGCCGCCGAACATCCCGTCGCTCTTGTCATCGACCAGGGCCGGTCCCGATTGATCCCGGCCGGAGATATCTGGGGCAAGGACACCTCCGAGACGGACGACATGCTGCAGGCCGAATTGGGTGAGCCCGGAAGCTGGACCATCAGCTGCATCGGGCCCGCGGGCGAACGATGCTCCCTGCTAGCCGGCATCGTGAATGAGAAGGGCAGGATCGCCGCTCGTTCCGGTGTAGGCGCGGTCATGGGCGCCAAAAAGCTCAAGGCCATAGCCGTGCGAGCGGCCAAGGGCGCCCGCATAGCGGTGGCCGACCGGGAGGGCTTGAACGCTGTGCAGAAGGTCTACGGAGAGACCATCAAGCAGAGCCCCTTCCTCAAGGGGCTGTCGGCGGCGGGCACGGGCGGCAGTGTGAGTTTCCTTCTTTCCATAGGCGACTGCCCCACCACTAACTGGGCGGCGACCGGCACCGACGCGCTACCAACCGCGGGGGCCCTCGACAGTCCCAACATGGACATCCACAAACTGAGGGGGTACGGATGCGCCGCGTGCCCGGTCAGGTGCGGAGCGCTCGTTCGCGTCACAAAGGGGCCATATGCCAACCAAGGCGAGACACATAGGCCGGAATACGAAACCCTGGCCGCCCTGGGATCGTTGTGCCGCAACGATAGCGCTGAGGCCGTGATCCGGGCGAACGAGATCTGCAACCGTTTCGGCATCGACACCATTTCCGTGGGCGGCACTATCGCCTTCGCCATCGAGTGCTACGAGAAGGGGCTGATCGACTCGAGCGACACGGGCGGGCTTGAACTGACGTGGGGCAATTCGGCGGCTGTCGTGGCTCTTGCCGAGCAGATGGCCTGGGGCGAGGGGTTCGGTGAGGTGCTTGCCGACGGGTCGAAGCGTGCCGCCGAGCGCATTGGCAGGGGCAGTGAGGAGTACGCCATGCACGTCGCAGGCCGGGAGCTTCCGCTCCACGACCCGCGGGCCAACCCGGCGATGGGCGTGTTCTACATCTCCGACGCCACCCCGTCGCAGCACTGTGGCTCCCAGGCGATGGCCATGCTTGAGCAGGGCGCTGCCCTCGGGGCGGATCCTCTACTCCAGTCGGACTCGAGCGAGGCCTTCGGGGCTTTCGATCGGAAGGGAGAGCTCTATGCCCGAGGGGCCGCCTACTGGCAGTTGCTGAGCTCGGCCGGGTTGTGCTCGCTCTATTCGCAGTTCGACACGCTCCCCGTGGTGGAGCTTCTGCGTCCCGTCACCGGTTGGGACATCGATTGGGCTGAGGGCCTCAGGGCGGGTAGGCGGATTCTGACGCTGCGACAGGCCTTCAACATCAGGGAAGGGCTCGGCCCGGATGCGTTCCAGTTGCCGAAGCGATTCGGTGAGCCTCTCGGCGCGGGCCCCGCGGCGGGACATGAGATCCCCTTCGCAAACATGCGCAAGGACTACTTTCAAGCCATGGGTTGGGACCGCGAAACGGGCAGGCCATCGCCCGGGGCGCTCGCCGGTCTCGGCCTGAACATCGAGGTGTGAGTATGAGTGTTGGCTTTGTCGGTGTCGGGCAGATGGGCGTGCACATGGCCGCCCGCTTGCTTTCGGCCGGGCACTCTCTGGTGGTCTCGGACCTAGACCCGGGGGCGGCGGTTCCCCTTGTTACACACGGGGCGACCTGGGCCGAGAGCCCGGCGGAGGTAGCCGAGGTCTGCAGGATGGTCCTCACCTGCCTCCCTACCCCCAACGCGGTGGAAGAGGTCGCGCTAGGGGAGCACGGTCTTCGCAAGGGCTGGCGGCCCGGTGACCTCTATGTGGACTTGAGCACCAACTCGCCCTCCACCGTTCGTAGCATTGCAGCCAAGGCGAAGGCCCTCGGAGTGGACATGCTCGACTCCCCGGTGAGCGGGGGGACGAAAGGCGCGGAGGCCGGGACTCTAACCTTGATGGTGGGCGGGGCCGCGCCGGTGCTGGAGCGGGCTCGCTCGGTCTTGGAGCCCATGGCCGGCAAGATCTTCCACGTGGGTGAGATCGGCTGCGGCAACGTCGCCAAGCTGGTCAACAACATGATCGGACTCACATGCAACTCCATTTGCGCCGAAGGCTTTGTCCTCGGGGTGAAAGCCGGCATCGGCCCGCAAATGCTCTACGAACTTCTCTCTGTCAGCACCGCCGACAACTGGAGTCTAAGGCAGTACCCCCGCACTGTCTTTGAGCGCGATTTCGCTCCCGGGTTCAAGATCTCTCTTGCCAACAAGGACATGAGCCTGGCTCTTGGCCTCGGGGAGGAGTTCGGCGTGTTCTTGCCGGTCGCCCGCGCGGTGAAGCGCGACCTGGAGGACAGCATCGCGCGCGGCCGGGCGGACCAGGGGGTAGACGCGGTGATCCTGGCTCTCGAGGAGACTGCACAGATAGAGGTGGGCCAAAGGAGGAGCGAATGATCGTTGTCGAGGGAAGCACCGTGACTACAGCCTTCATGGCGCCGGAGAACGACATCATCGTCAAGAGCGCCCCGGTGAGTGGGCGGCGGCTGCTCAGGCCGGATGAGGCCTCCTCGGGCTGGGCTGCCTCACTTACCAGCTTCGGTATCGGCGGGCGGCTCAATTGGCATACCCACGACTCCGAGCAGATCCTCTACGTGACCGAAGGCCGCGGCATCGTTGCCACCAAAGAGCGCGAGTACGTCGTCACCCCCGGATACCTCGTCTTCATCGCCGCCGGCGAGAACCACTGGCACGGGGGTACAGAGAACTCGTCCATGAGCCACCTTAACATCCAGAAGACTGGGATCCACCTCGCGGAATAGGCACATTGGTGAACCGGGCCGAAGTCGCGCCGGTCGTCGGCCTCCGGCCCATCCCGGCCGGCTCGTCCTTCGGGCCACTCTCGCGCTTGCTTCCGCCGGCGTTTCGCTGACCCCTCTGCCCCTCGTAGTATCCTAGTGAGCGCACGCATACGACCAGGGAGGAAGGTGGATCCGATGACTCACGCGGGATCGCCGGGCCGGCTAGAAGGTAGGGTGGCTATTGTCACCGGCGGCGGTGGTATTGACAGCATCGGGCGCGCCATCTGCCTGCGGTACGGCCAGGAGTCGGCCAAGGTGGCCGTGCTGGACATCAACGCCGAAGGTGCGGCTCGAGTGGCCGACGAGGTCGTGCAGGCAGGGGGCACCGCCATTCCCGTGCGCTGCGACATCACCGATCTCGAGCAGTGCAAGGCGGCTGCCAAGAAGGTGGCCGAGACCTGGAACGGCCGCATCGACATACTGGTGAACAACGCGGCCTACTTCGGGGGCATGGGGGCGTGGCGCCCGTTCGACCAGTGGCCGGCCGAGGAGTGGGACAAGATGCAGGCCGTGAACCTTCGGGGCATGTGGTTCTGCACGCAAGCGGTCTTTCCATACATGAAGGCCCAGAGCTACGGCAAGATCATCAACCTGAGCTCGTCCACCTTCTTCCAGGGTGTGCCGGGTTTCATCCACTACTCAACGAGCAAGGGCGGCGTTCTTGGGTTCACGCACTCGGTGGGCAGGGAACTCGGCGAGTTCGGGATCAGAGTGAATGCCATCGCACCCGGCTTCACCGTGAGTGGGGCGCAAATCGAGCTGACCAAGGACTCCCCGGAGTGGTACTCGGACAACCGCGCTCGGCAGGCGCTGCACGAACGCAACGAGGTCCCCGACGACCTGGCCGGTCCGGCCTTCTTCCTCGCGTCCGCGGACAGCGACTTCATGACCTGCCAGACCCTGCTGGTCGACGCTGGCGTGACCCCGCACTAGCAGCCTGCTAGGCCCGCTGAGGCGCGTGACTGGGCGTCGGTGAGAGGCAGCCGTTCGGCCTACCTGCCGTTCGCAGCGCTCGCCCTGCTCGTCCTGATCTGGATCCTCCACAACCTGCCGACAGGGACCGCCGGCGTCGGTGCCCTGGCCATCCCCGTGGTGGAGGTGCTCTCCTAGCCGCGCAGGCTGTGGACCAGCGCGAGCACGATCATGCAGGCAGCGGCGGTGGGCGGAAAGAAGGTGGCGCGATTGAAGTACCTCTGGGCCGCGGGCTCCGTTCCCCGAGCGCGGGCAAGAAGGTAGGCGGGTATGGTCATTGTGGCCAGTGCGGCCAGCGCGAGCAGCAAACGCGCGACCCAGGATCCGGGCTGGACGGCGCCGACGAAGGGCATCAGCGCGGCGCCGGTGACAATGGCCTTCACCGCCGCGCCAGAGCCGTGAGTGCTGGCTAGAGTCGTGATGCCCACGCCTCTGTCGTGGCTGACATCGGCAAGATCGTTGGAGAGGTTGCGCCCGAACATCTCCCAGCCGAAGAGCAGAAAGAAGAAGGCAACCGCGCCCCAGGTCGCCCTTCCTACCGCGAACCATCCGGCCAGGCCGCCAAGGGCCACCATCGTACTGGCCGGTACCACCTTGAGCCAGGTGCGGCGCCTTAGGCTGCAGTAGAAGACCTGGAGCAGGGCACAGGCGATGAAGAGCCAGGCGCAGAGCGGCCGCAGGAGGTATGCCGCCGCCAAGCCTATCGCCCCGAGTACGGCGACCCAGGTAGCAGCTGCCCACAAAGGTATCGCACCGGCCGCTACCGGGTGCCTAAGGGTCACGATGTCCATGTGGACCACTTCGGGGTTCCACTCCTGGGGGTCGGCAGCGGTCAGCCGGAGGTCTTCCCGGTCGGCTTTGAGGTCGAGCAGATCGTTCAGCGAGTACACGCAGAAGTACCCGGCTACGGCCGCGAGGAGCCCAAGCAACGACACCCGCGCCGAAGGAATGGCCCTGCCGGCCAGCATGGCACCCAAGACGGGCTCGCTCACCGAGAAGAGCGCGGATCTGCTGCGCGCCAGGTCGAAGAACAGCAGGGCCTTTCTCATGGCCATGGGACGTATCCCCCCGTGAGTTCCGTCGATCTCACCGTGCCGAGTGTGTTCCGATCACGATCATTCGCTCCTCCTTCGGCTCACTTCAACCTTAGCAACACCGAGCCGTGGGCGCAGGACGAGATTCGCACCGCGCGGCTGGACGTCCTTGTGATACCTTTTCGCGTATTCGACCTGCCGCTCCACCGCCGAGGCGTCCTCACAAACGACATGCCGACCTTTTACACCAACCAACCCCCCCCGAACCGTGTGGGCCCTGCTGGTCCTTCTCGCCATTCAGGGAGTCGGTGCGACCGCCGGAAGCGCCGGCCTGGTCCAGAACCCGGTGAAAAACATCGGCCTGCGGGTCAGCATGGCACTGCTCGGCGTCGTGATCCTCATACTCGCCCTGGCCCGCCCTACCAGGCGGTTCTTCTGGGTGGGGCGCTGACCGTCTCGAGCCGCATGCCGGGCGGCAGCCAAGCCCAGCACCGACTGGGGTACCGGCCTAGCTGGAGCGCGTGAGCGTGCGACGGAGTCCCGAGAGGCAGGGCTCGTCCGGGTCACACTGGATAACTATCGCCGGCTGGTTGATCTCCGCTGCTGCCCTCACTTACGTCCTAGCGCGAGTGCGGTTCTCGGAGCTTGCCAAGGAAGTCCGGGGCATAGCCTGGTGGATGATCGCGCTCGCTGTCGTCGTCGAGATCCTTCCGCGCGTACTCGAGTCAATCAGGTGGGAATACCTGCTGAGGCCGATCAAGGTCCGCCTGATCCACCTCTTCAACGCGGTGTACGTAGGCACGCTCTACAGTGGCATCCTTCCGCTGTCGGGCGGCGACGTGGTACGCGCCGTCATCGTGGCCCGGCAATCCAAGACGAGCCTGACCCGGGTGCTGTCGACCGAACTGATCGAACGCGTCAGCGACGCCATTGCCATCATCCTCTTGGTCTGGTTCACCCTGCGCGGGCTCACTCTGCCCTACGCCTTGCGCATCGCCCTCGCCGTCATGGAGGTGGGGGTGGGTGTGGCCGTCGCCGCCGGCCTGTTCCTGGCCGCGCGTCAGCAGAACCTGCGCGGGCATCTGAACCGTTGGCAACCGCACCCGAGGATCGTGGTTCGCCTAAGAATGATCGCTCTCGAGCTTGTCGGAGCCGCCGAAAGGATGAGTGTCCGCAAGATGCTGGTAGCCATCGTGACCGCGCTGATGGCCGCTGCCGTCAACGTCACCGCGTACTGGTTGATACTCCACGCCTACCACATCCAGCTTTCGTGGCTCCACGCAGCCGCGGTCTTCGCCATCGTGATGATCGGCACCTTTCTTCCCAATGCTCCTGGCAATGCCGGAACCTGGCAGTTCTTCTGCGCGGTGGGACTGCAGTTGTTCGGCATCTCTGCCGCCCGGGCGGCCGGCTACAGCCTGGTGGCCTTCTTCGTGTGGACCGTGCCTCCGGTACTCATGGGAGCCGGCGCCCTGCTCTTCTCGCCCTTCAAGTGGTCGGACTTGCGATCGAGGCATCCCGAGCAGGCGGCAAGGACCCTCGATGCCACCAAGCTGGCCGGTGTGAGCGGGTTTGCCGAGGATCCACAGTCGGACAGAAGAAGTGGCGGCTCGTGGCCCCCGCGAGCCGGCTTCCTCAGAAGGCGCACCGAACGGAGGCGGCGGGACTCCTGAGGAGCACGGCGCCTGAGCTCCGCGAACCCCCAGTATTGGCTCAAGCGACCGGGCGCTCGAAGGCGCCTCCGTCCCGGGACTGCTCGCCATGACCCGCAGCGGCAGTTCGCTCCGCGGGTTGGCGATCTTTCCAGTCCAGACCGCGCTCATTCTTGCCCCCGCTCTGCCTGACGCCGACCCGAGAGGCGTCGACCGCCTGCGGCTCATCGACCTTCGCATCGAGAACATGCGCCGCCGCGACCCGGCCACCATCGCGCTGGTTCTCGACAAGCAGACGGGCCTTTTCGCCTCGCGATCCTAGGCGCGGCTGGACGCGCCCGTGTTCGCCGGTCGGGGCGCCTAGCTGGCCAGCACGTCGCGGACCGCGCGAATGATCTTCGTCTTGTCGGGTATGGCGTACTTCTCCAGCGGCGGGCTGAAGGGCACGGGCACGTCGAGTCCGCAGACCCTCGCCGGAGCGGCCTTGAGCGTGGCGAAGGCCGACCTGTTCGCGGTCACCAGGGCGATGATCTCGGCCGCCGCTCCACATGTCTGGCAGGCCTCGTCTACAACAACCAGACGCCCGGTCTTGGCGACCGATCGTATCACCGTCTCGTGGTCGAAGGGCACAAGCGTCCTTGGGTCGATGACCTCGACGGATATGCCTTCCCGAGCCAGCTCGTCCGCCGCGTCCAGGGCCTCGTAGACCATCCTTGCCAGCGCCACGACGGTCACGTCCGCGCCTTCACGCCGTATGCCGGCCTGGCCGAACGGGACGAAGTACTTCTCCTCCGGCACCTCGCCCATCAGGCGTCCCAGCCCGATGTGCTCGAACGAGACCACCGGGTTGCTGTCCCTGAAAGCCGTCTTGTAGAGACCCTTGACGTCGTAAGGCGTGGTGGGAAGGATGATCTTGAGTCCCGGAGAGTTCATGTACATGGCGTAGGGGCTTACGGAGTGCTGGGCGGCAGCTGAGATGCCCGCCCCTACCGTCATGCGAAAGAGGATCGGGAACTTCGCCTGCCCGCCGAACATGTAGTGGATCTTGGCAGCGTGATTCATCATCTGGTCCATGGCCACGAAGCCGAACGTAGCCATCCGGATGTTGGCGATCGCCCGGAACCCCGATCCCGCCAGACCTATGGCGGCTCCCACGAAACAGTTCTCCGCGATGGGAGTGACCCTGATCCTCTCGGCACCGAACTCACTGCTCAACTCCGCGTTGCCGTCGGTGGACATGTGCACCGACCGCGGATTTGCGCGGAATTCCTCTTGGATGGCCTCCTGGGCCGCACGCTCGTAGGTGATCTCTCTCATGTCGAGTACACGTCCTCCAGCGC
>Ga0182021_10009779_pt1 | contig 11367 bp, 11 predicted proteins | sample 612E3MmetaG_FD_120493 | JGI IMG/M metagenome (GOLD analysis project Ga0182021, IMG submission 120493) | Permafrost microbial communities from Stordalen Mire, Sweden - 612E3M metaG (Illumina Assembly) | ecosystem: Environmental > Terrestrial > Soil > Wetlands > Permafrost | place: Sweden...
CCGGGTCAAGGAGGCGGTCCACGAGGCTCTCACCTCACCCATGCTCGGAGAGGTCGATCTCAAAGGGGCAAAGGGCGTGCTCATCCGCGTCGTCGGCGGACCGGACATGACCGTCGGAGAGGCCCAGATGGCCGCCGAGATCGTAACCCAGTCGGTAAGCGACAGGGCCAGGATCATATGGGGATGTTCCATCGACCCGGAGCTCGAGGGAACGATCAAGATCCTACTGATCGTCACCGGGGCGAAGAGCAAGTACATGCTCGACGCCCGCGGGACTGGCGGGATGAACACCCAGGCGGCACCGAGACCCGCACCCCAGTACGCACCGAACCCGGCGCCTCAGCAGTACCAGCAGCCGAGACAGCGCAACGACGATGATATCGACTTCGTGCGCTGAACTTGGGGGCAAACGAGCTGCGTCGGCAGGACGCATCCCCTTCCATTTTTTTTGAAGGGGGTTCGTTCAAAAATCGAAGGTGGTGTCGCCAAAACTGACGGCAGGGCATGGTTCCATGCATCCACCGCAATGGATGCATTTCAAGGCAATGACGTGAACCTTGTTCTGTTCCAGTAGAAGTGCACCCTCTTTGCATCTGGCGACGCACACCCCACAACCGACGCATTCCTCGGCCTTGACCACTGCTCTGCGCACCCTTTCCACTTTTTCCCTGATCGCTTTCTGGTCGTTGCCTTTGGCGACGAGCGCGCCTTCGTCGAACAGTGTCACGCCGTCGATCGAGCACCACCCTTCCTCCTCGTTGACGGTGACCTCGCCTACCATGTTGAGCAGGTTCGCGGCACACCGCAGATCGAGCTTCCTGGAGAAAGCCCCCTCGATGCTGAACCCGAGGACGCAGGGCGAGAATCCGTCCTGCATCCTCAGCGTCAGGAGTCTTGAGGCGGTCTCCTCCATCTCCTTCCTTTGTCGCTCGGGAATGACTATCCCAGTGCGGGCGAGCTCTTCCTTGACCGAGGAAGGGATCCGTTTCCAGCGCCACAGTCCGAGCTCTACCCATTCCTTCGGCTGTCCGATCGATTCGGCGTACTTGTGCAGGTAAGCGTCCCATTCCTTGGAACGTTCTGATTCTTCCTTGACCAGATCCAGCTCGGCCAGGTCTGAGGCCGGGCAGAGGAAACATCCTATCCGGTCCAACCCATGCTCGTACCACGGGTTGAAAGGGGCCTTGCGCATAAAGATGTATAACCAGACGTGCAGTGCGGTCCAGTGCTGGATGGGTGATGCCCCTATCTGCCCCGGTGTCCAGGGGTTGCGCCAGATGCGCGGCTTGTCGGCCCTCTGTTCTGACTCGTATTTGCGCTGGCCAATGAAGGAGAGCACTCCATCCGGGAAATGCTCCATGATCGCCTTGACAGTCGGACCTAGCTTGTTCGTCTTGCAGCACCAGCGGAAATCACGTCCTGGCGGTCCGAAGTACGCGAGGTTACCGAAGAACGCTTGCTCCGGAGCATGCTCCACTATCAATTCGAGATTATATTTTTCTGCGATCTCATGCACGTACTGGACCGTCTCAGGGAACTCCAGGCCGGTGTCTATGAAGAAAGACGGTAGGTCCAGGCCAGCGTCCTTGGTCAAGAGCATCGTGGCCAGGCTATCCTTTCCTCCGGAGAACGAGACGACCGATGGAAGCTTGAACTCATTGACCGTCTCTCGGATGAACTTGATCGCGTCCCATATCCGGCGCTCCATGACCGGCGCATTTGCCCGAATGACCATGTCCCAATCCTGAGCATCGGTCCTGGGAGAATACTCGGAAGGTATGTCGGCCCATCTTGTCTTGACCGCGGCGCCCTTCTCCATCTGAAGCATTTCCTCGGTGGACATCTTGGCACTTCCGGTTGCGAATGCGAAATGCCTTGAATCGACGACAATGACCTCGTCCCCCTTCTTGATCCCGCTGAAGGCGGAGACCACACCAGGGACCATGAGGCTCGAGCTCTTTTGGATCGGAGCGACGGCACCGTCATCGGCTACGACGACTCCCTTCGAAGCGGCGCTCTGCATCATTCTGGCCGCAGCCACCCTTAGAATGAGCTTCCAGCCGAATCCGATATCGTACCGGGCAGAGGCAATGACCGTTCCATCCACGATGATCTCTTCCATCCTGTCCAACCCAGGTACTTTGTTTAACAGGACGGTCCGCCCGTCAGGCAGGAACGCTTTTCCGCATCCGGGACCAAAATCCCTTTCCGCAAGTGAGCGCATGAAGTTGATATCATGGGCGAAGGCTGGCCTGACGTCCCCTGGCGGTGTGATGCTCACCGGATCCGTCCTACCATGGCAAATGCCGCATTCCGTGGATTCCAGGACCGGCACGTTGCATTGCTTGCACCAACGGAGGTGCATCTCTCCAAGCCTGACTATGCCCATGTCCCGCCGAGTCCTCATACCGATATTTGAAAGTATTCTCCGATGGACCATAACAAGCAATGGGCTTGGTAATTTTCCAAACCATAAAAGGTCCAGACCCGAATCGCTCACTTATTATCGAACCTAGAAATAGTAGTACACTAATTTGGGCTTGATTTCCATGAAGCCAACGAAGCGCACGCTGGGCATCGAATACGCCATCCGCGACATCCTTCTGCCGGCCAGGGAGCTGGAGAAGAAGGGGGTCGAGGTCCTGAAGCTGCACATCGGGGATCCAAATAAATTCGATTTTAGGACCCCGAAGCACGTAAGGGACGCACTCTGCGCTGCCGTGGAAAAATGCGATAACGGTTACGAGGAGTCTGAAGGCAATCTCGAACTGAGACGGGCCATCGTCGATAAGGAGCGAAAGAAGAACAACATCGATATCGACGAGACCGATGTGATCATCACGAACGGCGTCACCGAGTCGATCCAGATGATCACCGCCGCCACGGTCGAGGCGGGAGATGAGGTCCTCGCCCCGGGTCCGAGCTATCCGTCCTATGTCGAGTTCACCAAGTTCTTCGGAGGTGTACCGGTGTCCTACCGCACCATCGAGGAAGAGAACTGGCAACCGGACATCGACGACCTGAGGAAGAAGATCACGCCGCGTACGAAGTACATCGTCGCAATCAATCCGAACAACCCGACAGGCGCACTGTATTCGGACAAAGTGTTGAAGCAGATGGCCGACCTGGCTGGGGAGTACAACCTGTTCATGGTCTCGGATGAGATATACGACCTGATGACCTATGATGGCGGAGTGCATCACTCACCCGCAACGCTGGCCCCTGACGTTCCGATGATTCTGGTCAACGGGTTCTCCAAGGTGGATTTACTGCCTGGATGGAGACTTGGATATTCCGTATTTCGCGACCCTACGGGCGAATTGAAAGAGATCAAAGAGGCTGTCAACAAGCAGCTCAGGCTGAGGCTCAGCGCCAACGCCCCATGCCAGATGGCGGTCATCGAATCGATGAGGCATCCGAAGGACCACCTGAAGGGAATGATGGACAAGCTGCAGGACCGGCGTAACTTTGCTTACAAGCGGTTCAACGAGATCCCCGGACTTAGCACCAAAAAGCCCCAAGGAGCGTTCTACATCTTCCCGAAGATCGAATCGAAGAAGTGGAAGACGGACAAGGAGTTCGTGCTGGACGTCCTGAACAACGCCCACGTACTATTCGTGCCAGGCTCGGGTTTCTGCCCTATATATGGGAAAGGTCACTTCAGGGCCGTGTTCCTGCCCGATCGGGAGATCCTCGGCAGGGCTTTCGACCAGCTCGAAGACTACATGAACAAGGTGGTCTAGGCCATTTTCTTTTTTCGGGGTGAGGGCCCCGTTATTTTCTATTTTTCGAATCCAGTTCTCAGATGGCAGAGCCTTTCAAAAAATATCTTCTGCAATGCAATAACAATGCTTTGAACTGGAAAAAAAGGGGCGACGGCCGGCGGGGCCAGCCGAAGCCTATGACGATCGGAGATACCTGATGCCTACTCTTCCAAACGCTTCAGCATCTTGACGACACTCTCGACCGCGTCGCGACCCTTCTCGATGCGATCCTCTGCCTGCAGCCTGGTCATGCCCGGTCCAGTAATGCCCAGCGCGACCGGCTTGCCGTATTCGACGGAAAGGTCAGCGATCTTCCTCGCAGCGTTCGTGATCACGATGTCATCGTGTTCCGTCTCGCCCTCTATGACGCAGCCGAGGGTGACGATGGCATCTATCCCCTTGTCCATGCACATCTTCTTGATCACCAGCGGCATGTCGAAGACGCCCGGGACCTTAACGACCTTGACCACGTTCACATCCAGGAATTCGGCGTGCGACTTGGCCCTTTCCAGCATCATCTGGGTTATGTCGAAGTTGAATTCCGATACCACTATTCCGATGTTGTACTTCTTCATCTTCATCTCTCCTTCAGCGAACCTACGTCCGCGTATCCCTGCCTCTTGCCAGTTCCCGCCTGGGCGATCAGTGCGTCAGGCTTGAACAGCATATTGTAAGCGTTTCTGGCATGGTCCCTGGACCTATGCTCCAGCAGGAATGCCAGTTCTTTCTCGTCGGCCGCTTCGCCCTCATGGACGAACACCTCGATGATGTGCTTGTTCGTCATCAGCTGCGCTGCGATGATCCCGGTCGAGGCCTCATGTGCGCACTGCTTGTCAATCGCTTGCGCCCCAGGCATTCCAAGGGCGATCACTATGTCACAGTGATCTTGCTCGATCAGCAACTTAGCTTCGACCGGGAGGTCCTTGATACCTGGTACGGTCCTTCGAATGATCTTGAAACCGGTGCCCATGCGCTTCAGTTCGTCGATCGCCGCCCCGCCCATGTCCAGCCGAGCGAACATGGTGTCCACCACTCCGATAAGCTTCATTTCCCCGCCCCTTCGGTCTTGTCCTTGTTCTTGGAGTACCAGTCGATGATTTTTTTGATGATTTTTCGGGTTCCGTTGAGGTCCTCGCCATACTTCGATAGTCGGACCACCTTGGCCACCAGTCCTCGCTTGGTCAGTTCCGTTTCTAGCTTCTTCTCATCGAAATCCTGGTCATAACCTAGAACGATGATGTCGGGGGCAACCTCCCTCACGATCTCGAACATGTCCCCTTCCTTCCCCAAGAAAGCCCGGTCCACCGGCTTCAACGCCTGTACCAGTTCGAGTCTCATCGTTTCTGGGGTGATCGGCTCATGCTTTTGCCTTCGGACCGTGGCGTCGGTCGCCACGACCACGATAAGTTCATCCCCCAGCAGCTTCGCTTCCTGAAGATATCTCAGGTGTCCGGAATGCAATATGTCAAAAACGCCTGTGGCCATCACCCTGGTCATTTAGGCTTCTCCCATTTCTTCCATGACTCGATCACTTGGCGTCCCTCAAGGAAGCAGAGGTCGAATCTCTTGGCGTACTCTTTGGCATTTTCCTTGGACAGGGCATGACCGTCATCCCCCATCATTTCACAGACCGTCGCGGACGGGGTGAGCCCGGTCATGACCATTAATGCGGTGGAGAGCTCAGTGTGTCCGAACCTTTTTACAAGCAAATCCTTGCTCGAGTTGAGCAGATGCACGTGGCCGGGTGCCCTGAACATCTTGCCGAACTCCACCCTAGCTTGTTCATCGGTCATATCCTTGGCCTTCTTTGCCAATTTGGCGAACTCGGAGATCGTCAGGGCACGGTCCGTATCAGTGATCCCTGTGAACGTGGCTCTATGATTGATGGTGATCGAGAATGCAGACTTGGTGTCGTAAGGGATGTCCGTGGGAGACAATAGGTCCATGACTGGATGTACTTTGGCGGAACAGGAGAAGACATCCACCAGGAATGGCAGGTCGAATTTCTCCTTGATATCATCGTGTGCGGCGGTGCATATGAGGCCTCCTGCCTCCTTTCGCATCTGCATGACCACCTTTGGCGTAACGAACTCTGACGCCACCACCATGTCGGTCTCACGCTCACGATCATCTGAATCGAAGACCAACACGATCTTGCCGGCGCGCAGATCCTTTATCGCCTCTTCCACAGTACTTTTCATTTCTCTCACTTGGATGCATGAATTGAAGCAGTGATATTATTCATTGCGTAACTACAAAGGGAATGGTAGTCCTGTCCACATCCGGCATTGCATCAATACAGAATCGTACTCGCCCAACAAAGTGTTTGAAAGGCTTATTGTACGAGGAAATGAATCCCGCTTGCATGGTCGAGAAACTCGACGACCTTCCAGGTTATTCCGTATGGGACCAATCGAACATGCTGTCCCAGTTCGAGGGCTTCGTCATACACATCAAAGATGCCCTCGGTTACATAGCACCCCCATTCTCCGACGTTTCCAGCATATGCCTTTGCGGTATCGGTGGATCGGCCATGTGCGGGGATATAATGCTAGACTACCTGGCACCGATCAGTGACATGTATGTGAGCGTTATCCGTAGCGTTTCGCTGCCAAAATGGGCGAACGCAGGCACACTGGTCGTCGTCATAAGTTATTCCGGGAACACCAAGGAGGCGCTCGATGTCTTCCATGATTCCTTATCCAAGGGACTGAGGACGGTGTGTATATCCTCCGGCGGGGAATTGATCAGGAAGGCCAAGGAAAAGGGCGTACCATTCATACAAGTGCCCGCAGGCATACAACCCAGGGCAGCATTGGGCTATCTTCTGGGATCGGTGGCGGTGATATTGGATTCGGCCGGCGCGGGCAGTCTGGTCAGGGCGATGAACGATGTTATTCCATTCATTAGGTCTGCCCAGGAAAAACTGTCTCCAAGTGTCCCGGTTTCAGCCAATGCAGCGAAGAAGATCGCGCTGACTCTCAACGGCCATGTGCCCACCGTATTTTGTCCCAGGTCCATTCGGAGCGTGGCTGTGCGTTGGCAGAACCAGATCAACGAGAATGCCAAGATGGTGGCGTTCACCGGCGAGATACCGGAGATGAACCATAACCAGATGGTGGCTTGGCTTAGTGCGAACGGGGTCGGCAAGTGCAAGCCTGTTTTCTTAATCCCGAGTGAACTTGAGCCAACCGTGAAGAAAATGACCCTGGTCACCATCCAGATGTTCAACGAAAGGGGGTTGGACCCAGTATTGGTCCAATTGGATGGGAGGTCCATGTTGGAGAACCTGTTCTATGGATTGGTCCTCGGCGATATGGTCAGTTATTATTTGGCCCGGCTCCGGGACGTGGATCCCACTCCGGTCGACGTCATTGCCGAGTTCAAGCAGCGAATCAGTAACTGACTGAAGATGTCAGGGTGTCCGGTCCGACAACCTTGACAAACAATAGCAATACATTTTTTTAATACGTTCATGAATGTCCCTGTGGGAATCCGCATGAAGGAAGATGCATACTGGATAATTGAACAGGTCAAGGAGCACAACAAGTGGTTCGAGGAGTGTATCCCGATGATTGCCTCAGAGAACCTCATGAGCCCCCTGGCAAAAGAGATGATGATTTCCGATTTCCACGACCGCTACGCGGAGGGCATGCCGGGAAAGAGGTACTACCGTGGCAATATCTACGTCGACAAGGTCGAGATCAGATGCATGGAACTAGCACAGCGGATCTTCAAGTGTAAGTTCGCCGACGTTAGGCCGATCTCTGGCACCGTCGCCAACATGGCCGTCCTATTTGCCCTGACAGAACCGGGCGACACCATCACCACCGCCTCACTGGACAATGGGGCGCACATCTCCACCGCGAAGTTCGGTGCCACTGGTTTCCGCGGGGTGAACACCGTCACCTACCCGTTCGACACCAAGGACATGGTAATCGATGTTGACGGCGCCAGAAAGGTCATCATGCAGACCAAGCCAAAGGTGGCACAGTTTGGCATGTCCCTGTTCCTGTTCCCGATCCCGCTCAAAGAGCTGAACGATACGTTCCAAGAGGTGGGCTGCACGGTCTGGTACGACGCGGCACACGTCCTCGGCCTGATCGCCGGCGGTCAATTCCAGGATCCGCTGCACGAGGGAGCCAACCTGATCTCCGCCTCGACCCACAAAACGTTCCCCGGTCCGAACCACGGTATATTGCTGGCGGACAATGTGAACGAGGAGATGGAAAAGAAGCTGAACAAGGCGGTATTCCCCGGCGTCACATCTTCTCATCACCTGCACGAGATGGCCGCATTGGCGGTAACGTTGGCGGAGTGGGAGATATATGGTCAGATGTACGCCGTCCAGGTATGCAAGAACGCCAAGGCCCTGGGCCAGGCGATGCACGAGCTGGGATTCGATGTGCTGTGTGAGCATAAGGGGTTCACCGCCTCTCATACAATCGCTGTGAACGTCGGAGCGCACGGTGGCGGCGACCAGGCATCCAAGGACATGGAAGCGGCCAACCTCATCTGCAATAAGAACATGTTACCCGGTGACGAGTCGTCCATCCGCCCCAGCGGCATACGCCTTGGAACACAGGAGCTCACCCGGGTCGGCATGAGGGAGAGCGAGATGAAGGAAGTGGCCAAGCTCATCCACCGTGTCGTGGTGAAGAAGGAGAAGCCGGAGGTCGTCAAGCACGATGTCAAGGCGCTCAAGAAGAACTTCACCAAGATACGCTACTGCCTGAGCGAAGGCGAAGAGGCGTACAAGTTCCACGAGCTCGTCTGAGGCCGCTGAAAACCCTTTCAAAAACATCTTCCCTATTTCTTGTTATCAAGTGCTTTGTGCGCCCGCTCCATCATCTCGCAGGCCATGCACTGCTGGTTGCAGGTTGGTTCGCCGCATTTGCATCGACCTAGGTTGGCAGCAGGGAAATGCTCTTTCAGCATAGGACGGACGGCATCGTAGCTGGCCACGATGGAGAACTTGGTCCCAGGATGCTTTTGCTCCATCTCATCGATCATCCCCCGGTAGTCATTGCGCAGCGCCCCGCCGGCGTACGGGCATTCGTCGTCGGAGAACTCGATATCGTTGAGCAGAGCGTACAGATAGGATTCCTTCTCCGGTATCCCCCGTAGCGGCTCGATGCGGGGGATCAATCCGGGCTGGACATGAATGTGAGGGCCGAGCCTCGCCAGTCTTTCGACGTCCCCCCGCATGAAGTTCATCATGACGCTCTGTGCAGTGTCGTCCAGATTATGTCCGGTGGCCACGATGTCCGCATCCAGCAGTTTCGCGGCCTTGTTCATACAGCGGCGGCGGAAAACACCGCAGAAGGAGCATGGGGATTGGTCACCAGAGATCGGGGCCAGTTCGTCCATCGTCGTGCCCACCTCTTCACGGAAGCTTACGATGTGGTGTTCGATCCCCAATCTATCCGTCAACTGGATGACCTTCTTCAGGGTGGCTGGTCGGTAAGTAGCGATCCCTTCGTCCACTGTGAACGCGCTCAGTCTGACGTCCCGGCGGTCTCCCAGGATCTTAGCCAGAGCGACCAGGGTGACCGAGCTGTCCTTGCCGCCCGAGATGGCGACTGCGATGTGCTTCCCACTGCCGATCTCCAGTTGGGCCCTGATCTCTTTCTTGATCCGTTTGTCCACGTACTCTGTGAAATGTTCCTGGCATAGGCTGTTGCCGTTGTATCGAATGTACGTCACTGCCTGGGCGGAACACTTGGTGCAGCGAACCACGATACGCCCGAGGCCGAGGCCTCTAGATTAATCTGTTGGATGTTGTTCCGTTGAAGATCACCATCGCAAGTCCACTTCCACTCATTATACCCAAAGTATTTTCATGGCCGCTGTCATTAGCAGGAATTGGTAGCCATGAACGAGATATGGATCGAGAAGTACCGGCCCAAGACGCTGGACGATATCGTCGGGCAGAGCCAGATCGTGGAGAGGCTGCGCTCGTACGCTCGTTCCGGGAACCTGCCGCATCTCATGTTCGCCGGCCCTGCCGGGACTGGCAAGACCACCTCCGCACTGGCATTGGCCAGGGAGCTGTTCAAGGAGAGCTGGAGGGACAACTTTGTGGAGCTGAACGCTTCCGACGAGAGGGGCATCGACGTCGTCCGGGGCAAGATCAAGGACTTCGCCAGAACTGCGCCGATCGGCGGTTCATCGTTCAAGATTATCTTCCTGGATGAGGCGGACGCGCTGACCTCCGATGCCCAAGCGGCATTGAGAAGGACCATGGAGAAGTACTCAGCGAACTGCCGTTTCGTCCTTTCCTGTAATTACTCATCGAAGATAATCGAACCGATCCAGTCTCGTTGCGCCGTGTTCCGGTTCAAACCCCTCAAGGCCGAGGACGTAAAAGAGTATCTGAGGCGGATCGCCAAGGAAGAGAAGGTGCCCATCACCGAGGAAGCGCTAGATGCCGTGGTCCACGTCGGTGAAGGGGACATGAGGAAATCCATCAATGCCCTCCAGGTGGCTGCAGCGATCGGCAATGAGGTCACCCTCGAGGTCGTCTACCAGACTACCGGGAACGCCCGGCCGGAAGAGGTCCTGGCCATGATCGAGACCGCATTGTCCGGGGACTTCGTTGCCGCAAGGAACAAGCTGGACGAGATCCTGCTGACCTATGGTCTGAGCGGCGAGGACATCATCAAGCAGATCCACCGTTCGTTCTTCGACCTGAGCATTCCGGACTACGACAAGGTCATGCTCATCGACAAGACCGGAGAGATAGAGTTCCGGATCGTCGAAGGTTCTAACGAAAGAATTCAGCTCGAGTCACTACTGGCCCACTTGGTGGTCGTGGGTGACAAACTTAAGGGCGGCCGATAAAGCATCGTCCGGCGTTGCCAACGTTTTTATATCCCTTCCATGTTTCAAGGCGGAGAGGACTCATATGGCACGATTCAAGGAAGCTGATGCTAGGCTTCTTAACAAGATGGTCTGCATGAACTGCTACGCGAGGAACGCCCCCCGGGCCACCCGGTGCAGGAAATGCGGATACGATCACCTTCGCCTGAAGGCAAAGGAATCGAGAAAGGCGTAAGCGCCTTTCGTCAACCCATTTTTTAACGTTCTATTGTTTGTGGTCGATTAGATTCACGACCGCAACTATTCATTCCTTGTTTGTTATCCCTGCCGATTCTTAGAGGATAAGTTTTTAGTGTCCCATTCAATCTCATTGGTCATAATGAGCTTAGCCGAGGTGGTATGGTGAAGAAAGTCCTGATAGTCGATGACAATCCGGCGATTCAGGAGATCGTGTCCGAGCTTGTGTCTTCGGCCGGTTATGTCCCGATCACCGCCACTGGAGGCAAGGATTGCTTGGACAAAGTAGCTTCCGAACAACCCGACCTGGTCCTGCTGGACATCAACATGCCAGATATGGATGGATGGACTGTTTTGCGCAAACTGAAGGAGGTTGGCGCCACCGAGAAGCTAAAGGTGATGATGCTTACTGCCACCACCGAGATCGGTACTGACATTTTCGGTTTGCAGGATGTCGTTTCCGGCTACATCCGCAAGCCATTCAATAACCTGGAGCTCATGGAACGCCTGAAAGCGGTCCTGGAGACCCCCTCCCAGATCGTCA
>Ga0182021_10009780_pt1 | contig 11365 bp, 8 predicted proteins | sample 612E3MmetaG_FD_120493 | JGI IMG/M metagenome (GOLD analysis project Ga0182021, IMG submission 120493) | Permafrost microbial communities from Stordalen Mire, Sweden - 612E3M metaG (Illumina Assembly) | ecosystem: Environmental > Terrestrial > Soil > Wetlands > Permafrost | place: Sweden...
AACCGATTTCGGTGTGCTTCGTCAACCTCTGGCTTTACTCAGCCTACAATAATAAGGCTAAGTACAAGCAGGAGGCTAAGAATAAGAGTCAGCGGTAAAGTACCAAGTGTGGACAGAAGAACCATTGGCCGGATGTTTCTTCCGACGGATTTGAACGATGTAAAAGGGGTTCTATGGTTGTTCTGTTTCACTGTATTTCAGTAAATAAATTCTCCTATACCATACGAAATTCTTTTGAGTTTGTCAAGAGTTGAACAAAAAAAATAATCTAAACTCGATATTGAGGAGTATTTATACGGGGGAACGATGGTCGTTCCATCGACAGCACTGCTATGTGGTTACTTTGATCCGTGCAATAAAATAAGCAAGCTTATATAATTCATTCTCCTTTTATTTTCCCTCAACATCCTGCCCAAAACCGGTACATAACGTTTCGCAGAGCGGGCCAGAGGCATGCAACAAATACAAGTGTATAATTGTGTCTCCTGTTCTGTTTTTTTTCTCTGCTCACAAAGCAATGTATCTAAGAGCGAAACATCTAACTAGACTATAGTTAATTTGCAATAAAGTTTTTTTGCGTGTTCAGCGGGAATGGGTGCTTCGGCTAAACGGGGAATGTTGGCAGGAAAGAACTAATAAAAAAAGCTCACATCGATGATGTAAGCTTTTTCTGTTTTTTTACTACCACGCTTTGCTAAAAAATCATTTCAACAACAACATCTTTTTTGTTTGAGTAAAACTACCGTTTTGTATTCTATAGAAATAAATTCCGCTCGGAAGATTTGCCGCATCAAATTGTATTTCATGTGAACCTGCGGATTCTACTCCATTGACTACAGTAGATATTTCTTCACCGAGGATATTAAATACTTTCGCGGTTACGAGGCCGCTTTGCGTGAGAGTATATCGTATTGTCGTTGTGGGATTGAACGGATTCGGATAATTTTGCTCCACGGTAAATTGATTGGGTTGGACGGCATTATCATTGACACCGACCGAAGAAATTACTCGTATAATACCCGACATTCCAACTCCGCCAGCGCCGCCGTGTATGCCACAATAGTATCGAATATCTCCGACGGATGTAAATACTCTCACATATGTCCAAGCGGAGGTTGAAGCCGATCCATTTGTAAAACTTCCGTCATCCGCTACGACATTATGAAACCCGCCATGATTTTCCCATCGCACTGTATCTCCTATATCGATCGTCAAATCGGCAGGGGTAAATATCATACCCGAGGCGATGATGACATGGAGCACCTGCGAAGAACTTGGGACTGGAGTAAAAACAAATAATAACGCTGCGACAATCACTCTGGCTGCAATTTTCATCTTACACCTCCTTATAAAAAGTCTCTAATCATAGCTATGCAGAAGAATTATAAATTTAAAACAGTATAGCGGGTGAATAGGTTCCTGAAATACATTCGATACATATATATTTATCATTTATAGAAAGTGGAGAGTCGTAGAAGCTTGACATGTCAAGCTCGATAAAAAGCATGTCCAGTAAATCTCTTCGCCCCATTGAGAGCAATTCCATTCCAATCAGAATGGAACTCTATCGAGAATTCATCGATGAGACGGATTCTTCCATGGAACGAAAAGAAGTATCTGCATTGTTACAGTATCAACGGTAGGCACCTATACTGTTCATTGAATTCTTCATCAATACATTCAATTCTTATAAGGAGATGCTCATGTCTAAAACCATCGTTCAAGAAGTTGTATTTAAGAATACTACGTCGAAAGCTCTATATGATCTGTATATGGATACCAAGAAACATTCAGCGGCAACAGGTGCACCGGCGAAGGTTTCCACCAAGGTAGGCGGCTCATTTTCGGCATACAGCGGATACATCGCCGGCAAGAACCTTCAGCTGTTGAAGAATAAACTTATCGTGCAAACTTGGCGGGCACAGGACTGGAAGAAAGATGATCTCGACTCGATATTCATCATTGCTCTGCAGCCGAAGGGAAAGGATGTCGTCTTACATGCCGTGCATGCTAACGTGCCCGACAACCAGGCCAAAGGAATCGATAAAGGATGGTATGAGTTCTATTGGGAACCATGGAAAAAATATCTTGCCGGAAAGCCTATTCCCCAATCACCTGAAATGTGAACAACAGCAGGTTATCAATATATTGAGGAATGACAATACTTTACTTTTTAGATGACTTTTGTTCATCTTCACAGGAGCAATGGCTGTTTCCCTTTGCTTTCTCAAAACATTCCCGCCCTTCTTTGAAAGACAGATAGGCAAGTCCCAGTGTTCCAAGAGTATCCACAAAAGCAAATCGTGTGAGTTCATACACACCGCTCGAGACGAGTAGTACGAGAGACATATACATACAAACCTTCGTGCATGCAACATCTGCGAGTATGGCGGCGGAATTCAATTGCCTGCCCACTTTTCTTTTCCTGATCATTAAAACCCACATCACCGCAAGAGAGATCAGCGCAATGATCACTCCCCACAGAGTTGTTTCCGGCTTACGTCCTATCCAGAGATTGTGCATGCTTGTTGCAGTCAGTCCGATGACCAACACATAAAATGCAAATCCGGTTACGGTTAATGCAGTTCGTTCAAAATCATCTCGATTACTCGTCGGACTATTCCGGATACGCAGCACCATATGCGCAATGCCGAATCCTGAAAGGACCTCAATAAAACTATCGGCACCAAAACCAAACAATGCGATACTCTCATCATGATAGCCGAAATACACAGAAACAAGCCCTTCGGCTATATTATAAAGGATAGTAAAAACTGCAAGCCATAAAGCAATTTGATAAAGTCTTTTTTGAGCTGCCGGTGATTCCGATGGATTTATATTCATATATGTATAACACGCAATGATTGAAATCAGTTCTTCGGCAAAGATATCCGGGGAGTTGACGTATTTCCTGTTTGCAGCTTCATTTTATTTCCTTCTTCCATTACGTAACTGTAGAGAAGTTTATAACTGTCATAATCAAAACGGTGTGGAGAAAATGGGCCGGCACTTTGTCCGGTACGGCCATCTTCTTTATTGGCTCCAATGAGGCACCAATTATCGATGACAAATACTTCGCGAAGTTTTTTATCCTTTGATATTTCCTCTAGTACAACGGGGCCATTAAAGGGCCATGCGATAATACGGCGTGCCTCAAATGCCGCATCCATACGCGCATTGTATGCCGCCGGGTCTTCCTCGCCAATACATGCGCCATCGCAGAGCCCGAGATGATACGGGAAACAGCAACCGTGCGATGTTTCCAGCCGCAGCAGCTTTGAGCACAGCCGGTGAGTTTTGGAAATTGTGTCAAGAAATTCCTTTGCCTGTGTTGTATGTTTAAAGATACCGAGAATGGGAGCTTCCGGTTTGAGATCGAGATAATCGACTGCTTCCAGTTTTACCGTCGCGTATCCTTGTTCGTTGTCTACGCGCCGCGCGATAATAATGCGCCGAGGCTGCCGCGAACGGACATTATACATCGGCCGAAGTTCTTTAATGAGCTTGGATTCCAGGAGAAGCGCACCAAGCTCGCCGGCGGTTTCGCGAGTTTCGATGCGCCGGATTCGTTTCGTCAGCCAGCGTTCATCTCTTGCGGTAAAGTGCGAGCGCACGCGTGCACGAATAGATTTACTTTTCCCGACATACATCAAGACATCTTCGGTACCAAAAAAGAGATAAACACCCGATGCAGCGGGAAGAGCAGAGATGTTTTTTTTATTGAATGTTGATTTCAAGAAGACCTCACTCTATCCCTCTCCTCTGAGGAGGGGCGATTTTAAACCATCGAGAAATCCGTATATTGCATTTAATCTTGACTTGGATTCTTCTGAGCAAGAAATTTTTGCCAGCAATTTTAATTGTTTGCCTTCCTGCTTCAAGTGCGGCTGGAACTGTTTCATCTCATGAATACGCCCCATAATTTTTTGAAATGGCGCTTCATCACCTTCATAAAATCCTTTTTCTTCCGGCGACGGAAAATGCAGCGAGAGGAGTTCGCCGCTTAATTCAACTTTCGTAAAACCAATTCTCGCCGCAGTTATTTTCAACTCTACCAACCGGAACAAATGTTCCACTTCCTCCGGATACTCGCCGAACCTATCCTGCAATTCCCCCCGCATAGCATGGACTTCTTCATGCGTAGCACATCGGTACAGCCGGCGGTAAATGTCCAGCCGTTCGGAATCGTGTTCAATATAAATATCCGGAATAAGCGCCTCGATATCAGTTTCGATGATCGTCTCAATCTTTTTCCCTTTTCTCTCTCCCATCTCGCCATCTACCAACTCATGAAATTCCTCTTCCTTCAACTCTGCTACCGCTTCTTCGACAACCCGCTGGTACATTTCAAAACCCATTTCAAGAATAAATCCGGACTGTTCGCCGCCGAGAAGATTGCCTGCGCCGCGAATTTCGAGATCGCGCATGGCAAGATTGAATCCGGATCCAAGTTCCGTAAATTCCTGAATTGCTTGCAAACGCCGCAGCGTTATTCGCGGCAGCACAGAGAGCGGCGGAGTAAGAAGATACGCATACGCCTGAATATTCGATCTGCCCACGCGCCCGCGCAATTGATACAACTCCGCTAATCCAAACCGGTCTGCTCGATTGATGATGATGGTATTGACGCTGGGAATATCAATGCCGGATTCGATAATTTTTGTGCACAGGAGGACATCGTACTTTCTCTCCAAAAAATCCATCATCGCTTTTTCTAATTCATGTCCCTTCATTTGTCCGTGTGCAACATGGAAGCGTGCTTTTGGAACATGTTCTTCGAGCATCGATTGGATGATTCCGATATTTTGAACACGATCATGCACAAAATACACTTGTCCGCCGCGGTGCAGTTCCTTCATGATTGCTTCACGAATAAGCTGGGGATCGAACTGGGCAATTTCTGTCTGAATGGGAATACGGTTTCTTGGCGGTGTATTGATGAGCGACAGATCTCGTGCTCCCATCAGCGAGAACTGCAATGTCCGTGGAATGGGTGTTGCAGTCAGCGTCAATGTGTCTACGTTTGCACGAAGCTGGCGCAATTTCTCCTTTGCCGCTACGCCGAATCGCTGCTCTTCATCGATGATAAGCAAGCCGAGGTCTTTGAACACGACATCTTTCGATAATAATCGATGCGTGCCGATTAAGATATCCACCTTACCCTTTTGGAGTCCCTGCAAAACCTCTGCTTGTTCTTTCTTTGCACGGAAACGCGTGAGAGACTCTACGCACATTGAATACCGTCCAACGCGATCGAGAAACGTCTTGAAATGCTGATGCGCAAGAATGGTTGTTGGCACAAGGACGGCAACCTGCTTGCCATTCATCACTGCTTTGAACGCCGCCCGCACAGCCACCTCCGTTTTGCCGAAGCCGACATCGCCGCAAATCAGCCGATCCATCGGCGACATCTGCTCCATGTCTTGTTTCACATCGAGCGTTGATTTTGCCTGATCGGGTGTGTCTTCGTACAGGAATGAAGCTTCCATTTCTTTTTGCCAGTGCGTATCCGGAGAGAAAGAAAATCCCTGCTCGTGCTTGCGCCGTGCATACAGTTTGATGAGATCGCGGGCGATATCTTTGATTTTCTTCCGCGCCCTGGACTTCAACCTATCCCAATCTGCACCGCCAAGTTTGTTGAGTTTCGGTGTGTGGCCTTCCTGTGAGGAATATTTTTCTACACGATTAATAAAATTGAGATGAACATAGAGTGTATCGCTTTCTTCATAGACAAGTTTCATCACTTCCGCTTCAACGCCGCGGACTTTGATTTTCTGTAATCCGGAAAATCGCCCGATGCCATAATCCTGATGCACGACAAAATCGCCGCGCTTGAGCTGCTGAAGTTCTTTTTGCGTAAAGCCCTTAAACTTTTTTCGTTTCGTTGTTCCACGCCGTTTCAATCTTCCAAAAATTTCATGTTCGGTTAAAATGGCAACCTTTGCAGCAGGATACATGAATCCCGAATGGAGAGCTTCAAGAAGGAAAGTATAGTGGATTGGCGGAGGAAGATTTACGATTTGGCGAATATCGTCTCCATCCCGATTTTCGCGTTTCTCGGTATCCCATACCATTTGATCAATATTTTCTAGCTCCTGATTTTCGACTTCCCCGTCTAAACGTCGAACAGATGATTTTTGATCTCCGCGTTCCTCAGCGTCCCGCGCTATTTGCGGAATGATTCGCGATTCATCCGGTGCCGTCAATTCTTCCTCGATCAGTTCGCTGAGACGTTCACCTTCTTCCTTTGTATCACAGGCGATATAAACTGTATTATCTTGACCTGACAATTTCTGAACGTGCTCAATAAGTCTCTTGACGCTTCCGCCTATCGCCGGTGGAGGATGACTTTGAAAATCTATGCACATCTCACTCTTGGAATTTCGAAGCATGGAATGATCAAAACGAGCAAAGGCATGTGTTTGTGTTTCCAGCGATTCCCAATCGAAAAAATCCGAGTAACCTTCCTGAAAGAGTTCATCGATTTCTTTTTCAATCATCAATGGTTCGTCAAGAAAGATGAGCGCTTCGCGGGAAAGATAATCGAAGAATGAGACACGATCTTCCTTTTCGCCGACGGAATTATTAGAAGAGAGGCTTGCTACCACGCTTGCTGTTTGAAGTTCACGGATGGAGCGCTGGGAAAGTACGTCGAACTCACGGATGGATTCAATCGAATCGCCCCAAAATTCGAACCGGATGGGATTATCCCCGACAAACGGAAAAATATCCAGAATACCGCCGCGCACAGCGAAGTCGCCGTATTCCTCGACGAAATCCTTTTTTTCAAAGCCAAGCCCTGTAAGTTTTTGAATCAAGTGTTCGAACGGATATTCTTTATTGATTTCCAATTCGATGGAGCGCTCGATAAATCGTTTCGATGCCGGGAGCTTCGTCGTCAGTGCTTCAGCGGAAGCAATTACAAGCACAAGTTCGGAACGCGATACAGCACGGAGTGTTTCCATCTGCGCAATAGGTGCACTCATATCAAGCAGCTTTGCAGCATGGTTCGGACCTGATACAAAGAGATGCACTGCAGAATCGTTAAGAAGAAGCGAACAGTCATCACGTACCTGTTCGGCACGGTCTTTATCCGGAACCACAAGAAGCACCTGCGTCTTACATGATTCGAAGAGATGCACCGCCGCAAATGCTATCAATGAACCGCTGATGCCTTGCACCTGAATTGGAGTGCCAGACTGAAACGATTTTATCGCTGCCGTCAGTTGTCTAAACGGTTCGCTGTCTGCAATTTTCTTTTGGATGGTTTCAATCACACGGCACGCACTGGATTGTCAGCATTCATCCTCCATCATGGAGCTATCTGCCGTCAACTCTTTCAGAAAACACCTTACCCCGACTATCACGGAATTTCCGGACAATCAGGGTCGATATCAAGCTACCGAAAAACAGGTAGACATTCAAACTTCGTAATAAAAAAGCCGTCCCGGTATTTCCGAAACAGCTCTCTTATGGATTTAAAAACAACCTACTTCTTTTTTTCTGTTGTCTTCTTGACAGCCTTTGTTTCTTTCTCCATCTTCTTGCCATGTTTCTCACATTTGGCAGTGCTGTCCATTTCACATTTTTCCATTCCTTCTTTTTTACACTTTTTCTTGCTTTCTGCACACTGAGCACAACACGTACCGTCGCATTTTTTTCCGGTGCACTTGTCGCAACATTTCATTTTGCACGATTTCTTTTCTTTTCCTTCCTTGTGCTTACATTTCATTTTCTTTTCGACTTTTATATTTTTCTCAACAGTTTTCTCGTCTTTTTTCTCTGCGGGTTTTTCCTGGGCAACCATTGTTTGCGATGTAATGACTGCGGCGATAAGAACAAACATTAATTTCTTCATGCAATACTCCTTGAGGTTAATATTTATTGAGGACTACTAACTCTGTACGATATCGGATACCATAAGGGTAAGAACCGATTCCCTCACGTATATTAGTAAGATAGAAGAAAAACCCTGTTTCTTCAACTCTGTTCAGAGACACGAAATACCTTTTGCTTATATGCGGCAGGTCGCAAAATCTGCAAACAATTCTAAACGAGTATTGCTTTTCGGTTATCTTCTCCTATATTATCCAAATAATTAGATTATGACTTTCTCTCTTGCGAGAGACCCATTTTTCAAATAATATTTATTTACCACATAAGGAGGTTTTTATGAAATCCGTTGTGCGATATTTTTTGGTAATAGCGTGCGTTGTTGCGCTGGCAGGCAGCATTGCAAATGCACAAGATTTGCAACAACAATTAGCTAAATTAGGACATGATGCTGCAGTTGGTTATGTCACTCCCCTTTTAAGCGGATGGGGCAACGATTTAAATTCAGCCATATATTATTCCGCAGACTTACATGGTATCCTCGGTTTTGATGTCGGAGTCAAGATTGCTATGTCAAAGTTTACAGATGCGGATAAAACATATTCGCTATCACTCCCATCAATTAGAATTACGTCTTTTTCGGGAGTAACAATACCAGCTGGTACTTATTTAAAATTAACAGCAGGAACAAATTATCCAGCCACAATAACTGCAAACTCAGCTGTAGGCGCTAAGGATGACGTTAACATAAGAACTCTTGGAGGAAATGCAACACTTTATAATTCAGCCACTAATCAGCCGGTTGGCACAATACCATTCCCTGCTAACCAAGTAGTCTTGACTCTTCCCGGTGGGTTTGATATAGGTAAGTTAGGCGTACCTATGGTTATGCCGCAATTTAATTTGGGTTTGCCATTAGGATTAGAAGTCATGCTTCGATATATCCCAACAATCTCTGCGGGTGATGCTGGAAAATTCAACTATATGGGCTTTGGCCTCCGTTATGATATTGATCAGTGGCTGCCTGCATGCCCTGTCGATCTTGCTGTTCACTTTATGACACAGAAAATGAATTTTAAATCGAAGAGCGATAATGATATTTTCTCTGCAAAAGCTGTCGCATATGGAGTTGAGGTAAGTAAAAAACTCTTAATACTTACCCTCTATGGCGGTTTACAATTGGAAAGTTCAACGATATCTCTTGCGTCTTTTACAGGTTATAGTCCTGAATTAGGACAATCAGTGACGGTTTCAGGATTTGATGTGAAAGGAAGTGATAAGTCTCGCTTCACAGTCGGTGTACGCTTGTTATTGCTTATTGTTAACGTGCAAGCAGAATACAGCATAGCGAAAAATCCTGTTTTTGGACTCGGTCTCGGAATCTCATTCCGCTAAATATATATTTGTTTGTTTTAAAGGGGCCGGTTATGCACAATGACCGGCCTTTTTTATTGTGTGGGAGATTCTCGATTTCTCTCTTTGCCGTTGCTGTAGCAGAAATCGGGAATCTTTCTCTTGGGTTTTCTTTCTCATGAAATTTTCGTATCTTATGTATGCCTCAGGATAGGAAGCAATTCGAGACTGGGGCATTTTTTATTGCTGCGAAAATAGATTCCCGATTTTTATCACTGTCTGTGCTTAGATAGAAATCGGGAATCTTCACAAAGGAAAAATTGATGCAAGAAATCAAAAATATTCGGAATATCGCCATTATCGCGCATGTTGACCATGGCAAGACGACGCTTGTGGATTTTATGTTGAGGCAAACGGGAACGTTCCGTGCCAATCAGGACATGGGCACGCGCGTGATGGATTCTAATGATTTAGAAAAAGAACGCGGTATCACGATTCTCGCTAAGAACACTGCAGTGTTGTACAAACATCCAAAAACAGGTGAAATTTATAAAATCAATATTGTGGATACTCCAGGCCACTCTGATTTTTCCGGCGAGGTGGAACGCACGTTGAAAATGGTCGATGGTGTCCTTTTACTGGTTGATGCCGCTGAAGGGCCATTACCCGGTACAAAATTCGTACTCAAGAAATCGCTTGATCTCAATCTCCGTCCCATCGTCGTTATCAACAAGATTGATAGAAAAGATGCGCGTGCGCATCAGGTTCTGGACGAGGTATTTGAACTATTCCTCTCGCTCGGAGCACACGATCAGCAGCTGGATTTTCCCACAATTTACTGCATTGCAAAACAGGGAATTGCTAAAAATGAAATGGATCAAGAAAGCACCAATCTTGAGCCGCTCTTTGAAGCAATTATCAATCGCGTTCCCTCACCTACCGGAGATCCTACAGGTCCATTTCAGATGCTTGTGACAACCATCGACTACAACGATTATCTTGGCCGTCTTGGTATTGGTCGAGTGTCACGCGGCAAGATTCGTCTCGGCGGGCCGATGAAGATTATTCATCGAGATGGAGGAGTGGAAGATGCACGCGTGACAAAGATATATACATTTCAAGGGCTGAAGCGCATCGAGGTGGATGAAGCCGGTACAGGCGATATTATCGCCGTTGCAGGAATGGAAGACGTTGATATCGGCGAGACTATTGCCGATGCATCGGACCCAACACCTCTGCCATTTGTTGCTATCGAAGAGCCGACACTTTCGATGAACTTTATCGTGAACAACTCGCCGTTTGCCGGACTCGATGGAAAATACGTCACCACGCGCCACCTTGGTGAAAGATTGGCAAAAGAATTACGTTCCAACGTCAGTTTACGGGTGGAATTAACAGACTCTCCTGATGTATTCAAGGTAAGCGGCCGAGGCGAATTGCATCTTGGTATTCTTATTGAGACGATGCGGCGTGAAGGGTACGAGTTTCAGGTCTCACGTCCCGAAGTCATTCTCAAGCGCATCGCCGATGTCCTCTGCGAACCGATTGAACTCGTCATTATTGACGTGCCGGATGAGCACGTCGGTGTTGTTATCGAAAATATCGGTAAACGTAAAGGCGAAATGCGGCACATGCTTCAAAATCAAGGCAACACGCGTCTCGAGTTTCTTGTTCCGGCACGCGGATTGATTGGATTTCGTTCGGAGTTCATGACGCAGACAAAAGGCACGGGCATTCTCCATCATATTTTTCATGGATATGAGCCATTTAAAGGCGAACTTGTGCACCGAACGCGCGGTTCATTGATTGTCTTAGAGAACGGCGATTCTGTTGCATACGGAATGTGGAAATTGCAGGAACGCTCTACCTTTTTTATTGAACCCGGTATTAAAGTCTATGCCGGTATGATCGTTGGAGAAAATTCACGCGAATATGATATGGTTGTCAATGTGTGTAAAACAAAACAATTAACAAATATGCGCGCTTCCGGTTCCGATGAGGCAGTACGGCTTGAACCGCCGCGAAGGCTTTCGCTCGAACAGGCTATCGAATGGATTGGAGAAGACGAGTACGTAGAAGTGACTCCTAAGTCTATTCGTCTTCGCAAAAAATATCTTGACCACAATGAGCGCAACCGCATGTCCAAGAAAAAAGCAGAAATTATAGAAGAGTAAAAATA
>Ga0182021_10009781_pt1 | contig 11364 bp, 7 predicted proteins | sample 612E3MmetaG_FD_120493 | JGI IMG/M metagenome (GOLD analysis project Ga0182021, IMG submission 120493) | Permafrost microbial communities from Stordalen Mire, Sweden - 612E3M metaG (Illumina Assembly) | ecosystem: Environmental > Terrestrial > Soil > Wetlands > Permafrost | place: Sweden...
ATAATTGTCGTGAATAGCTTGTTGATAATCTGATGACATGTTATAGGAAGATTCAACTGGGAGAAAATAACACATGAGGATTGCATGCGTTTTCAATCCATTCAAATATAAGCTGCATGAGGAAAATCTAAAGATTGTCCAGCGATATTTCGGGCTGTTTCCTCCTCTCTCCATGGCATGGGTTTGCTCGATAGCTGAGAAGGCAGGGCATGAAGCGCTTCTGATTGATGCCCGCACCTTGCTTTTGACAAAAGAGGATGTGCTGGACCGTTTGAAGGAATGGAAACCGGACATCATCGGCTTTATGATGACCACCTATATGTTCCGTGAGACTCTTGAATGGGCGCAGTTCCTCAAAAAAAATCTCAAGGTGCCGGTCATTATCGGCGGATATAACTTGAGAGTTTATCCTAATGAATCAGTCTCTGTGGACGGACCTGATTTCGGCTGCTTCAACAGCGCATATTATACAGTGCCCAGCCTGCTTAAAGAGTTGGAGGGACAGCGCCGGTTCCAAGACGTGCCTGGTCTGATTTACAAAGAGAACGGCCAGGTCAAGATGACGCCTTACGGTAATGATCCTAATTTCAATGATTATCCGAATCCGGCGCGACATCTTCTGCCCAATGAGCTTTATGCGGAGTTTACGACTGAGCGAAAGAATTTTACAGTCATGGTAACAAGCAAAGGCTGTCCTAATGGTTGTCTATTCTGCGAAGCCGGTCATACACCATATAACCCCCGCAGTCCCGAGACAGTTCTTAGCGAGATAAAAGAGTGCTACGACAGGTATAACATTCGTGAGATAGACTTCTTCGACTATGATTTCTGTGTCGACCGTAAGAGAATAGAGGCCATTTGCGACGGAATGATAAAAGGCCGTTTAGATGTCACATGGGCATGCCGTACCCGTGTCGATTACGTTGATGAAACACTCCTCCGAAAGATGAAGGCGGCCGGCTGTTCACGCATATACTTCGGACTTGAGTCAGGCGTGCAGGAGGTTCTGGATCGCCTAAAAAAGGGCATCAATCTTCAGCAGATTCGCAATACCATTGAAGCCACCAAGGGTGTCGGTATAAAAGCGCTTGGATTTTTTCTTGTAGGTTCACCGGGTGAAACGCAGGAAACTTTTCAAAAAACGCTAAAGTTTGCCAAATCACTGAAACTTGATTACGTACAGTTCTCCAAACTTACCGCAAAACCTCTCACTCCATACTGGCGGCAGATGGTCAAGAATACCGGCCTTGACTATTGGCGTGAGTACATACTCGGCAATGCAAAGGAAAAATCCCTGCCGCGTCCCTGGACCACCTTAACAAATGAAGAGATTGATTACATGACGAAAAAGGCCTATATAATGTATCATTGCAGGCCAATGTTTCTCTTGCATCATACGCTGCAAGTGAAAAGTTGGAGCGAGTTCAAACGTAAGTTTTTTGCTTTAATCGAGATGATATTCCGTCAGGAAAAGGTAAGCACAATGGATGAAAACTTTATCGCTTATCCCGAAAACAAGGCCAAAATCTTATTGTATAAGAAAAACTATAAACGAGGCATGCCGTTTTGAGTTCTTAATTCATGACAGAATTTTATTTAAGCGCGGAAGTAATCAAAGAAAAAGATACATCGATTATTGCTTGCAATTGCTACTAAACAATTTTTGAGATCATTGTTTGAAAGAAGTAATATAAAATATCAACGACAGACTCCTTTGCGTTTAGCTGCTTCTAATAGTTCGCAATTTCCTAAATTACACGCTTTTTGAGCATCGTAGCAACCAAGCTCTATGTAGCCATGATTTAAATAAAGAACTCCTCTATTGTAATAAGCAGAATTATAATTTGGTTTTATACGGATGCATTCATTAAAGTCTTCAAATGCGAGTTGGTATTGATGAAGTTTAGTATAAGTCACCCCCCTATAGTAATAGGCGTCGCCATAATCTTTTTCCAGTCGAATGGCTTCATTAAAATTCTCTATAGCTTTTAAATATTGACCGGTGTCGGCATAAGCGCATCCCCTGCCATTGTAAGCGTTTGCATAATAAGGTCGAAGGCGGATGGCTTCATTGAAATCTTCAATAGCACGTTGATATTGACCAAGTTTAGCGTAAGTACATCCCTTATTGTAATAGAACTCGGGAAAGTCAGGGATTATACGAATTGCCTCGTTATAATGATATATAGCCTCATTGGTTTTTCCTTTTTTATCCAAATCATATGCAAGAAAATTATGCGCTGCAGCGTTATCTTTTGTTACTCTCAAAGCATGACTGAATATACTAATACTGTCCCTCCAGTAACCGCATTGATGCCATGTTATAAATGCCATGATGACCATAATGGCTACTGAAGCAGGAAACAAAATCTTTTTGCGGATGTCTTCGTGCGGAAATAAAGACGGAATGCCCCAAGCCAACATGATGGCAATGCCGATAGAAGGAAGATAATGATAGCGGTCAGCCATCGCGTATTCTCCGAGATGAAAGATTCCGATAACCGGTAGAATAGCAATTGAATACCACATCCACCCGACAAACAGATACGGCAGACGTTTTCCCATTACAATGACAAAAGTGGTGATAATTAGAATAAGCAAAAATGCGCCGAACACCTGCCATATTGGAATTTGCATGCTGAAAGGATAGAAAATTGCCATATCATGAGGCCAGAATGTTTTTTCCAGATAAGTCACAAAAGAAACAGATACATTGGAGATTCGGAAACCAATGGGCAAATTTCTTAAGGACGGATTGGATTTAGTATAAAGAGTAGTATAAAGAGTAATGATAACAAGGACTGCGGACATAACAAAAAAAGGCATCTTTTCCTTCAACTGCCATAGAAACAAGTTGCCTTTTTTCGATTCAAAACGTTTAAGCGGCCAGTAATCAAGAAGAATCATAATTACAGGTAGAGTGACAACGATAGGCTTACTCATCAGAGCTAATGCAAAGGAAAAAAGAACGAGTAGATATCTTCTTATAACAAGTTTTTCAGTGTAATAGACATACAGACAGAGAGTAAGCATCCAGAAAAATGCACTTAATACATCTTTTCGTTCAGCTATCCAGGCTACCGATTCTACATGCAACGGATGAAGCGCAAATACGGCCGCAACAAAAGCGCTCTGCCAGATGGCTTTGGTCATGCGGTTAAAAAACCAGAATAGCAACAGTGTGCTCATTATATGAAAAATAAGATTGGTCAAATGATAACCGCCGGCATTGAGGCCATGAAGCTGATAAGCGAATATGTAGGACAGCCGTAATAGAGGCATCCACCAGTCGGGATAAGTTATACTGAACGCCCAGCGAAATCCTTCCAGCGTTACTCCTGACCGGATATGATCGTTATCCGTGACATAAATCGCATCATCGAGATTAATGAAGTCATATTGATTCACCTGCCAGAAAACAGCAAGCGTAGATAATATCAAAACGATATAGACTGTCAGTATTTGTTTCCGGGGATTGATTTTTATCTTATTTAACATAGAGCTTTACCGCAACTGCTTATATCATATGTTAAAATAGAGTTCAGCAGTTTTGATTGACGCCATCAAACATGACATGTCGTGCTCATTGTGTGTGTAACAGTGCTTATCATAAATTAAGAAAAGTGCGCTTCTGTCAATATGGAAGAAACAGAGAGATAGGTGTGCGTTGCAGATAGGCATATTTAACATAAACATTTCAGGACATGAAAACTTCTTCGGACTTTTCTCTTGACATTTTTTCTAGTATTGTTCACAAGGTTGGAGGCAAAATGCATTAAATTTGTTATGGAGGTTCAACATGAAACTTGTACCGGCCTTAACATTACTTTTTGTATGTGTAATACTTATCTGTGCACACGCCGAAAATGTATAAGAAGGACAGCTTTTGAATCTCCTCTCGTTGAGAACGTGTTTGATCTGATTTGTGTGAATATTGTTCCTTCCATAGTAATTTTAGCTTCAACCAATCGATATCTTTGTTGATTTGCGCCCTATTGGATGAATTTACATGAAGAAGGGAGACCTATGTTAAAAAGTCGTTTTGAAAGCATGGGATGCTATATGCCCGTAAAAGTTGTTACGTCCAAGGAGTTGATGGACAAGATGGAAACCAAACCCATATTCGACTTGGGAGACGTCACCGGAATAGAAAATCGCCGTTACCGGTCCGAAACAGAGGATTCCTTTCAACTAGGACTTGCAGCAGCGAAGGATTGTCTCAGTCATTCAAAGTACAAGGCAAAGGACATTGAGGTCGTTATCTGGACATCCATTACTCAACTTAAAAACGGGTCAGAGTTCTCATATGAACCTTCCATGAGCCTTTATATAAAAAACGAACTTGGTGCAAATGCAGCCTTAAACTTCGATATTTCAAATGCCTGCGCCGGAATGCTTACCGGTGTTTTCATTCTCGACAATTTAATCCGGGGGGGCATTGTAAAAAACGGGCTTGTCTTAAGCGGCGAGTGCATCACCCACATATCGGATACGGCCTTAAAAGAGATCAAGGAACCCATTGACGACCAGTTTGCATCGTTGACTGTGGGAGATTCCGGTGCAGCCGTTATTATGGATCAATCTCCGAATGAAGAAGAAGGCCTGGAAGTAAGCGAATTCCTGACGATGGCCGAATTTGCCGATCTGTGTATCGGCATGCCCAGCGCCTTAAATCCAGGCATTGCGATGTATGCGAAAGCGGTTGAGCTCCATGCGGAATCAATAAAACGTGTACCGCGCTGGCTCGTCGAGCAACTCGAAAAACACGAGTATCTCATTCGCAAATACAAAAACATAACCAGACCCATCGATTTCGTGATACCGCACCAGACTGCGTTGAAGGTTATGCTATCGGCGATGAAAGACATATTTGCCTATGCCAAAACTATTGAAAAAATAAAAGATTTCGAAATGCCCGAGCTGCTCACCTATATCCAGGATTTCGGCAATACCTCTTCAACCTCGCATTTCGTGGTGTTGTATCATGCACTCAAGGATAAGAAGGTGAAACCCGGCAACACCGTGCTCCTTGTGCCACATGCATCAGGCATAACCGTTGGGGCATTTTTTCTCAGATTAGGCAATCTGGAGGTGTAATATGGGAACAATCATACGTACAACCGCTATTTATTCAGAAAAAAATCCAATAAGCTCGGTCAAATGTTCATGCAAGGCGATCGAACATTGTATTGCGTCAGCCGGCATCGATAAGGTGGATATCGATCTCATCATCAACACAGGCATTTATCGCGAAAAAAACATCGCTGAGCCGGCTATGGCCACACTCATTCAAAAAGAAAGTGGCGTCAACTTGGACCCGATCTTGAAATTCGAGGGAAATTCAACCTTTTCGTTTGACCTTAAAAACGGTCCCGTCGGAATTCTCTATGCTATCCAGGTTGCCGATGCGATGCTGCGTACCGGCAAGATAAGGAATGCGCTCATCGTATCCAACGACGTGCACCCATCAACCGAGCATATTCCCGATTTCCCCTTTACTCAAGTCGGTTCGGCCATGCTTTTGGAGCAATCGGACAATAGAAACAAAGGCTTTACTAAATTGATGTTCAAAACCTCAGACTCAACGCATGCCGGTTTCAACAGCTATTTGGATATTTTTCAGGCAGGTCATGAGGGCCGGAACATTGTGACCGTTAAGAAGGATAAGGATTATATAAATGATCTGCTAGAGTTCACGGTGCGTACTGTAGGTGAGTTCATCGGCGAATATGCCGACAATGGATCCGCCGTAAACCATATTACCGGTCAAGACATTCGGACGAGACCTCGCCAAGAGGCTGGGGATACCGGAAGAACGAGTCGTAAGCCCATATGAGGAATATGGCGATCCGCATACGTCGTCACTGGCCGTAGCCTATCACATCGTGCGCCACAAAGGGATTTTGAGTCAAGGGGAAAAGATATTATTTATCGGCGCGGGCGCTGGACTGACCTGTGCCTGCGGTTTGTACTGCATTTAATTTACCATGTCGCTCGTTAAGGACATGATGATTGGAGAAAGCATATGCTGGATAAAGAATTGTATCCTTTTAAAAGTCATTACCTCACTATCAATGGCCTTCGGTATCATTATCTGGATGAGGGCCAGGGTGAGGCGATTGTCATGGTACATGGCAATCCCACCTGGTCCTTCTACTACAGGAATCTAATTAAGGCTCTTCGGCCTCACTACCGCGTCATAGTCCCGGATCATATCGGAATGGGACTATCCGATAAACCGGATGATGCCCATTACAAGTATACTTTCACCCAAAGAGTTGAAGACCTGGGCAAGCTCATCGATCACCTGGGGCTCAAATCGTTTACCTTGATCGGTCATGACTGGGGCGGCATCATCGGAACAGCCTATGCCACATTGAATCCGGAAAAAATTAATGGCATGGTCATGTTGAACACCGCGGGATTTATCTGGCCGGTTAATAAGCGCCTGCCCTTTGCCCTTTTTCTGTGTCGCATACCCATTGTTAGTGCGCTTTTTATTCGCGGATTGAATGCATTTGCGCTTGTCACGTTGTGGGTCGGCATAAAACGCCATCGCATACAAAAGAAAGTGGCTCAAGGTCTTCTGCATCCCTATGGCTCATGGAGGGATCGCATTTCGATCCATCGCTTTGTTCAGGATATTCCAGTACGTCCGGGCGATCCCGGCTATGATATGGGCTTGTTCATGGAGTCGCGTTTGAAGCTTTTACGCTCAGTGCCGAAGCTATTCTGTTGGGGTATGAAGGATTTTGTCTTTTGCTCCAAAATTCTCGATGAGTGGGTGCGTCATTTCCCCGATGCCGAGGTGCACCGCTTTGAAGATGCCGGGCATTATATTCTTGAGGACGCCGCCGAGGATGTCATCCCTATTGTGGAAAAATTCATCAAAACGAAGGTGCATGGCGGCAAGACAGTAAAACAGCAGGAATCTGCAAAACAGGTCAATAGTAACGATTCGGATTTCACGGACTTAACAGAACATCTTTTAACTCAGGTACGACAAAAGCCCGATGCCCTGGTGGTTGCCGAAATGAAAAGTATGAAACCGGATGGAACAGGCGAATACGACACACTGAGCTATGCCCAGGCGGACATTGAAAGCTCACGCGTCGCCCATGGGTTGGAAAAAATCGGATTCAAAAGAGGCATGCACACGGTGTTTATGGTTACGCCGGGCACCGATTTCTTCGCTACTCTGGCCGGCATCATGAAAGTCGGCGCAATTCCGGTTCTGGTCGATCCGGGCATGGGAATGCGCAATCTTAAAAAAAGCTTGGAAGAAGCCAAACCCGAGGCTTTCATCGGCATACCAAGAGCCCAGCTTGGCCGGATTATATTCGGTTGGGGAAAAAAGACTCTGAAAATTAATATTACTGTAGGCAAACGTTTCGGTTGGGGAGGCTATTCGATAAACAGAATCAAGAATATCGGCTCGGCCGCGCCATATGTTGTAACCGAAAAACCCGGTGCTGACGATATGGTTATGCTGGCCTACACGAGCGGCAACACCGGCGCGCCCAAGGGCGTGGTCTATACTCAACGCATGCTCTCTGCTCAATTAGCCTTCATGAAGGATGTCCTTGATATGAAGGAAGGGGATGCGCATCTTTCAACTTTTGCGCCTTTTGCTCTGTACGCCCCAGCCTGCGGCGCACCGGCGATCATCCCGGAAATGGATACGACTAAACCGGCAGCGGCCGATCCGCGCAAGCTTATCGCCGCCATTAACGATTATCACTGCAACAGCATCTTTTGTTCTCCGGCTCTTATCGAAAAAATAGGACGTTATTGCGAATCTGAAAAGATAAAGCTCAACACGCTTCAGCTCGTCATTTCCGCCGGCGCCCCGGCACGGATGTCATCCTTGGAACGTTTTGTCAAAGCTTTGAATCCGGAGACTCAGGTATTGATAATCTATGGCGCTACGGAGGCCCTGCCATTGACATCTATTGGAAGCAAAGAGTTACTCGGAGATACCAGAAAACAAACCGAAGACGGGGGTGGCGTATGTGTAGGTTTGCCGGTAAAGGGTGTGGATATCGCCATCATAAAGATAACGGAAGACGCGGTTCCCACATGGTCGGAAGAACTCAGGCTGCCTAAAAATCAAATCGGGGAAATTGTTGTCAAGGGCCCGTTCGTGACCAAAGTTTATTATAATCTGCCGGACCGGACGCGGCTGGCCAAGATCAATGACCCACGCGACGGTAATATATGGCACCGCATGGGAGATGTAGGGTATCTGGACGAAAAAGGTCGCCTCTGGATGTGCGGTAGAAAAGTCCACCGGGTGGAAACAGCCGAGGGCACGTTCTTCTCGTTGCCGTGCGAGGCCATCTTCAACAACAATCCCAAGGTTGACCGGAGCGCCTTGGTTGGTGTTAAGATAAAAGGTGAAACCGTACCGGTGATGTGCATTCAACTGGAGGCGAACATTGAGTTAAGCAACGATGAGAAGAAACATCTCACCGCGGAATTATTAAACATGGCGCAAGCCAACGAACGGACGAAGAAAATTAAAACGATCCTCTATCATCCCCAATTCCCCGTGGATATCCGCCACAATGCCAAGATATTGCGGGAAAAACTAGCCATTTGGGCGCAAAAGGAGATTTTATGAAAGCATTTGTAACCGGAGGGGGCGGATTTCTGGGTAACGCGATCATACGTCAGCTAATCGCACGAGGCGATGAAGTCATCAGTTTTTCAAGGGGGAAATATCCCGATCTGGAAAAACTGGGAGTTAAACATGCCCAGGGTGATTTAGCAAATGAAGCTGACGTTTGTTCGGCGATGGGAAATTGTGACATTGTATTTCATGCCGCGGCCAAGGCCGAACCATGGGGCCAGTTTGAAGACTATTTTCGGACTAATGTCATGGGGACGCTCAATATAATCAATGCCTGCAAAAAGATGGGGGTGTCCCGGCTGGTCTATACCTCGTCGCCTTGTGTGGTCTTCAACGGCAAGAAGAACCTGGAGGGAATCGATGAATCGGCACCCTATGGTAAGGATTTCAACTCGTCTTATCAGAAAACCAAAACAACCGCCGAACTCATAGTATTGGTGGCCAACAGCGACCAGCTGGCCACGGTGGCTTTGCGGCCGCATCTCATATGGGGACCGGGAGATAAGAATTTAATTCCACGTTTGGTGGAAAGGGCCAGAAAACGCCAGCTCAAAATTGTGGGCAACGGGAAGAATATCATCGATCATGTTTTCATTGATAACGCGGCCAAGGCGCATTTGCAGGCGGCCGATCATCTTGCACCAGGCTCAGTAGTGGCGGGGAAGGCGTATTTCATTTCCAATGATGAACCGTATCCGATCGGTGTCATGATCAATAGGTTCCTGCAAGTTTATGGCCTGCCGCCGGTAAGAATGCACGTTCCGGTTTTTCTGGCCTATTTCGGCGGCTGGTTTTTTGAAAATCTCTATACGATTCTTAAGCTCAAAAGTGAGCCGCTCGTCACCCGGTTTTTGGCGTACGAATTATCCACCTCGCATTGGTTCAATATTTCCGCGGCCCGCCGGGATTTCGGATACAAACCGGAAATATCCTTTGACAAAGGTTTGGAACTGTTGCGCGCATCCATTCGTGATTAGCAAAGGGTTAAAAAGAAAAACTTCTTATATTGGCTTTTGTAACTTGGGGATCATTTGCGAACAACAAACCCATGATAAAGTGGATTGACGAAATTAAATAACAAAAATCGTCATCTTTCGTTTTCCGGCCATATTTTTTATCTGGCTCCGTGCAGCAGTTCATCTCCCAGTTTTGCCTGTTTATCCTGCAGGGTTTTTTCCTGGAGCGCTCCCAATACATTAATATCAGTTTGAAGAATATTATATCTTTCCTTTTTTTTGATTTCCCATTTGGTTACGGCGGCGGATATCCTTGATTGAAAGCCGGCGGCCAGTTCTTTGAAGGTAACCATCAGAGGCACAGCGGCACTGTCATGCTCATCCAACTTTTGCGCGGCCTCACGCGCAATGGCGCGCATTGTTTCCAGTAGTGAGTCCAACGCTCCCACTTCGCTTTGCAATAATTTATCCTTATGAATGTTGCGCTTTTCGCCTTCCATGATTAAGTCCATGAGTTCCGCGCCCATTCCTCCGGTTACGGCGCCCATCAGAACGATATTTTCGGCGTCACTAAAGGGTATGACAATATTCTTATAAGCTGTGTCTTTTTCACCAAGCATGGCGGAAGAGGGCACCCGGCAATCACTTAATTTAATTCCGCCATGCAGTGCGGGCTTGAGAAAATCGAATTTCATCCTCGGCTTGACCGAAACGCCATCCAAGTCTTTTGAAACCAGAAAGGCGCTGAATTTTTTGTGCTCTTTCTCTTCGCCGGTAATTGCTATAACGATAAAAAGTCCGGCAATAGGTGCGTTGGTTAAATAAATTTTATCCGCGTTGATAATATAGAAATTACCGTCAGGTATTGCCGTAGAGGTCAGAAATTTGGGTCGTGCCCCGTGTTTTGGTTCGGAGACGGCAAAAGATGCGATTAACTTTCCCTGGGCCATCAGCGGCAGATATTTCTGGCGTTGCTTATCATTGCTAAAACAAGAGATAACACGAATAGCGATAATTTGCTGATAAAGCCAGGAAAGGGCCAGTCCCATATTGCAGCCGCTGCGGACGAAAACTTCTCCCGCTTCTGTAAGTTGCCTGAAACCACCTCCATTTCCACCGTATTCAGGCGCGATTCCTATTTTAAAAAATCCTGCCTCGCTCATTTTCTGCCAGATGTCATGGGGGAAATCCTCCATTGTCTGTAGATCAGTGCGGGAAGCGACATGTTCAATGGCAAAGCGGGATATCCAACTGTAAGATTGTTCTTTTGTGGAAGTATTCATTTTATAATACCAGCTCCTCAATGAAAGTAAATAATTGGTTGACGTTGCGGCATTGACGAACCTCGTGACAATGAGGCATGTACGAACGGATTTCACTGTCGCCCGAACCCCAGAGATTTTCCTGTTCGGGATTGAGCCAGATAACCCTTCTGCAGCGCTCGCGCATCTGGCCGAGAATCGCGTCTTCGGGGTTCATATAATTGGTGCGGCCGTCGCCGACTATAATCAGAGTTGTCTTCTTGGTCAGAAGCTCCATATAATCTTTTTTGAAATTACGGAGAGTTTCTCCGTAATCCGTGGAAGCGTTGTAGTTCAGGTCTGATTTTTTAAGCACTAGATTAATTGCCTCATTGATTTCATGTTCTTCAAAGATGGAGGTTACTTCCGACAACTTATCAATAAAGACAAAACTGTTAACCTTGTCGAAACAATCCTGGAGAGAATAAAGCAGGTTCAAAATGAAGCGTGCCGCGGACCAGACGGAACCAGACAC
>Ga0182021_10009782_pt1 | contig 11363 bp, 12 predicted proteins | sample 612E3MmetaG_FD_120493 | JGI IMG/M metagenome (GOLD analysis project Ga0182021, IMG submission 120493) | Permafrost microbial communities from Stordalen Mire, Sweden - 612E3M metaG (Illumina Assembly) | ecosystem: Environmental > Terrestrial > Soil > Wetlands > Permafrost | place: Sweden...
AAAAGTTCCTTTTAGAACCTCAGAGCGTTTTGGAGGTTATTGTAACAGGAACCAAAGGAAAAAATGGCGCTGTTAAATTGGCAACAATAAAAAACGAAGATCAATCAGCTACGAAATGACCTCACACTATCTCCAATCGCTGCCGTACTGCTTGGACGGCAGCGATACTGTCGGACTTTCGTCGATCAAATCGGATAATCAAAAATGCCTTATTAAAAAGTGAATGAACCACCCGTGAAATGGATACTTTACCTAACGCTATTGTATTGTCCGGTTTTTTCCATTGACAAAGCACGGACCGATTCAATCGGCGTCATGGATTCCTTGCCTCCTATGGTTGTTACGGGAAAAGCCTTTTCAATGACGACCCCGTCCCTCCAAAGCGCTCTGGAGCGGAAAAACGCCGTGCCCGGCGGAGTTACCGTTAAAAACGCCGACCGGTTTGAAAAAGGGTGGAGTGCTAATTTTCAGGATTTGCTTGAAAACACGCCGGGCGTGGCTACGCAATCAAACGGGAGCGGTGAAGCGTCGAAGGTTTCCATTCGCGGTTCCGGCATCCAATCCGAAGACCAGCCTATAGGCATCCAATTTCTTCTCGACGGATTTCCTTTCAATCAAGGCGATGGCGAAGTAAGCCTTGAGGATTTCGACCTGCATTCTCTGCAATACGCCGAAGTATACCGCGGAGCCAACGCTTTTAAATACGGCGCTTACACGTTAGGCGGGGCAATAAATCTTGTGCCGCTCACCGGATTATCGGCGCCTCCTCTCAGCCTGCGTTTGCACGGAGGAAGTTTCGGGGGATTGGGCGGCGATATATCAATTGCGCGATCCAAAGGGCCTCTTGACGGGTATGTGTCGGTGTCCGACCAATACCGTGACAAGTCACGCGACCATAGTCGGGAAAATACCGGCCATGTTTTCGGCGACATGGGCCTGAAATTTGGAAACGCCGAAAACCGATTGTACGTGCTTTTCGCCGCGCTTGATCGGCAAAGTCCGGGCGGATTGACTAAGGAAGAGCTCATCGACGATCCGACGCAAGCTAATAATGATGCGCTTGTCCAGGATTTCGGCACGTCATTTAAGGTCATTCGCCTTGCCGACAAACTCGCATGGTCAATAAAAAACGGCCTGGTCGATGTGGGCGCAATCTGGACATATCGCAATCAAATAACCCGGTCGTTTTATTCGGTCGAAGACCCCGAAGGAATTAATTATTTGCATTCCAATAACGCGGCACTTGTTTTAAACGTGAACGATTCAGTCCGTCAATTCGGCTGTCGGGCCGATATTACGGCGGGGACTTCGGTTGCCTATGAAAATGAAATCCAGACGAATTTTCAAAATCTTAATGGTCAGCGAGGAGATTCAACAGCATCGTTTTCCGACCAAACCATTAATATTCCCGTGTATGTGGAAGATAGATTACAGATAATGCATGGTTTGTCGATTATTGCCGGATTTCAGACTATTTATTCTTTTCGTGGATTTGACAATAATCTAACTGCGGATTCCAATGCAGTCAAATCGAAACATCTGATTTTCTTAGGATTGAATCCGAAATTTGGAGCGCTGTACGAATGGAATAAGCACAATCAGTCTTTTATAAATGTTTGTCGAAGCTGGCAACCGCCGTCATTTGAAAATCTGATAGCATTGACCTCTACTAACGGGGCTGCTAAGCAAATCAATCTCGAATATTCGCTGCTTGTCCCGCAATCGGCCTGGACAGCGGAAATTGGATCGCGGCACGAATTGGGGCGTTTTGACGGCGAGCTTTCCCTCTATCATTCATGGCTTAGCAATGAACTGTTGGCAATAAATGACGCGCATGGTAATAACATTGGGACCGCAAATGTGCCGAAATCAATCCATCAGGGAATTGAAGCCGGACTTGACATCGAAATATTGAATACAAGAATTGACCCTGAAAATAAAAGACCCTATTGCGGATCGCTTTTGTTAAAGCAGAGTTATACGCTCAATGATTTCCATTTTGATGATGATCCGACGTATCGAAACAACCGCATTGCCGGAATACCGGAGCATTTTTATCAGGCAGACCTGGTTTATGCGACAAAACAAGGATGGTATGCGGGGCCGAATGTACAGTGGAGCATGGCGCGCTTTCCTGTCGATCAAGCCGGGATTCTTTTTGCCGATCCATATGCGCTGATCGGTTTTTCCTCAGGTTTTCGCGGAGAAAAAGGATTATCATTTTACGTGGATGCGCGAAATCTGGCAAATATCCGCTATGCCGAAGGTGTTGAACCGATTCCCGATGCCCGGACGGTTTCAACGGAAGACCTTCAGGTCTTTTATCCGGGCGACCGGATAAATTTTGCTGCGAGTATTGAATGGCGATTTTAAATAAAATGTTAATTAATCATCAATGACTACTTTATTATTAATTTATTTATTTTTTGTACTCTGGGAAATAATCCGGTCTTCATCTATCTAATACATTAATTATTAAATAGTTATGAATATTTAACTTAATTCCAATCGGATAAATGTATTTTATTCTTGACAATCCCTATCTATTTAGTGTATATTATTTGAGAATTAAAATTAATCTTTAAAAATAAAGAACCTATTAAGACATTTCTGAATAACCTATGAATATTACTTAGCTTTAATTTTAATTCCTATCTTGCAGATGTAGTTTCTGTCAAAAAGTAGTAAAAAAGAGGTATCATGAAAGACTTTTCGCAACATCCCTGCTTTAATGCAAAGTCGCGGGAAACGCATGGGCGTATCCATTTACCCGTAGCTCCAAAGTGCAATGTTCAGTGCAATTTTTGCGACCGCAAATACTGCTGCGTCAATGAAAGCAGACCGGGGGTTTCGGCCGCCGTTCTTTCTCCCGAAGGGGCGTTAGCCTACCTCGATAATGCTTTGGAGCGGGTGGGCAATTTGTCGGTTGTCGGTATTGCGGGGCCCGGCGACCCCTTCGCGAATGCACTGGAAACCCTTACAACTTTTCACTTGGTTAAATGGAAGTATCCAAATTTGCTTTTATGCGTGTCGAGTAACGGACTCGACCTTAAGCCGCATGTTGATGAACTTGCCGACCTGGGCGTCAGCCACGTGACCGTTACGGTCAACGGCATCGACCCCGATATCGTGGAAAAAATCTATTCCTGGGTAGTTGTCCAGGGAAAGCGCATATTCGGCAGAAAGGCGGCGGAACTGCTCATTAACCGTCAGACCGACTCCATCGAAGCCCTTTTAAACGCGGGAATTTTAGTGAAAATAAATTCGGTCATTATTCCGGGAATCAACGATTTGCACATCGGAAAAATTGCGCAGGTCATGGCCAGGTGCGGCGTTGATATTCATAATTGCATTCCGCTTATTCCCACTGCCAATACGGTTTTCGGCAGTCTTATTGAGCCTGATGCCGCGCTTATACATCGCGTACGCATGGAAGCCGGTGTTTGGCTTCCGCAAATGAGCCACTGCGCCAGGTGCAGGGCCGACGCCTGCGGAAAGATTGGGGAGAAAACCGGCGGTGAAGAGCATTTCGAGCGGCTCCGGCTGTTTGCCAATGGTCCCGCGGAGGCGGTACGTGCATAAAATAAATTGTTCGCAACTTGTAACAGTTCTGCACGAGGCAGTGCGGGTGGGAAGGAGATTTACCGTTTTCTGTAAAACGCCCGACCAAGGTCCTCAAACCATGGCATCAGGTTTAAATTGAAGTTACATGTAAACTATTATAACGGTTGAATAAAAAAACTTTTTCACAGAAAGGTTTAATGTATGCGTAATAGGAGTTCATTTTTTGGAAAATTAGCGCTATTGGGAGTATTGGCCGGTGCGGGTATCGCATCCGCTCAGTCGGTAAGCGGAGTCATTACCGATAAAGTCACGGGCAAATCCCTGGAGGGCGCTCTCGTTACACGAATTTCCGACAGTACACAGACGGTCACCGACGCAACGGGGCATTTTGTCATTGGAGGAGGCGTGGGTATCGGGTCCCGAAGGGCGGTAGCGCCGCAACTTAATCTTAAACCGGTATTTTCGGGAGAGTCTCTGCATTTTACGGCAGTTTCGGCCCAAAAGGTCCTTATCCAGCGGTTTTCTCTTGACGGACGCTTAGTATCCACGATTTTTTCCAACAGCGTGCGGCCCGGCTCATATGCGGTCAACCTTGTCGCCCAATCTAAATCTTCGGCTGGAATTTACATTACGCGTATCAAATTAAATGGTAACGAATATTCGTTTAAAACCGCCGCATACGATAGGAATGCGGTCGGTGGTTCTTCGGGCTCATTATTAAACACCGGCAATAACGCCGCGGGAAGCGCTATTTCAGGGTTGGCGAAAATAAGCGCCGTCTCCGATTCCCTGGCGGTTTCCCGGTTCAGGTATAAACGTCAACAGATTGCTTTTACTAATGAAGTCGTATCCGTGGCGCTTGACACCGCAAATCTCTTTATTGCGGTCGAGGGAGGCACTTTTGAACAAGGCAGCGACAATCCTTATGCCGCTGCTGATCAAAAACCCGCCCATCCGACAACCGTGTCTGGTTTTATTATAAACAAATATGCAACAACATTCGACGATTATGACGCTTTTGCGGTTGCAACCCAGTGGGAAAAGGCGGACGACCAAGAATGGGGCCGCGGGACAACGCCTGTGATTAATATCAGTTTCTATGAGGCAGTACTTTTTGCCAATTGGCAAAGCAAAAAGGACGGCCTTACGCCGGCCTATATTCTTGACACACTGACAACAGACACAAACAATATCGACACAGCGGACCATCGCCGATGGACCATTACCCCCTTGTGGGATGTTGACGGATATCGGCTGCTTACCGAAGCGGAATATGAATATGCGGCAAAAGGGGGAAAATATTCCAAGGGGTATATTTTCAGCGGAAGCGATTCCATTCAACTTGTAGCGTGGACAGGCTACGATACCATCGGAGGTGGGGCCCGCATTCACCCGGTGGGCACAAAGCTCCCCAACGAATTGGGACTCTACGATTTGACCGGCAATACGGGGTCATGGCTATGGGACAGATTTTATAAAGCGCCGCTTGCTTATACCGCAGGCGACGCAGTTAATCCACGGGGACTTCCCGATGGACAGAAATACAAATACCGGGCAAAACGCTATGGTGGAGCTATGGCCAAGGAAAGTTGCAATCTGATAACCGTTCGCAATTATAATAAGCAAAGCTTTGCCGCCCAATGCCAAGGTATCCGGCTGGCGCGGACGAAATAAGCGGAGAAGAAAAGAGACCATGCATTAACAAGCGCACAGCGGCAATTCAACCGTTGCCGCTGTGCGCCCACCAATTATGCTTTGAAGGTTCAATCATGCGACAAATCATTATAAAACCATTTTATTCCATAACGTCAGTCCTTGCGGTTATGTTCTTCACGCTATTGATAATTGCGGATGTTCCCCAATTTTCCTCCGCTTATGAGGGTGGCGATAATCATGCGGCATTGGCCTATGCAAATGCACGCTATAATGAACTGTGCGCGAACATCGATAGCCTTCAGGACTTACTCAAAACAAAACCGATAGACTATAGAATTTTCAAAAAAAATAATAGCTATTCGGCGGCCCCCTTGTCCGACGACCAATATCGTATTTTTACGCATCTTGCAAATCTACGAAAAGAACGGAAAGAAATCGAATATGCTATCGATTCGATAAAACTTATAATCACGGGAAAAGTCGCATCGGAAAATAATCATGAAAAAAAATAAATACATTCTCTATGGTTTGACTGCAACACTCCTTTGCCTTTCAATGGCCTCAGTCCTTTGGGGAAATAACCCGCAGATTCCGGCGCGCGAGGTAGAGGCGGGGCGTATGGTTTTTGCGCTTCAAGGCGAACATGAACAGGAATTTGCCCGACATGATGGGCCGGTGGGAAAGCGCATATACGGCCTTATGGATGAACGGGAAATATGTTTTTTTTCTTACCTTGCCATTACCTGGTCGAAAAACGACTTGTCCGACAGCGCCTTACTGCCGACCAGCGCCTATAAAGTCGACTCGCGGTCATCATCGCCCATAACTTTGCAAAACGGACAACCTGCGAATTTGCTCCTATTAAGGATATCGGCGAGAAAACCCTGCGGACGCAGGGTGAAAGAAAATTTGACGACGGTCACGTTTTATTCCAAAAAAACAAAAACATATTACGCAGTCACCGGATTTATCAAGCCGCTTTTATCGCAGGAACAATTGGTGTCCATCGCATCCAGCGCCAAGGTAACTAAAAGCGGCAAAAACGATTGACAACGATAGGAACGTATCATGAATGAAATTCTTACGGTATCGCTTTTAGGTTTGTCGGCCGAAGGGCTCGTGATATGCCCGTTCTTCGCCTTCGGACTTTCGCTTTCCGACCGGGCTGCCGCGCTTCGCTTTTTATCGGGCCGTATCACGGGGCTTATTCTTTTCGGCGCGGCTATTACGTTATTCGGCCGATTACTGCCGATCAAAGAATCGTTCGTCAATATATTTTTCGGAGCAACGCTCCTAGCCCTGGGGATTTTCCGTATTATAAAATCCCGACAACAACTTGAGTTTTTAAGCGACAAAAAATCCAATGGGCCATTGGGATTGGGTTGCAAAAGCGATGTTTCGGGAAAGATCGGTTTCGGATTGGGTCTCTATCGGGGGTTTCTCAATCCGGGCAGAAAGTACGCTTATCTAGCGCCGCTGCTTTTAAGCGCGGGTCTTTTTAAAGGATTGGCCATATCTTTTGCCTTTGGAGTCAGCTCATCGGTTTATCTGGCGCTTGGGTTCCTTTCCGCCAAGGCGCTGGAGACACTTACGCCGCACAAGCGGGCCATCGGCTTGTGCGGCGGCGGTGTTCTTATCATCATGGGACTTATTTACGGATGGCGAGGTTTTCAGGGATTGTCGTAAAACTCGAACAGGTATGGAATCAAAATTCAGGCGATCCTGTTTTGATATAGAGCGCATCGAAAAAAATCAACCATTTAAACGACGGAGGTAATAGTATGCGACGAAAAAAAGGTTTGTACTGCATTGCCGTGCTTGATCACGCCGCAACTGCAATTGAACGGGTAATATGTTCTCCACGATACCGGCGCGAACGCCGATCAAATAAGCACGGGAGGCACTCTGACCTACCTGAGCCCCGGAGTTGTCGTGCCTATTGACAAACAAGCGTCGGTTTATGATTTCGTGCAAGTGCCTGTTTATCAATATGTGAACGGAGTGCAGTTGGCCCCCCGGTTCACGGCGTCGCTTGGGGCAAAGGTCGCATTTTAATATAACGGCGAATTCAATAAAAATCATATAGAGACGCGGCCTGCCGCGTCTCTATTATAAATTTTTGTATTTTAAAGGAATTATCAAGCAAGGTGGAAAATTATGAAAAAAAAATTAATTAAAAGGGTTTTCTTTGCAAGCGTTCTATCGCTTGGTGTTGCATGCGCAAAAAGCCCCAATAGCCCGCCTTCAAGCACTGTGCCCGTTACCTCCGGTAAAACACAGAGTATCGCGTGGACCGGGCCGGACAGTATTGCCCGAAAGACCACGTTTTTTGAGCCGACTCTCGCTGTTGGCCCGCAAACGTTTGACATTTTAATCGGCAAAAAAGTCGATTCATTGACCTATACACCGGATACCCAGTGGACGGTCACGTTCAGTCCGACCATGCCGGACATGGAGGATATGACTTCGCCGAATAATGTGCAACCAAAAAAAATCCCGGGCGGTTATTATCAGGGAACAGTCAATTTTAACATGTCCGGCCTGTGGCGATTGACCTTTACGTTTAAGCATATTGGCGATACTACGGTAGTGTCGCAATATTTCGACGTGGTTTTGCAATGATCCAAGCCGTGATGTTTGCATTTATTATTGTACCCGTTGCCGCTTTCGGCGACAGTCTTGCCGCATCCGATTCAATAAAGACTTCCGCAAGCAGCGACAGCATGAATCGGCTTGATGGAATCGTTGTGCACGGCACGCAAACCAAGGAATTGCCGGCTGGGCCGACTTCCACTGAACGAATATTGACCAATAACCCGGAAATAACCCTTATTCGCCGAGGCGCATCGGCGGCGGAACCCGTGGTGCGCGGGAGTTCGGGTAATGATATTTCGGTCACGCTCGACGGGGCGCATTTGCAGTGCGCCTGCACCGATCATATGGACCCTGTTAATTCTTATGTGGACGACAATGACATTGCCGGGATAACGGTGGAAACCGGAGGAAGGGCTTTGGCCCTTGGCGGTCCCGTGCTTGGTTTGGTTGACATAAAACTTAATAAAGCGGCCCTGGGAAATGCCGGACTTCAATGGAAAATCGGCGGCCAGGGTTCGACAATCGACAAAGGAATCAGCGGCAATGCCTGTGTTTCCTATAGTTCCGAGCGCTTTGGCTTGAATGTGGCCGGTTCGGGCAAGGACGTCGGAGATTATGCGGTTCCGGGAGGGGGGAAAATACCGTATTCAGGCGTAAAAGCAAAAAACCTGCTTGCGGGGGCAATTTTCAAGCCTTCTGAAAATTGGGAAATAAACGCTACGTATCTTTACGACCGGTTTTGGGACGCCGGGTACCCTGCGCTTCCCATGGATGTTGGTTTTTCGCAAACCCAGCACAGCGCAATCGGATTTAAAAATACAAGCCTTGATAAGCTTGCCTGGAGCGGTTTACTGTATGCTAATGCCACAAGCCATGCCATGGACGACACGCACCGGCCTTTTGTGCCCATGCATATGGATATGCCAGGCGCCGGATCAACAACCGGCGCGTGGAGCCTGCTTGATTTTACCAAAAACGAAAACTTATTCCATTTAAGGCTGGATTGGCGGCAAAGCATCCAATCGGCGTCAATGACCATGTATGCATATCCCAATCCGGCCATGTATTTGGAAACCTGGCCTAAAACAAGTACCGATGGGCTTAAAGCGTCGCTTACCGGAGAATTTCCGATTCAAGAAAAGCTGCGTTTGGAAACCGGCATAATCGTTGAATCACAATCAATAAACCTTCTTTCCGAGTTAGGGCGCAGACAAGAAAACGCTATCCAGCTTGGATTGCCGTACGAACGCTCATTTACGCTTCCGGGACTTTCGTTAGGCCTTCGCTATGCACAAACGTGTGAAAACGATATCGGCGTATCCGCGGCCTTTTCATCGCGGCCCCCGGCCATGAGCGAGCTCTATGGGTATTACCTTTTTAACGCGCTTACCAACCGCGATTATATCGGTAATGCGCGGCTCAGTCCCGAAAATATTGTCCAGACCGAACTGTCGGGGAAATTTACCTGGGGCGATGTCAAGGCAAAAGGCGCCTTATGGGCGCTTGTCAAAAAAGACCCTATTGAGACAATCGACGCGCCTGACATTTCACCGATGTCTTACGGAGCGTATGGGGCGCGGCAGTGGCATAATGGCGACATTGAAAAACGGGCGGGAGGCGAAGTTGAAATAAAATATGAGGTTTTAGATCACCTTGAATTACAGTCGGTTAACCATGCAGATCATGCCTGGGTGTCTTCAGACAATAAGGAACCGGTTTCGGCTGAATCGGGCGGGAAGCTTTTGGCGCTTTTAAAAACCAAGCATATAACATTTTCTCCTGAACTCGAATGGGCGCCTCCGCAAAAACGCTATGATGCGCTTACTGAATTTACCCGCGCGCCGGGTTATGCGGTTACGAATCTTCGTTTTAAGGGGAAAATATTGTTAGGCAGGCAAATTTTTTGGCGAGCGGGAATTGAAAACGTTTTTAATCAAAAATGGAACAGTTCCCTCGACTGGGAAAGGTTCGACACGCATACGCCGCTCTATCGTCCCGGAAGGAATTTTTATGTGGGGATGGAAATCAACAGTCGCGTTGAATGGTAACCGCGAGCATGCCGTAAACGTATGCGCCACTCGCCCGAAGAATACCTCTTTTCCAAACAGAAACCCACAACGGGCGAATCAATTATTTGGTTATTGTTTAGAGTAATCCGTTATTCCCAATCTGTTTCCAAATGGATCTTCAAATTCAACAGCTACTCCCGTCCGAATCTGGAATGGTTCAGATAAAAACTGTATTCCTTCTCCAGTCATCTTTTTAAATTCTTTTGTTACATCTTCAACTACAAACCAGATTGTTGGTTTTGCCTCTGGAAATTTTCCAGTATCTTTCAAAATAATAGCAGGTTCTTCAACTCCAACATTAAATGCAAGCATACCTTTATCGGAAAAATCAAATTTAATTGGCAAACCAATTTTTTGATAAAATTCCTTTGCGACGGTTAAATTGTTTGCGGGCAGAAAAAAATTGTCATAGTTTTTCATTTTTTGCCTCCTTTGACCATGCGGGAAGCTTGGACATCATCTCCTTGGCCGCCGCCTGTGCGGCATGTGCGGTTATTCCCTGCGTTCGGACGATAAAGGCGGTTAATGAACCGAGCTTTTCGCTGTAGTTCTGCATACTTCCATCGGGCCGTGAACAGTACCTGCAATAGTCTTTTGAACGATCCCCTTGGGCAAAGTCTTCATCTTTTACCATGGGCATTCCGCATGCGATACATTGGGTTGACACGATATTCCTCCTATTAATTGAGTGAAAGAAGATTTAAAAAATGCTCAAGAAGCTTAGCGCCGTATTCTTCCAAAATAGGCTTCGTTGTGCCGAACATTTCCTGATTCACCAAGTAGTGGTGGATAAGGCCGATCCAAGTGACAAAGAGTAAATCTGGAGCAATGGACTTAATTTTACCCTCTTGCATTTCGCGTTGCGCGGCCAGGAAAATATGGTGAGAGATACCGGCTTGGATAGCAATTACCAAGAGATACGCCCGATGCGGTAGAATTGAACATTCACGGATAAGGTTCGAATAAAACCGTTCGTTTTCCAGCAAGCATTGCATATGAGCATCAAGTACTAAACGAAGCGATTTCCGCTTATCGGCCAACTCATGCATACGCCCTACCGTTGAGTTCCCGAATCGCTCAATAGCGGCAATTATCAGTTCATCCCGGTTGGAGAAATGGGCAAAAATCGAACCATGCGAAACTTGAGCTTTCTGGGCTATTTCAATGGTCGTAACACAAACGAATCCTTTTTTGGAAAACAGGTCTTGCGCTACATTGAGAATCGTAATCCGAGTCTGTTCTTTTTGGGTAGTTCGTTTATTCATAGTTTAATTGAGTTAAAACTCATTGAGTTATTACTCAATATACAATAATTCAGAATTGATGTCAATAACTATCTTTGCCGCAAGAAAAATATTAATCTTGACTATTAAGCTTGGAATAGTGTATTTAATAACAAAATAGCTACATTTTAATCAAAGGAAACACCATGGAGGAAAAATCGTCCATTTTGAAAATCAGGGCAAAGAAAACACCGCG